>Ga0065711_1029110_pt1 | contig 37591 bp, 15 predicted proteins | sample Hoacrofraction12_FD_59098 | JGI IMG/M metagenome (GOLD analysis project Ga0065711, IMG submission 59098) | Hoatzin crop microbial communities from Cojedes, Venezuela - Epithelial fraction 12 v2 (version 2) | ecosystem: Host-associated > Birds > Digestive system > Esophagus > Crop | place...
GACCCGCCTGGACAAGGTTCTGTGCAGCCTGCTGTAGGTGACCCTGCTTTGGCAGGGGGGTTGGACTAGATGACCCACAGAGGTCCCTTCCAACCCCTACCATTATGTGATTCTGTGATTCTGTAACGACACCTAACGTCCCTGTGAAAGTTTCAGTTGGCTTTTTCTTTGCTGTGGGGTTCTGCACACAGAAGTTGCAACTCTGGGGAATATTTTAACAACTAATAATAAAGCTCTTTTACATCTGTGTTCTTATTTGTTTTTTATAAGAATTAGAAAGCACTAGGCTTTATCTGTAAAGTTCTTCTGCAATGTCTTTGTGCATAGCAGCAGTCATATGAAAGCTTCACACAAAGGAGGAGCAAGTGAGAGGCAAACGTGTTGTACAGTTGACCCACTGTGGGTTCCTACCCCACTAGAGGAAATCTTCTTCTTCAGCTGGTGATGTGATTGGTCTGTTGTCCTAGACCATGGGACAGGAAGCCCTTGCGGTTTATAGTCTTGCATAAGTAGTGAAAAAGAAGTTGGTGTTCATACTTGCTCTTTTGATACCTATGATTTGAGTCATGCAATGCTGTTTCTTTAAGCGTGTCTCAGGGCACAGATTTTGACAAGACTAACTGTGATTCATTAAATATATTTTCCAGAATGAGCTTTTTTAAAAAAAAAACGCTTTCCCTTAATTTGATCGAGTGTATATTTTATTGTTAGCAAAGAGGTATGTAATGTACATGACTGGCTACCCTTAGTGTGTCTACTATTTTTTTAAACTTCTGTCTTTTTTCCAGCTTCTCTTATTCAATTATTGTATCTGTTTAATCCTTTCTTTTCTCTGAAGAATCCCTTTTCCTCCAGCTCTGTAAAGATTATTGAATCTCACTATTTCTAGAAGGCTGTTGGGGTGCTGAAAGCTGAAAGCACTCTTCAAGGAAAGAGTATATCAGTATATTTCCTTTGCTATCCTTTCTTTGTACATTCTAGTTTACAAATTCTACATCCACTGAGCTGCCTGACAGCTGTTTAGATCTTCTAATTTTTTTTCTTCTAGGAGGTTGCACAATTAATTAAAAATTAATTAATTTTAATTAATTAAAAACTAATTAAAATTTAAAACTAACTAAACTAATTAAAATGTCAGACTAGTTCATGTTTAAAAACAATTGTAGGATTGAATGAACTTGATATTTTAAGTAGTTCCTATGCTTCACCTGTCCAAAAAACTGTGTGTACTTGCTGAAGGACATGAAAGAGGTATCATTTTGGTTGCTTGTCCTGGGTTTGGCCAGGATAGGGTTAATTTTCACAAGAAGCCAGGAGAAGACACAGCTGGGCAGGCTGACCCAAACAAACAGGGCATTCGATACCATGTGCCATCATACTGGGTTCTATGTGGAGGAGCAGGCTGGGGGAGGTGAATCATGGCTTGGGAGTGCGCCGGGCTTCGGGCAGTGAAAGTTGTTCTGTGCATACTGTTGTTCTGTTTTGTATATTCTTCTTATCTGTATTATTGTTGCTACTGTTCACTTTTGGTTCACTGTTCTGTTAAACTGCCCTTATTCCAACTCACGAGGTTTGCCTTTTTCTTTCTGTTCTCCTCCCTATTCCCGTAGGGGGAGGGGCGATAGAGCGATCGCATGGCACTTTGTTGCCAGCCACGGGCCAGACCGTGACATTGCTAAATTTTACTTTCCATTTCCCATCCCTTCCTCAAAGTTGTGTGTTCTTCAGATCCTACCAACAAAAACAGACCTATGAACTTACTACGTAATGAAACAACACACAAAGAGAGTCTCAAAGCAAACAGCTTAAAATTTTGTGCAGACAAAAGTGGATTAGATTACAACTTGCTTTATCTGAACTTATTTTGGAAGTCACTGTTTCTGTCAATTTTAGAGCATCGTTTTACAGTTGCTAATAATTTCACCTCAGTAAAATAGAAGTGCTAGCTTCAAAGATGTCTACAGAGAGATAGTATCAAGTACTGACACTGCTACGCTAATTAAATGAGTACCTGCCATGAAAAAAATTTTGGAGATCCTCATGCTGATTTGGTGTCATATACCCTTCAAGAATAAGAAGCAGAGTAAAAAATGTATAAGAACACTTATTTCTAAGGAAAATAGCAAAGTTCTTGTGTAAGAGCATTCTCATTCAAAGTAGAATTTTAAATATACTTGGAAGCAGTTACCTGCAACACTTTTGTAAATGAAAAGCTGCTTTGAGTCTGAGCTGTAGTGCATCTGATGGTCTAGGAAATATTCATTCTAAGTTGATCAGCAAGATGGGTTGACTATTACTTTAAGAAAGATTTGAGAATAAGGGCTAATCAACCTGGCAGAAGTAGCTTTTATGGGGAAAACATCTTGTGTGTATTTCTTTACTTTAGTTCTTTAATTCCAGCTCAGATGACCAGTCTATAAAGCACTGGATTATCATCTTCTATTTACCGAGAAAAACTCCAGGTTCTGGTGAAATCTTTAACTTACTTAAACAAAAGTAGTGATATGCCTTGGTATTAAGCCAAGATGTAGCCTCTTGTCTAGCCACGAGTATTTAGATTACAACAGTTTAGATCAACATATAAGTAATATATTAATGATTATAATAAGTACATTTTGTCAACAGATAAAATAATCACAAGGAGACTGGAGCATAGAGTTGTGCAGGTCAACACTGATAGCAATTAAGCTTTTGTGAAACCTGCAATGTGAATTGCTTAGCACTGGGCTGGTGCCTGCATAGTTGATGGCATGGCATAGCAAGCACCGGGTCCAGTGACAGTCAGAACCTGAGTTGAAGTTGCACCCTTCGGCACTGCCCTTTCCAGGCTCTGCTTTTGCTCTGCTACTCATGATATTCATATTGCCAGTTCAGTCAATTCCGTCTTTCTTCACAGATCCCATGTCATCAAATACATGGGAAATCTCTCCTGGCATCATTGAAGCATACAGTGTTTTCCTCTCATAAGTTATATATTGCGTTTCCCCCTCCCCAAAAGATTTGTACCAAAACAGCATCCTGGCAATGAAGAGCAGCAAGTATTGACTCATTCTTTTGTGAAGGCTGGCAAAATACTCTTTCTTACGGAGAGAGTTGCTGACCCTTGACATCAGAGCAATGCATAAAAGTGTTGACAAACTGAATTGATTTGTGAAACAATCAGTTCCATCGTATTGTTGCAGCAGATTTGAACAGGACAAAAACTATTATCTTTCAGATGGGCAGCCAGAACATTTTAACCACTGCTTGAGATCTTATTTTTCTGGCCCCACAAAAAGAGAGGAAAAGGGATACTGAAATTCTAAATGTTTACAGTAGTATTACAGCGTTATGAAGCAGTGTGAGAGAAAGGATTTGAAAATAAAATACATTTGGAAAACTGAGAGGTAGGTTCACCTCTTTCCAAGACATGTAAGACTGGATTTACATATGAAAATAATGAAAGACAGTTTGCTAAGATACTAGACAAACCTGTGGTACCAATCCATTTTGCATGCAATGTGTAGTTCTGGTCCTCACATCACTAAAAGAGCAGAACCAAAAAATGCAGAGCATCAAGTAAAACCAGAGCTATGAAGCAACGTTCATATGAGGAATGACTAAATATAAGAGGTCTCTTATTCCTAGAAAAAGGACAGGTAAAGCCATATGTGGCAGGGATCTGCAAAACTGTGGGTAGCAGGGAAAAATGATAACGATTCTTCATTATCTCTTCCAGTACAGGACATGTGAGCAACAAGTGAAAACAACAAGCTGTGAGTTCAAGGCAACATCCAAAAAGAAGAGACTTCTTTGCATGGGGTGGAGATCAGCCATGAAGCTCATTGCCACTGGGTGCTGTGAACACAGTTTTTTACAGCATAACTTGTACAAAATTACAGGGAAAATCCAGAAAGAGACACCAGAAAAAGAACGTCGTTGTCCTCTCAGCAAGTCTCTTATGCATGACATTTTGGAGGCTGTACTTCTAGCAGTGTCCAGGCACATGTCACTGTTGGAGACAGGACTAATGCAAGATATACTAGTTGTTCAGCCCAGTATGGTCATTTCTACTATCTTCTGTTGAATTAGAGAAGTAATTTTGAGTAGGTGAAACTTTTTTCATACTATTTACACTTCAAGTGTACTCAAACACATTTTGCATGTGAATTCTAGATCAAAGTAGGGCTATGAATTCTAGATCAGTATAGGGAAAGGAAAATGCTCCAAAGCTGGACAGCAGTCTCCTCCATGTAACAAGGATTGTTCAGTTATGTTCAGGCATATTTCGCAGTTTCATTACGTCGGTGGGATCACTTCTGTATAAAATGAGTGGAAAAAAAATGTAAAGTTACTCAAAAAATATCAAAAAATACAACGCTTCCCCCCCAAAAAAAAGTGTCACAGCAATCAAATATATTGTTCCTAATTTGGTAGACAGGCAGTAGGAGAGCTTCCTAATATATATAAATGCCATTTCCATTGAATGCCTGGCAATGCTGAAAAGGCAGAAATAGCCTGTTGTCAATAAAGCATGAAAATGCTGAGATTGATTTAAAGCAAAATGGTCAAAAACAGGTTGTGTGAAAACAAATAATTACTGAACAGGTTACAAAATATTACAGCCTACACTCCACACCTGATTAGAAGGGTGTTCATCAAAATAAAAAACGTCATAGTTTTGCTTTATGATTATTTATCTCTGTGCTTAGCAACAGATGCAAATAGGATGGAGATATAAAAATCTAATTTATTTAGCATATTTACATCTTTAGATGTTACAGAATAGACTGTGTTTTCAATTACCTTCACAATTACTGATATGTACTTCTCTACTCAGTGTTTAAAAAACCCTAAGGCTGACCAAAACCAGTGTATAATGTTCTTCACTTCAGTCAATGAGCTTTAACAGAAACCAATGCATTTTAACTGAATTTTTGTTTATCTCAAGCAGCACATTTTAATGAAATCAATACATTCTTGCTGAAAGCCTCATGAATCCATTGGAAATAATACATTTTTACTGAAACCAATATACAGTTTTGTAATGTCTGTATGTTTTAGTGAAAGCATGGCAATACATTTTAGCTGAAACCAATATGTTTCTCCAGGACTGATACCAAAGAAACCTTATTTTACAGTGAAACCAATGCATTCTTAGTGAAAATGATATTGCATATTCCTGAGCCTACACTGTCGTGCTAAATGAAAGCTATGTTTTATTTTAGTGAAGAAATTACATACTTTCAAGATTATCTTAAAACTAAGAGTTTTGCAAAGCTTATATTTCAGTATGTACATAAAGCAAGAAGCAGCTCATAAGAAGTCATTCCTAGATAGATCTATCTCTTTGGTTTTACATTTTATGTAGACTTGCAACATATACGCATTCTATCAAATGAGTAATGATAGAGATAGGAGTTTATTTTCATTCTCAATAGACTTTCACTAAATCTTTTTTTCCACTTTGTATACAAACTGTCTTATTTTAAGTCAGCATTATGGGTGATTTACACTTCAGAGCAGAGGAACCGAACAGTGGTTAATGATTTTATTGTAGACTAGATGTGATTTAGTATGCAAGAATTTTTTGTAAGAATTGTTTACAGTACATCAGGTTTGGTATTTTTCCTGACTTTTTGACTAAAGATGTGCTGATCTGCATTACTTAGAAATATTTTCAGTAGTCTGGTACATGTAGCTAATGATTTGTGATCCTTCTAAGCATTTTAATCGATGCAATTAATGTGAATTAGAAGGCTCCATCTGAATCTCGACAGGTCTGAAGAAATGCATAATCTACTTAAAATACATAGTTTTTTCTTCCTTTGTCTTTTCAGCACAAAGAGATAAAATAGGCAGACCAAGAAAACCAGTAATACGGTGACCTTCAATAAAACTGTTTCAGTGTTACATGATACAGCACGGAACCACAGGGCTGTTAAATAAGAAGGACCAATTTTATACCATTACTGTTCTCACGCACATCAAAACACGATATTCAGTTAAACTAAATATAGCATCATTTCCTAATGAGAATCCAATTTTGATGAAAGATTAAAGGCATTTACCATAGCTCAATAAACTAAAAAATGAGCTGTGTGACTGCAATGTGTTATGACCTAGAAGTCCAGATCCTAAATCTGATCATTCACAAACTGAAAAGAGCAGAGGTTTTCCCCATCTTCAGTGTTAATTAGCTCAGAGCTGTAATTTATTTCCTTAAGATGACCTTCACTGAGGAAATATTAGGGCTTTTTCCACCACGGTATCCACTTTTGACTCCACTGTTCATGGGATCCTTGATGGAGCACCGAAGACACTAGCAAACAACACAGAGCACTCCCAATTCATCAGCTCCAGTTCAGAATTCCTATCTCTGCACATGGGTTCCTGACATTTCAGGAACTAAGGAAAATAGGCTAGCCATCACAAAGTTTTTCTTTGCCAAGCTTGCTGGTTTACAGAGCTGACCTACTTACAATCTTTACAAAAATAAAATGGACATTTTATCTCTGAAGTTATGCCTAATCACATCTTCAAAGAATTTCTTGCCCTGCTAATGATGTTTGAGAAATAATGAATAAAATGTAAATGCAATGGAAAGTCAGAGGGAAAATGCAATATTGAGGAAAATATATAGTCCAATTAAAATGATTAGCATAGAAAAGGGTAGCCTATATTCCTCCTGCAGCTGCTCACTGAATGATTTTCTTCGTGTACAATAGGTTGCCTTGGGGGCAATTGATCCACTTCCAGAAAGTATAAGCATTGGTTTCCAAAGCATCTAAAAAAAGTGTAACAAGACAATGCACTATTCCACTATTGGATTTTACCTCTCCTCATTATTTAGACCCCTCTAGCAATTTTCCCTTAATAAGTTCCTATAGTGCTTTGCTGGATTCTTTTTTTCTATAATATATTTTGTTTTTCCAGATAAATGGGGTCTACTCATCTTGACATGACTTCTACACCACTTTTTTCTAATTACTGTTCTTGGTGCCATACCATTTCTCGAAATTATTATAGAATAAATGCTCTTATATTTATTTTAGAATCCCACACAATGAGGAAGGATAGAGTTAGTAGCTCAATTTCATCCATTTCTATGCCCTTATTAGAACATGTTTGATTTTAAAAATAAATTAAAGTTTTGGACTTGAAGTATAATCTTAACACAAATAACTATGCACCAGATACCTAAATGTGACTGAACTAAAACCAAAGCAGAAAAGAATTTTAGTACTCCACTTGAATCTCAGGTATCAGTTGTAAGTTGTCATGATCACAGAAACAAACAGGTTTTAATTCATGATAAGTTTTAAAGGCATTTAATAGCAACCACAGGAAACTGGCAGTCTGGTTTCCATAACTCCATTAAGTGTATGTTTAATGTGATGTTTTGTAGTGCTGACATTCAAACAAGACTCAAAGCCTTGGCTGATCAAACACAGCAGTCATGGAGACAATATGTATACTTCATGCATGTAATACAGAAGACATGATAAAGATCATTAATAGGATATATGGTCACAGCCTCCTGTCCTCATTTTAACAATCTCAACAAAATCATAAAGGCATGGAAAAAAGTTGCAAGATCCATTTAGATCTTTGGAGACCTGCCTTTGGATAAGAGATTCAAGCATTTGGCACATAACAACAGGAAGATTAGAGAGGACTTGATTATGGTGCTTAAAAGTCAATGCAGGGAACAGATTTACGGTAGGAAGTATCTTGCAAACCAAGACGCAAGGAGAGTTAAGTTTGTGAAACTGATACTAAGTCTGAAATGAGGGGCAGGAGGAGTATTCCAATGAAATGTGATTAACGACTGAAACAGTTAATCTAGGAATCCAATTCTATGTGTTTTGGACTCTTTCATCTAACTCCAAAGGTAGTGCTCTAGCTTGACAAGGAGAATGGAAGTGATAGCAATATTTCTGTTTTCAGATCTCAGGCTATTTTGCACAGCAGTTCAGTTTAAGAGACATACAGGTTTCTCTTGTTGTTAATAAAAATCAACACAATTCCATAAAAGATACATGTTAAGAATTCTAATCAAACATTATTAAGACTCAAAGAAGGAAACCCTACAGAACAGTGTTTCAGACTTAGCTAGATATAACAGAGCAGGAGAGAAATCGAGTATCCAGACTGTCTGTTTCACACTACATTGAAATGAAGATTTAACTTTTAAAAAGTTTTTCTGTATTTACTTATAAGACAGTAATTAGATTTTTTTTTTAAGTATGGTTGTCATTTGGGATTACGTTTCTGAAGTTAACAACAGGAAAAACAAAAGAAAAAGATACAGGAAACCTTCCCTACCTTATCATACATAGGGGTAGACCGACCTTATCTCCTGAACGATAAATGCTCTTCCAGACTCTGCTCCTATTCACAACACTACTTCCTATCACTAGATACAATATCTTCACCTTTTGATGTTCACAATGATTCTTCTCCTGAAGACCAATTATCTTTAAGAGACAGAAATTTCACCTCTCCTCTCTCCTGCATTTTCCTTCCACTAACTGTTATAGCATTCTGATTCAAAGGAAAATATACTTTATTCCTAAAACATAGTTCATGCCTAGTTTAAAGCTAAAGGAAGGACCTTCTGGGAAAAACTAGGGACGAATAAGATCTAATAGAACACCAACAACTATCATCCTCTTCACAGAGATCCCTTCACATTGTCTTTTTCTATGGCAGCCAATATCACTGTCCTTTCCTTCATCAGTTGTCATATTTATGCCACAGGTACCCTTTAAAACACTATCCCGTTCTGTTTCTGTCCCCAAAAAGGTCTTCATAGTTGATGAAGTAGTCAGGAACAACACCTTTCCAGAACAGTACCTAGCAAAATCTTAGTTAAGTAATTGTCACACTGCTAAGTAAGATCACTGCTGCTAGGCTGCTTTGCAGAGATTAGATTCAAGGCAAAGATCATATGATGCAAAATGTGTGGATAACAGAAATAAAGGAAATGGTGACATCTCAGATGGACTTGTGAAAGCTTTCTGCAAATACATTTTATTGGCCTGGGCTTGAACGGATAAATACATTTTATGGTTATGACTGACTGAAGTCGTACAAAGAAAGCTAATGTCACTTGTTAGGAGATCCTGTTTTCAGATTATCAAATACACAACAGAACTGCTGCACATAAATTGCTCCTTTATGGAGAGTGTAGACTGGAGAGTTATCTGGCAGAGAAAAAAAATTAGCATGGTTAAATGTAAAACTACCTAAAGCACTGCAAACACAGGTTTTGAGATCTAAATGAACTGCCACGTTTAATAATGATGCACTGAGCTTTATTAAAAACGCTGAGTATTTCATATCCCCCAGAGTCCTTTCTATTGAAATACTAGCACTGTAAAAGCTATCTCCTCCTAATAGAAAAATTGTTTCAAATACTCAGCATGTTCACTTGGGGATGCTCATGTAAAGGTAGGTCTAAAGTTGCTCTGATAAGACAGAACAGTCTTTGTCAGTAATTAAAATCTCTACTAAAGGGTGAATGTAACTCTCCTTAAAATCAGTGAAAATATTTGCATCACTTCAGAAAGTCCTATATCCAGCCACTAGTGATTTACATTATGTTCTTCCTATTAATTTCTGAAGGATGCTCCTTAGAAAAAAAAGTACATGACATTGTGTCCCATGTGGTACACTGAGAATTCTCCGACATTTCCTATTCACAGAAATTGTCCCCAGTTGAAATTCACTTTTGAGTTGTTTGGTCCCTGTATCATGTCATCTGTTCACATCTAAGGCTCAGAAAAATTTGCTAGCTGGCACAGCCTGGTGACAAACAAATCAATGGCTTTCATTTTGCTGTTGGCATGCCTGACAGGGTATGTGACTATCGGATGTCAGATTCTTTTTAGGCTGGATTTATTGATCAAGTCTACCCAGAACATTTAAAGCCTTCCCTTGTGTTTTGAGGTATATGGAAAATGGCTTGCTGCTCAAGGTTCCACAGAAGCTGAGTTATTCATTTTTGCTTGTCATTAGTGTCTTTACTGGCAGCTGTATGATAATCATGTCTCTTTTCTTCCTTTCAGCCAACTTCTGTCAAATATCCTTTCTCATACCTATGTACATTAAATAGTCTCACACAGAGTCGGTAAAATGTTCTGTGCAAGGTAATTGTGGTTGCTGTTAAAAATCATCTTGTACAGACCTTTCTAATATGTCCTGAAGAACTGAGAGTATTGTTCGAAGAACAAAGGAATAGACTGACAATCCTTGATTTGCTCCTTTCCATGTTCATTCACAGGATTTGTTCATGATAAAATTTTCTGCTTTTTCTCACTGGCGACAAGAATCTGGAATGCTTTTGACATCAGAGCCCTCTGGCATTTCCATTTTATGTCAGATGTATTGCCTACCACCCTCTGTTATTCTTTAAATACATGGCAAGCTGCAGGGTGTCAGTCCATCCTGCATCCAGCACATCACTTCTTTGTCATGGGATTTCATTAGAAGATCTGAGCCTATAGCAACAATCTGTATCTTTCGTGCTTTACCTGCTTGACTTGGTATTTCACAAAATGGTCTAAATTTTCAGTAACCAGCTCTGCTCCTGCAACATGTACTTAATCAATAGCATGCTGAAGAACAACATGTATCGAATAACGTAGTCAATCCACTCATGCTGATGTGTGGCCTGAAATTTGCCTGGGTCGCTGCATCACTTCTTCGCAAGAGTTAGGGGTGGCATTTAGGCACATGGGCTCTCTGCCTTTAGCATACTGTGTGCATGTCCCTACCGTTCCGTAACTTATTGCTGTCTTGGCGGCCTCTGATAAAGATGAATTTAAACACTTCTGTGGCCTGATTTATTTCCAGGAGCACATACAGGTCTGCTGGAAGTGAAAGGCTCACACAGGCTGACTGTGAATCAGAAGAGATGAGTCATTCCTTGTTCTCAACTACAATCAAATCAGATTTCAAGAATTTTAAATCCTTCAGAAAAAGGGTTTTTTTCCTTTCTTTATACATCTCTAGGAACTAACACTGGCTTTTCCCAAACATTTGTACAAGTAAAATCTGGTTTTCTGACTCTTCACAGGAAGCAGATAGATGTGTACCATGACAATGCAGATTCTGTGTTAGATTCACATGAATGCTTACAGAGTAAGTAGTGCACTTCACTTGGGTTCACTCTTCATTTTAATGATCCCACTAGAATTTTTATTTGAAAACTAAATACGGTCATAATAGCTAGAAAAATAATAATCTGAGTTGCAGTTCAGCCCTGTGATGATGGCTCTGCTATGGTTGTGTACCTTGCCCTGTAGTAGGAACTGAAGTCAGAGATATCTGTGGAAGTGGACAATACTGAATCCATTTGGAAGCATCAGCAGCAAAGCCTACCACTCACTTATATGACTGCATTGTAACAGGATACTGAAAGAAGTGAACAACTTTCCCACTTCCTCTTCCATTGAACCATTAACTCCCCTGTGAAAGGATGGGTATATTAGGTGAACTAATATGTGTGTGGCATTGGTGTCACCTGAAAGAGGTTATGCAGCTTTCAGACTGCTCAGAGTGCAAATAAAGTGATATTGCTTTCCCCTTATGTATGTTATATGTATTTTACTGTACAAATGGAGATACAGAGGTTTTCCAGGTGATAGTTTTAGAGCTAGGCACACCCTGTGCTTGGGGAATGAGTCCTTTGAAAGCTGCCCTGATGCACAGTATTCATCCCTGATGAAAAGCACCCATCCTGAGGGTGCTCATCCCAGTCAGTAATATATACATATCCCAGTCAGTAATATATATGTATCTACATATGTAGAGAGACACACACTGAAGGTAAGTATCTAAGAATCAGATATATTTTTCTGACGTTGTGAGGGGACAATGTAATAAAATACGAGTATACAACATTGAGGAGATTGATGACACAGACTCCGATATCCAAATAGAAGACCCTTTATTTATCAGAAAGCTGCGTTGTATACCCTTGCAAAGCTGTCCACGCGCTCCAACCCAAATGCTTATTCGTTAACATACATTGTTCACATGCCTATTCTAAACATTCAATTGGCTAGCTTAGCTTTGTATGATTTCTCCTTCCTTTGCTCCGAGTGTTCTGCCAAAGTCCTCTGTTGCAACTGATAAAGTCCTTGTTTTAGTCTTGTTCACAAACTCTCAAGGACATCATGACCTTCGTTAATATAGTATGTTCCCACACAACGTCTCTGTGATACTGCCTCCCAATGTCCAGATTTATTTATCTGAATTACTGGGCCTGTTCTGCTATGCTATGACATCATCCAAGTAAAGGCATGACAAGAATGCAGGAAAAAAAATACATAAAACTATGGAGTCTGATAGGTTTTAAGTGCTTCGTATTTCTGAGTTTATAAAACTATTTAGAATACAATAAAGTTATTAATTTAATGCCTAAATTATATGAGGATATATGATAAAAATAGTCATTCTCTTTTTTCTTTTCTTTTTGAAAGTATCACTTATTTCTTTTATCAAAGACAAATCAATGTATTGGCATACAGTGTTTTACTAAGGACTAAAAAAAAAGCGTAACTTTTTTGCCAGAGGGACAGTTGATGTATGTCTTGTGTACTACGATATGTATATGTATCATACTGTATCTTTATTACATTTTTCTGCCAGCTATCTTTTCAAATTGTCTTTGAATTTGCTTTTTAGTCTCTAGTTCATTTTTCTGTTTTTGGTTGCTCACTAAATTTATTCCTACTGGCCCTTCTCCATTTTGATTTTTTAGCCTCCCTTTATTGCAATAAGAGCCAAGTGATAAACTCCAAGCTGCAATTTTGAAACTATTATGTTGAAAGAAGCCTGAAATCGGACAGAATTAGCTCATTGGTTCAGCATTGCAAAAGGACAAATACTAGTAACTCCTAAGCACTTCTAATTTCCGTTAACTTCAGAGCAAATTTCATGTGTCCAGCATGCACCAGTGCTAGAGTTGGTTGGAAACTTCCCTGGAAAATGCTTTCCTGATCCATGGCAAAGTCATTGCTGGCCAGACCTGAAAAAAAATCTCTGTAGTCTTTACAGCTGTACAAATTATGAAATGGACAGCATTAGTCTATGACTGATGAGCAGATAGAAAATGGACTGGAAGTCTAGAATTACTGTTTTTATTATACAGCCTAAAATAATTTATACATTAAAGTGATGCTTGTATAGACTTCTTGATGTACAGGTCTATATAAGCCATGTGCAGTATTGTATAGAGGAGAATGTGCAGCCTGTTAGGTATCCAAATAGAGCAATAAGGATGTATTATAAATGAACACATGGTTCATCTGGTGCTTGAAGCCTTAGAGTATGCCTAGCTTATAGGTAAAATAATTAACCAGTTTAAAAGATCATGAAAACTGTCAATAGAATTGATAAAACTCATGCCAAGAGAAAGCTATATCTTGCATTCTGGCTTTTCAAGCTGCTGGAAAGTTCAGCCCCACTGAGTGCTAGTTGGTCTCCTGTACACAGCATTCTCATTACCTATGATATTGTTCAGATTAAGGATTTCTCCGTTCATATGTTCCGCTCAGTTTAGACACAATTCTAGTTTCACAGTGTGGCAACTTCTAACAAAAACCAACCTTTTAATAGCAAGCAAGGTTTTATAAATGGTACAGTTGCTTTAAAATTGCGCCTCAGCCTAAGCTGCTAAATTCCTGTGCAGAGCCCTAAGTACGTGAACAGATGCTCAGAATTAACACACTGCAAGTCAACCTCATCATGCTTGTTAGAAGTCAAGGAACTCTGAAAACAGAGCATTTTTCTTTGTGCCTAAACTGGGAAATGGGATCCCAATTTTTTCAGGAGAGATTGCTAACATCTTTCTTGTACCTTTATTAACCCTCGTAGTTCTTCATTTCTTGTTTCCAGAGATATTTTCTCTTCTGCTGGTATATTCTCTTCCTTTACTATTCATTCTGCAGTTGCATGGTAGTAAAGTTTATAACATACACTGTGATGACCAGATTTACTCTGCTGGTTACTGTATATTTCCTTACGAAATAGACATATTTTATGCATACACAGCACCTTTTCTAATGACTACTCAAAGGGTCTTTATGGTGCTCCAAATTCAATGAGTCTGCTCTTCCAGTATTTTGAATAGGACCAATAAATATACAGTGATTACTAAACTTCATAAAAGATTCTTTTAAAATAGCTCTCTATATATTTTAATTTGTCTTATAATTTCTTTGTGATATTCAGAAATATTTCTTGAAGAGCTACACAGGTACAGACCAATGGTGACATCAAGTGGTGACTTACAGTTTGGCTGTATTTAAGAATAATCATGTAAAAGAATAATCAATGTAAAAAGAGATTTCCTCAGAGCTTTTTCCTCTGGTAATAAAATCATTTCTCAGAATATTACTACTTTCTACATCTGTTTACTGAGTAAGGGATAAAACTGGCAGAGGGGTCTTCTTGATTTTTTTTCTGTTTTATCTGTAGTGCTTTTTATTTTCAGCTCAGCATCAGTGATTGGAAAATGATAAATTCATCCTGAAGGGTGACTGCATATGTCTCCAACATTATCACAGCATATGATTTTCTGAGGTCATCACTGTTATGCCAAATGTTGTAACTGGAGACTATCATGCATAAACTAAAATCTGGTATTCAGCTAGGTATTTCACTTCCAATATGTGAAAGTCAATCCTTTCCCTCATTCAAGTTCCAAATTAATTGACAACTCTGGAGGGTAGGTGGTCTTTTTAATCCTAAATATTATATAATTTTAACACAATAAGTGATCAAAGATCAGCTGATGTAGGTTTTATATCATACTTGCACTTCAAGCACTTCACACTGGCACTTCGTAATAAACTGCTACAGGATGATTAAGTTCAGAAATGCCAGGATTTCTAAAAATCCATTTTCTGCCAACTCCAGCAGTATACTACTCCTCAGTAAGTACTAAGAGGGCTATCTATTTCTTTCTGACTTGATCCAACATCAAATACTAGTCTTCAGTGTTGTCGCTCTAGATACTACATCAAGTGCTGTTTTCACTGGTCTTGCTAGTTCTTATCTGTAAATGATGAACTGTGTAACCACAAAATCCCCACATTTAAACAAGTAAAATGTTTTTGAGATTTTTTAATGTTGTAAGTAGCAAACCGAATGCTGTCAGTGGTCATAGGACAAGGAAAGAAATAGCAGCTGGAGCCTACAAACAGAAGTGTAGTGATTGCATAGTTTAGGCTTCAGGAGTCTTCTTCCTGTACAGATGACCTGTTCACCCTCTCCCTTACAGAGCAGATGTTATTCTGTGTCCTCTGTATCCTCTCAATAGTACCCTTCCCAAGGGTCTTACCCTTATGGTGGCATGGCATAACTGACTAAAAATTTTTTCCCTTTAAAGTATCAAAAAGAATCACAGTCCTACCTAATCCTTGGGAATTCATACTGCATTGCATAATCAGGCTTGAAATCAGCTACAGTGCTAAGCATCTCCATCTGTAATCTTCTTTTGAAAAAGAACGTAGCACAAATAGTTGCAGCAAAGGGTAATTATTAAAACCGAATTTCACAGGTTTTGGTTTGGTGTTATTGTTTTGGGGTTTTTGGTTTGGATTGGTTTTTTAACTTAGACCAGACTACTAGGAAGCTTCCGTTGCTAAGATGTCAGTCTGACTGTGAAAAAACCTATAGAAATGACCCTGTATGTAAAGTGCATGACAGTCATGGCTATTCTTCTTTTAGTTTGAGCTGCAAATTAGTCACCTGCTTGCAAAAGAGACTTGGGCCTAGCTTCTCCAGTGTCCAAGCACCAAACAAAAGGAGAAAATTGCCCATTTTGAAAGCACAATAATTGTGGGACTCAACAGGAGCTGTGAGAGGGAGAAATGTAGTCATTTATGCTTATGGATAGCATACGAGTCAATTGAGCCACAAAGAGCACTCCCAGCCTTCAATGATGATTGCAATACTGGGTAATATATTACATTCGGCCTGGAGGCATGGCCATAGCCAATATACATATTGGGTCCAGTGACCTCCAGCATATTCAGTTGACCAGTACAGTAATACCTACACTCTCTATTTTGCTTTCTTTGTGTTTGTGTGTTAGTAACATAGCAACTTGAGAGATAAATGAAAGCTGCATAAAGCTGATGATTAACAGACAGAACAAAGTATCTCTTTTCATAACGTTCCTGCACGAAACTATCTGAAGAGATATACAAAAGTGATGAGAAACCATAAAATCCTCTGTGAAAGGTTTAGAAGATTTTTACTAGCTCTTGACTAATGCTATGGAAACACCTGCTCAAATTTGTCGCATGAGGATTAGAAGTTAGAGTCCACAATGCATTGACATAAAGTGCTAACTCCTGTTGCCTTAACTGCTAGAAATATATTCTTTATTCTAGACTGAATGCCCTCATCCCTGTTTTCAGCTTCCCTCTATAGAACTTCATTACATTTTTTTTCTACTGTATTAAATAGCCATATGCCAGCCAAAATCGATTCCATTCCCAGATACCTACATGGGGACAGTGGCCAAGCTGATTTGATCTTTCTCTTGAGTAAATATTTGAGACTGAGCTTTATCCACTTGTTTTCACAAGGCAGTTTTTTCATACGTCAGCTCATTCTTCTCATGCACTCCCAAATAATCTTTCAGAAAAAAATTAACAGTCTGTTCTCAAAGTATGTGCATTCCTTTTCGCCTGAGAAAAAAAATATTCTTTAAACATTTCCAACATAAAAATTAATGAGAGACAATGGGGCAATTGTAACCAGAATCAGTTATTACAGAACTTCTTTCATTAAGAGAAGACATAGCATAGAGCTGCAGCCTGGAGGAACTGAATTTCAGAACAAAAACACATATTGTGTTCTACAAAACTTGCTGACCTGCAACAGGCTTAAACCTCAGCAAGGGCAGTTTCTTTTGCTTTAAAATAGTGGAATATTTGGACAATTTCAGTGCACAGCTAGTCCACAACTAGTCTTTATCTAAAACAGTTGTGTGGAGTTCCATTTTTGTTGCTCATAAATTCCTCCTCTAGGCTGAACCGTTTGCAGTGATATGTGTGCAGGTCTGACCCTCAGAGCGTTAGATCCCTAGGGCAACTAGCAAAGCCTTATGCTGTACTCTGCAGCTAGTGGAGCATAAAGGGGAGGGTGTTTCTAGCAAAATTACTGCCAGGTTAAAAGGGATCTGGTGTAATCTCCAAAATCCTGTCTATAGCATGATATCCAGAGGAGATTCCTCTGGAAGCTAGAGAAGATATCTGACATCACAGTGCAAAACTTCTGACCCTCCATCACCTCTTCTGGTGAGTAACAGAAAATGGAAATGAAATGATTGAATAAATTTATCATCTCATGTAAAAAGGGCAGCCCAAAATTCATGTACGTTCTCCAAGTGTAAGGATGGGACTTAAATAATACACAACTCATCCTTTACGTAGTTTCTTTGACCACTGTGAATAATTCACCACAGGTAGTGTACAAAGTCCTAGCAAAGACTGGTACATGGACCACAAAACAGCCCTCACACTCTAAGTCTTGGCTTTGTGTTACATGCTTTATGAGGAAATGCTGTTTTCTCAGAGCAGAGATACCTGACATGAAGAATCCACCCTCTGAAAAGAGGGAGCACAAGAAAACTTAAGTGCATGGTGACATCTCAATGTGCAAGGGCCAAACTTATGGAGACAAAGAAGAGAGTAAGCAACATTCAGCAAAGCACTTCGCCTTTCATTAGCCATCCATAGAGGCTTTCTATGGCATTCAGTGTGATGTGAAAAGGCACCGCAATACACTGAGTCCTAGAGATACAGTCCTAGCTGTCCTAATTCTGAAGACTTTGACACATTACAGTCAAGAAAGCAGGAGCAAGATCAACATTTTCATATCCTAATATTTTAAATTTGCCTGTGTAACTTCAAAAAGCAAGCGATATTGCAAAGTAAGTTTGGACAATGTTGTGACATTTTCAAAGTATGTCTTTTCAGATATATTACTGCATAGGTGATGTTTAGGTATATTTGTTTAACTCTGTGGTAGCTCAACACTTTTTTTTCTTCTACCTGCCTTTTCTAATAACCTTGCCTCTGATTTTCTTAACATCAGTTGTAGACCCTTGTTAGAGCTGCTGAACATGTCTGAGCAGCAGCAGAACTTACTTCTCAATGATCTGCTGATGGTGATATGTCATCCTTATTAGAACAGATTTTCTGATACTAAGGTGAAGTCTTCCTTGGTTCTCTGTAGAGTTAAATGTTACAGAGGCCGGTGCCGTGGGACATTGTTTAAAGATAGTTACTTCTAATAATGCACCCGGAGCAAAGCTGTTAATACAGGACCAAATGGTAATTCCCTTGTTTGTACTGAATAGGACCCAGCTCCACAAACACTGCTTGTTAACTAAGGCACAAGATGAACAGAGATTTCTGAACTGGGTTCTAATTAACTAATTCTTGGTTTGGATTTTATGTTTATATTGCACATCTTTGTTTTTATTTCTTTCCAGAAGAGGGCAGTAGTGAACTATAAACATGTATTTTTGCTTCGCTCAAGAGTGTTGAGAAGATAGTAAAACGATTTTTCTTTTGAAAGAATCAGATGTCAAACGACTAAAATTCAAAATTACTCTCTGAAATTAAAACAAAACCTCTGTAATAGGATCTTTTGCCTACAAAGGAGCACTACTTATAAAGGAAAATTTCTCAGCATGTTTCAGCTTGTGATTCTGGGAATTAGAGATATATCAATGACTAAAGAGCTTTACTCATGTTTCTACCAATTGAGTACTTGTGTCATCATTTATTCTGTGCTGTATATTAGGTTTCAGTTGGTTTATTATCACCTTTACTTAATCCTAATGTTTTGATTTATATTTATTCTATGCAAATTTTAATTTATTCTATTTATGTGTTTTCTATATCAATCTCAACAGCCCTCTTTTAATATTTTTTATTTTATTGTCTCTGTGTAGGTATTTACTACATTTTTTATGGATCTTATGTATGTCTTGAACAAATGACTTGAGACAAAGTATATGTGTACATCTTTCCATGAAAAAGAATGAGAAGATTCTGTGAAATCTGAAATGGTAACTTTCTTTTTATTTTTATTTTTTTAACATCAGCAAAGATGAGAAACCTATTTCCCCACTTAAATCTGTTACAATATGTTTAAGAAGGAACAAGTTACTCTTGGAATCTAGAGAAACTATTGAAATTAAAGGGCAATTCTTTATTTAAAGTTACTTCCAGGGACTGATTAGATGGATTTTAAGCCCCTGAATAATGCTAACTTAATTCTGCATAATTAATTTTATTGCTTTCATGCTTATTGTTGTAGTAAATACCATTATAAATGGCGTTGTCCATACCTTTGATCTATATTCTTTGAAAATAAATCAGTCCTGGAATTTGAAATGAAAATGATAAGAACTTGAAATTAGCCAAACTCATTCAAACTCTTTGAGAATCCTGTACCTTGAAAAAAACATATTAAATTTTATAAAAGCTAACTCCCTGTGGGCATCAGTAAATTTATGAGAAACTATATGGGGGAAAGAATGAAAAAAGAAAAAATGAATGTGCTACTCTATAAATTAAGGGAAAGAGAGTATGAGAACTATGAGCAGGCAGTTCTTGAGTAATGAATTTGATATGTTGCTTTTGTTTGAAGTTTCTTCTACTACAAAAAAAACCTTAGTCCTGTAATGTAGTTTCCAAAGAGATGCCTGAAAATTCCTGTGTATCTCACAGTTCAGCAGAACAGAACTTAATTTATGAAGTTGATCAGAAACACCTGTTCAAAACTGGCCCACTTTTTCTCCTTTTTTCCCTGGTGTATCCCATCCACCACTTTATTTCTCTGCCCAGAGTCTTTAGTGCTTTACTTCGTTTTTATGGCAGAAAGAGAGATTTTCTGTCCAAAAAAGAATACCAACTTTGGCCACATCACCAACATTTCTGTGTTTTCCACCGTCTCAGGATGACTTTTTGCTTGTGACTAAGAGCAATAAGGGGAAAAAGTCAGCTGTAGTCTTGGGTTCCTGTCCACAAAAGATGAGCAATGTGACTTCCTGGAGTGAGAACATCACTTGTGTGCAGATGAATCCAGAAACATTTTAATTTTAGTATATTTGAAAGGCTTTTGTGGACTAGCTATGCAACCAGGTTTTCTGTGTGTTCTGTCCCTCTGGAATTTGCCTGAACATCATCTGAAGATGATGTATTCTTAATCACAACAAAGATCTTTTTTATCTATTGAAATAATTGCTGTGAAAAAAACCAACTATGAAGTGGGGCACTGCATATTCACCTGACAAATGGTCAGCAGATCATGCTTGAATTTTAGATAGATAAAAAAACAAGTTAATTCTCTGAAGGTATTATAAAATCATCCTAAGAATATTGAACATTTCCCTGCTGTGTTTTTTAAAGCTGATTTGTATATAAAATCTTGCATGTGTTTTGGTGAAATGTGTTGCACATGGAAGCACCTGGATGAACAGAAGTGGTTTATGCCCAAAAATACACTTACAGGACTTGTTTCAATATCTGCAATACACCTCAGTTCTACCTTCTCCAGCCACAGTTTAATTCTCCGTTGCATGGGAGAGCAAGGAACAAACCCTAGACCAAACCATGAAATGTGAAATCAGTCATTGGAATCTAAGCTGAAACATCTGAACTTGTTTTCTTCTTACTTCTGAATTTGCACTTGAACAGCCTCTAAATACAGGACATCATTTACAAGTAAGAAAGACAACTGTCTTGTCCAACCTGGCTGCTCTAAGATTACAGAGCTTTCCAGGCCTGGTTTGTCTAAACCTTCTTGCAAGCATTCATCAGAAGAGAAAGCAGTCGCATTCTAGTTGATAGGCTAAAGTCACATAACAAGGTTCGCGAATTTTAGGGGTGAGGGAGGAGGTGAGAAGAAAAAGGGAGGGATCTTGGAACCATGAAGGGACTTCTGCAGTAGAGAAGGTCTTAGGACAAGAAGTTTGAGGAGATTGGAGGTCTGTGATGGGAGGTCTTGGTGACCTCTGGAAGGACTGAAGCATTTGAACTGTGCAGCAGAAGTGAGCAGTTGAGGGCTCAGTGGGGAGGAACGGGGAGAAGACTTTGAAGTGTGGAGTCTTAGGAAGAGGGATTCTGACACCAGAGCCTCTCATAGGTGCTTCAGCTCCCATTCAGATGTCTTGCTAACACTACAAGCTGTCCCTGCTCACTTGAAAGCTGTTGTGAGAATATACCCATGAGTCAGTCGCTTCAGAGTGTGTGAGAGAGGAGAGAGATGAGCATGGAGTGGCAGACTTTTGAATTACTTATGAATGGACAGACTACAGAGAATCAATAGAACCAAGAGAAACATGTTGCAAAGATGAAACATATTTCAATCTAGCCATGGAGAGAAAATATTTGACGTGGGATAGTGTCATATAAGCAGGCTAGCCTTAGAGGAGGCTGCCTCTTACACCATTTTAGGAAGCTGCTTTCGTGACGTGAAAGAAACAAGTAAGGGCATGACTGTGGCACTCAGAGTAAATGGTCAGTCTAACTGCATTTCTTTGGACATTTTCAGTATTAACTGCTGGGTGTACAGTAGCCAGTTGGACTGTTTGGGGATCCCCTGGGTGAAAATCAGAGGTGATGTGTAATATAAATGCAGTCCAAGAACAACAGATAAGGGAGGGTGCAACAATTTTTGCCTATGGGTACAGAGAACTACAGAAGGTAAAGAAGAGATCCATGGAAATTTAGAGGAGGGAGAAACTAAAATGAAAGCATCTATGTTAATAATCACATAAACCAACAAAGCAATATGGGAGTTATAAACATCTCTGAATGAGTAACAAGTAGAAACCATGAATAGGATGTACATATTGGGTAATGGAAGGAAGTCTGATAAAAAGGAAGCACTGTAAGAAGAGCAATGGCCCTAAATTTAACAAAATTGACCTTGTCTGTTGGCTTAGAAAATTAGCAACAAGAGGTGTCTGGACAGTAGGCTTTCCCTCCAAGTAAATGTTAAAACTACTCCGTGGAAAATTACCTAAAAGCCAGAATACTGTCATTGGGAAACATTGCTCTGTTTATCCCTGAAGTATCCCTGAAGTATCCCTGAAGTTCAGGTACTTTTTATTCCATTTCATTTTTGTCAGTTCTACCAGTCGGAATACACCCCTGAGGAGACAACCGTCTTCTCCACTGATGAGGAAAAGCAAAACATTACAGAAGTCCCTGACCAAAATACCTCACACTGGAATATAGCCTAGTCAAAAAGCCTGTGCCAGAGAGGCGAAGTGGGAACAAGCTAACCTAAACACAATTCCTACAGGACACTACAGCATCATCCTGAATCAATGCATTTCAGCTTTAATTAAAAAATATTCAGTTTAAAGTCTTTCAGAGATAATAAGATCACAAAAACAATAGATGTGTTTTAGAAGAGCGCATTCACTGATTGATAAAAGTATGTATTCAAAGCAGTACCAAAGGAAAAAAAAAAACCTTTAAACTTTAAAGTTTAAACTTTAAACTTTTTTAAACTATATGCAGTATATGGGAAGCTCTAGTCACAGTTTCATTATTAAAGTATCATTATATTTTGTGTTGAAGGTAAGGTCTGAACAGCTGTGATGCACTTGGAGAACAAAGCATACATTCAGGAGAATCACAGATCTTAACCTCTTTGGGGGACAAAATGAATATAATGAGAATTTCAAACAAAATCAATAGCATGATTTAAGTTAAAATTGCTTTAAAATAAATTCAATCTGTTATGTCTTGTGTCATGATATGATACAGGTCAAGCAGATTTCTTGTATGGATAAAGATTAATACTATATAGTATATTCAGAGAATATGTCTTTCTCCTTTTTTAGAATACATTATAACATTTTTTTTGCTTTATTTTTCTTCATTTTGCTCACATTTTTTCATCATCTTTAGATTGATGACTAATACATCAAATTGTGCAAAAGTAATATTATTTTTTCCCAAAACAAGCACTGTTTCCTTTTCTCCTAGAAAACTCTGACTAAAAACCGCCATTTGAAATATATCATGGATGTATACATTTGAAATTATATAGGCTCCATTTGATCCCAGTGACATTGAAGCTGGGTACTAGCTTCAGGGAAACTAATGATTTTCTGTGTTGTCAGTATCTCTGTGCTTCCCTTAATTTACTCTTCATCTGTGTGTGCAATCAAATTTAGAAGAGAAATGTCACCTGAATTAGAAAAGCGCTGATCTGAGACTCTGGCATGAGCTAAGAAATTTAATTAAAAATAGCAACAAAAAATGACAACTAGAGGTTTACAAGGACAATAGAGGGCACATGCAAGGTCATATGTATTATCTGCAGTTTCTGGCTGTTGAAAAGTTGTAACAGAACAGATTTTTCTGAAATAGGTTGGAATGAAAATATCTGTTTGTGTGCTGTCATACCTGTGCATAATTTCTACAGGATGACTAGATCATGCAGTTACAGAACCGGAGAAACAGTTTGCCTCTTGGAGAACTTCATAAGAGGGAATGAGATATTTCAGGTAGAAAAAAGGCCCCTACAATAGAAGCATTTTGATACAGTTTGTATCAAAAAAGAAGCAAATTTTTAATTTCTGTATAAAACCTGGAAGAGCAGTGTGGTACATTTAAATGTGAGGAAAATATTAGCTTTTACAAACAATTGTTCACTGTTCACGTTTATTGCAATTATGCGAAATTCTGACATATACACCTGAGTAAAACTTGATCGGCACTTTCATAGTGAAAATGCCATAACTGTGCTCATATTATATTATCAGTTAGTTTTGCTGGTTGTCAACACATTAGGAATTACACTTTTATCAACCAGCTCCTAAAAGCAGAGAGAATCCTCTTGGCTTTCTTTACAAGTCTGAGGAAAAAAAATTAGAGCCCAGTGTCTGATATAATAAAGCACATCCACAGCTTTTCCAGCATGAATCATTCTGCTGAAGACAGCTTATCGTATCAATTAGAGGTTTTCAGGGATACATTTGGAACAGTAAACAGTGTAAATGTTATCACGTTCCTATTTGACTGTGGTATGTTTGCACCAGGATAAATTGCAGAATCCAGGCAAGTACAATTCACACAGGTACTTTGTAACCTGTCAGCCACAGAGGTCAGCCACAATCCACTGCTTTTGTAAACTCAGAACATTAGGCAATGTTTAATCTGCTTTGGAAGTTATGGTTTTTTTTGTAATTGCAGTCTGAGTGCATCCTCTACGTGTGTCCTGTCTGAGCCGTTATAATACACATTGTTATTTTGCTAGACGTTAACACAACTTTTTTCAAAAGAGGTGGTTGAAGTCAAGTAACAGGCACTTTAGCTCTTAGCTACACCACGTGATTTACAAAATTCACAACCTGCAATCAGTTCCTATCATAGTTAATGTAAATCACTCCCACAACTAACTGGAATTTATGGTAACAGGAACTCATTAAAGGAAAAATACATATGTTTCAGAAAAGTGAAACAAGTGGACTGATGGAAAAGAAAATTTGGTTCACTTTCCATTTTTCTGCACCATTCACTGCCTTTCCTTCAACTAAGAAACAGTATCTTCACGTAACTCAGCAAAAGTCAGCTCAGACAGTTTTTTGAATGCTCTGTCATTTGTCCCTGAAAAGCATGACACAAACCATCTATGCTGAAATGGCTTCCCAGAAAATGTGCAAGCCAACACTCTTAAACTCATTAAAGGAAAACAATTACACCCCAGAGGGTCAGAAAAGTATTTGTTTTGTGTCTGATTCAATACACTAGAGTCTGAATACAGGAGCCTGCCAAACCACAAACCCAGGGATGTTATTCAGAGAGAGCACACTTACCTAGGTGTTAAAAATACACGTGTATATATTTACACACACATATATATTCCAGTGTTTTTCAAGATGAAGCTGTCTTCAGGGCAAGCTTATCACATGACAAAAGCAACCATTTCAACCATGCTAGAAAAGAACCATCTAGAAAAGAGACCATTTTCAACCATTCTAGAAAAGAACTAGAAACAAAAATCTCAAAATCCTGTAAAGTAAAATTTTTTTAGTAATTGGCTGCAACCACCGAAGGGAATCGTCCATGGTGAATTAAATTCTGTTACTTTACAGTCTCCATCCAAGAGTGCTCATTCAAGGTTATCTCCACTAGAATCAGTGAGAATTGATACAATGGCAAAATAAGCCCAGATGATCTGAACGGTCACATCGGATTAAAAGTTTTGTCCGTCCGATGCAGCTCTTGAAACAGCTTTTTAAAGTCTCATAATTATTGCTGTTTCCCTTCTACCTGTACCAAGTATACAGCATAGGGGGTATAAAAGCAGGCACATAATTTTTAAAACATCGTTCTTCACAATAGAACTTAGTGTTTCATTGCTGAGGAAAGGTGTGTTTGCCAGAAGACACAAGTCAGATAATGGTTGTAGTATTACCTGCCATTGAACGTCATAACCAATAAAGGACTTGGGAGTTTAAAAGTAACAGAATTGACTCCCATCACGAAAATCAGAGGCCCGTGTGAGGATGATGAACTCCCATAGCTTCCGGTGCCATAGACCTATGCAATCCAATAAAAATACAGTACTCTATGTTGGATGTGTGTCTGACAGCTACTCTTGAACAGAGTAATCCAAGCAGCTTTATGAATCATCTGTGAAAGATAGAAGTAAATTTGGCTCACTGGCAGGAGGCAAAGGACAGTGGGTTCCAATCTTGAAAAATATCCAGCAGTTCCTACTCGGGGATAATGTGCTTAATTTTCAAAGAAGCGGTAACCTCCACCTCCTCATGACAGGGTATACTCTGTACACGATGTATATTCTCTAGCAAGAGCATGAGAACAGATTTTGACACACTTAATAAGGGACGTGAATGAGCAAAAAATCAGGTTTGGCCAGTTATATTCACGAGACTGATTAGTGACTCATTCCCACAAGACCCTTGAGGTACCTGGGAAGGCACCTTTTAAGGACTCAGGTAATGTAAATTATTCTGTTAAACATTATAGATAGACTGTGCTGGGCTTTTTTTACACCAAGATTATTTCAGGTCTGCAAGTACTGGTCTACTTCTCTTGTAATTGGACTACCATTTTGCTTTGTCCTGCCACAGAGACAGATAAGACTCAAAGAATATTTTTGGTTAGATGACCAGGCAAGTTCCCGAGGATAGTACAGGAAAGATCCAAGTGCTGACATATTAGTATCTAGCACCATTTGAGATAACTTCTTGTCTTCAAGACATCCACTTGGAGCTACACCACAGGACCACATGAGACCACAGCCCTCCCTGAGTGGAAGCCGGTAGCCAGATGGCATCATAAATGGCCTCAGACACCCATGTGGAGGACCCTGAATCCGAACTACTGCATCTTTACCTATGCCTCAAGGCACGGGACATGTGGTAGTGTCACATCCCTGTTTAAAGCAGATAAGGAGCAAGTCACCAGTGATTTCAAAAGTATGAAGCTTCTTGACGGATTATGTGTTACTTTCACAGGCATAACAGGAAGCAGGAGCTTACCGTTGGTGAGGGGGAAGATACTGCCTTAATTTAGTCACTTGGGTACAGCCAGAATGTTGGCTGTGAAACAGGAGAAAATGAGAGTAGGTGTGTGGACAAGACCAAGAAATGAAAAACCTTGACAGCAAAAAGACATTGAAGTGACGAGCGAGATCGTGAAGAATTTTTAGTATGTTTACAACGAGAAAAGAAAGATTTTGCCAGCAAGGTGTTTGCTAGCCTTGCACAGGGAAAAAAAAATCGAAGACATATAGTTGGCTGAGTGTAGTATATGCTTCTCCCCAGAGGAGACTAAAAGCTGTTAGCTCAGGTATCTAAGAATTATGAGCTCCAAATCTGTCGCATTTCAGTAGCATTGAAAACTTACTTCCCTCAGACCTCTTGCGAAATCTGACTTCTAACAACACTGACTGAGATATAAATAGTGCACATTTACATATGGAATTTACTATGCTTCATCTGACTTATAGGCATCCTCTAGCCCTGTGCAGCAGCGTTAGAGGAAAGAACCTCTATTACAGAGGACTGTGAAATAACCTTGCTCTATGTGGAAGATGGTTTTTACTTAGTATCTGTGAAAAATTTCTAGTTTGCACAGAAAATCCTGATTTATGACACTGTTTAGTGTAAACTAGAGTTGTACAAATATAAGGATGAAAACTGAAACATATTAAGCAGAAAATACTCTTCTTATGACTGACAAAGCTGTATTTCCTCATACATCACCCTCTATGGGCTAGACTACACCCTACAAGCTATATAATACGTTGCAGTAAATTTTGTTTTTCCATTTCAATTTTCACCCAATATAGAACATAGCACTTCTTTTTTCCCACCCTCTCATCTGCATCTGTGCCTTGTCATAGGATAAGCTTCCTTCTATCTCTTTCTGTTTGTCTTGTAAGATTTGATTCGTTTGGAATTGTACTAACCTCTTCATGTCACCTGGGATTAAACCAAGGACAAGGAAACTGGTAAACTCGTGCATTGTACACTTCCTTATTTTCCGAATATTTTTGTTGGATCTCTTTTTTATAACAGCTAAGAAAATACAGTGTATTTTTCCTGCATTTCATCTATACCACAGACTTGAAATAAGCCCAGCACTATTTCTCTTCTCTAGACTAGCTGGCCCCAACCTTATTAGTATCTCACAGGGAGATATTGTAAAAGTTCAAATAAGTTAGATTTGAATCCATTCTATTTTAGCCACACCTGCTTTTTCCTTTTATTAGAAGGCTGTGATCTTTACTGAGCATAAAATCAGTGATGTAGCCAATACAATCAAAAGGCCATGGCTTTGAACTGACCTGACAGAGCAGGGTCTCAGGACATGTCTTGAACTGAGCTGACTTAATATTTGTTTACTAGGCAACTATTGCCCCAGCTGATTTAGTGTAAGCACTGTGAATGGCAAGTGAGAGTCAGCTGGTGATGAAGAGCAGCCCCTGGAGGGGAGCTGGGGCTGGGGGACGTGACTGTGCCCCTCTCTGGCTTTAGCTGTGACTGCCTGAGAGGGGAGCTGGGGCTGTGAGAAAAGAAGGCATATAAGCCACTATTAGCCTAAAGGTAGCATTTTAGCTTCTTCCAGTCCGCTTCAGCATTGTTTGAAGTTCTTCTCAGCATGTTCTTTCACGGGTTTTTTGCATGTTGCTGTAATCCCTGGTACACATTGTTCATAAACCGTAGTTGAGGTCTCAACAGTGACAGTGAGGAACTGGCATAACCAGTGCTGCCATTAACGTGGAACCAGAAAGGGAGAATCCCTTGCACTCCTTGCACACAGTACCTTATGTTGGTTGAAACAGGTTTAATTTCTCCATGCTGTGTAGTTTTGAGAAGCTTCGGAAAGAGCTGTTGACTAGCTCAAATAATTCTATTTTACATTTTTACACTTAACTATTTTTCCCCCAAAAAACAGACAATATCATGACTACCAGACTTGTATTTGATACACACCGAATTCACTATGCTTGTCTGACTGAGACACTGTACATGTGCAGTGGCCATTTCTGACCTTTCTGGATGCCAGTGAGGCCTGGAAACCTGAACCACCATCCAAAGTGGAGAAGGAGAGGATTGTTCCTGGAGTCAGTGGTCAGACTCAAACAAATTGTAGGGCTGCCTATCCTTCTTTAGCTGGGACTGGGGACACAGTTATGTGGTGACTAAAAGAAAGCAGTCACTATAAGAGTTATTTTGTGTATTCAGTCTTGAACTTGGATTTGGATATGGATAATACAAACAAAACAGAGTTACCTAGGAAGACACTGGCCATCTAACTCACAGCCCTCGGCTATTCCAGTGAATCTGTTCAGTGATTTCCCATGATTGAGGATGCTAAGAACACCCTACTACATGCTTTTATGTCCCTTCTGTCTTTCAAATCAGTTTCATACAGTGAAGCCCATCAAACTCTGTCCTAACCTTACGAACATCACCCACACAAATATCACCCCCAAGAAAGCTGGAGGAAAGGAACTTCACACTGCTTTTGAAATTCTGGTGCAGCTCAAAAAAACATGGGGAGTACCAGAAAGAAATTAGCTGTATTAGTGTTCTGAGAAATGTTCTCATAGCCAGCATTATTTTCTTCAGGTTTTCGGTTGGCCTTTTTTTTTATGTATTTTTACCTTCTGTTTTCTTCTGCCTAAGCCTGATATTTCTGAGGTTTTTGTGTTCACCTAAAATGTCCTCACACCCTTCTTATAGGGAATTTTGAACTATTTTAACCATCTTTAGATCAGTGTGAGGCAGTCACCAACTGTATAATGCACACCTCACTCTCTTTTCTTCCTTCATGAAAACAGCTCACAGCAGCTGTCAAAATTACTGTTGCAGACAATATACTGAAAATATTCTCTCCACAACTGAATCTCTTTTTTAAAGCTGTTTTATTATTTCAGATACAAAGGGAATACTCCTGAATGTCAAGAAGCAGACAACAGGAATTTGTGCGTGTGTGTTCATCTCCATGAATGACAATCTAAAGAAACCAACTCTCTCCAGGGGAATAAGCAATACATTGAGATGAGATGCGTGAGAAACTAAAGATGTGATTTGAGAGATGTTGGCTTTTTCAGCCATAGTATATGAAATAGCTGGTTAACACAGCCTCAGAAAAAAAACCAAGTTGTTTTTCCCTGACATAAGGAGAAGCTCTCATAAGAGTTCATTAAAACTATATAAAACTATATAAAACTCACTTGCTTGTTAATGTACCCTCCCTTCTGCCAATTTCTGAGAACATGAGAACATGAGAACATATTTGGAGTTCTGAGAAGATGGATTTGCTAATTTAATGATACAAGGGAAAACACAGCTCTTGGCTGGAGGCCCAATCTTGAAAGCTGCGTACTACCTGTACCCTAATTTTGTGTTAGTCATCATGCTTAACTGTAATATATACAGTTAAGTGCTTAAATAGTATCTAAAGACAGGATGGGAACATGCAAGCCATCATTAGTGAAAGGTTTCTTCTTGAAAATAACAAAAATTGCAGACATTAGTTCAGGGGTTCTTTGCAGGAAAAAAAGCGATGATAATGGAATTTATCATCTTCTGAAGAAATCGCTGTCTTCACAGCTCCCATTTACCTGTTCTAAATTATGGTAATAGGACAGAGGAATTTTTTACATATATCCCAGTAAGATTTTTGCCATTACCAGAAACTAACTGCAGACCTCGTACTGCCCTAGCAGCAGAGGTTGTCTGGGCTCATCCAGGCTCAACATGGCCTCAGCCTGCTTTGGCAGTTGCCAAGAGGGGCAGTGCGGTGCCTGTGGGGTCTCCTGTTTTAGCTTCACCCTGGGATCCCCAATGTGACACTGGCCCGACAGACCGCAGAGGGGAGTCATCACGTAACAAATGCCAGCCCTTGAGGGCAGCTGGGGCTTGGGGAGGCAACTGTGCCACTGTCTGGCCTTAGCTCAGAAGCCCCTGAGCTTGAACATCACACCCTTCCCAGAAAAGACCCCAGGACACAGACAACTTGATGTAACCCTCCCCCTTTCCTCTTGGAGGGACTGAAGCTGTCATTCTCCCATCCTAGAGGCATACAGGAAGGGTGAGCATAACACCATGGAAAAGGACAAGATAGTAGTAAGCTTTTCTGCCTAATAATTCTAAGGTTACTATTAATGAGGCTTTTGCATTTATTCATACTGTAATAGTATTAATATTGTTGTAGCTGGACTGATAGCAGATATTATTTATCCTTTGATTAGATTGTTAATATTTCAGCTCAGCTAAAAATGAATCCTTGGATCCATATATGTGCCATGTTCCTTTTTCTTATTTAAAATGAATAATGTAACAGAATCCTTTCACTTTTTTTTATTTTTTCATATTTTTCCATATCTCCTTTTTCTGCTTTTAAAAGTACAGCCATTTTTACAGTAAATGAGGTATTTCAGTTCATTCAACTACTTTTTACAAGAAAGCACAAAAGATTCGGGACATGGGATGCTGTTAAAATCTTATTTATAAGTTTACAGTATCTAGTTTTATTATAGAGCACTGATTCTATATTATCTACAGAATATAATAGAAGACAGCATGTTCTCTGAAGCAGTAACCGTCACTTAACATGCATTTTGTAAAACATACATCCCAATGCAGCACTTGGCTCAGTTCAGGCCTCCAATGCCACCACAGCACAATGATGCAAAACAGCTCAGACAAAAAGCAAGTACTATACACATAAATGCTTCTACTATACAAGCACTGTACTTATCAACTACCAATCTGTCCTTAACAAGCAGTAAGCTGCACTTGTTAAGAAAGAGAGAGAAGAGAAATGGAATCTGTAATAAGAAATAGTATTTTGGTCAAAAGTGAAGCTACCAGAATCCTCTTCTAAAGCAAACACAATGAAACTTTCCGCGACTTTCTGATGGACAGCAGCTTTTAAACAGAACTTTTATATTACAATGACAAGAGTTTCCAGCCTTCAAATGATTCTGTCTAGATTCATTTGGCTGACAGTTTATGTTCATTTCCTCCTTCTTGGTTATAAATGGTACTCGTGTCAATTATAACTCTACTTGATTATATTAAACCGAGCAGCTTGATTAATAGCAATGGTGTTTTCAAAATTAAAAAGATGAATGACATAGACAGAAAATGACTGATTGGCAAGGAAACTAACAGGCTTTTTTTTTTAAAGAAGAGTGGAATGTAAGTTGTAGCATACATCTCATAGAGTAGGTACTACTGCAAAGGAAAATGGATTGTAATTAGCACTTCTAACAGCCTGATCTTACAGAGACTTTTTTTTTGGGGGGGGGGCTTTATATTCTTGTGTGTGTTCTAAAACCAGAATGGACCAGATTATGAAAGACAATCAAGCTTGGACCTAAATGTTTTGTTTAATGACCTAGTTACTGTTTAAATGTTGTTCAAGAACAGGGTGCTCTGAGAGGAGGAAAAGGTAGCCAAGGCTGAAAATTAGCAAGCAGTCCCTCTTATGGAAAATGCAACAAAGGAAGAGGAAGCATCTTTCTCCATGAAGCCTGTGTTGGTCTTCTCTTTTTCTGATGTGCTAAAAGATGTAAAGTTCTGGCGAAATAGGAAAATCATTGTCCAAAATTCATCATAGATAACACTGGTATAGTTATTAAAACATCTGATTTGCCTAAATGAGCAGTGAAAATTGGCTTCTTTTTCAGAAAACATTACCTTATTATTTTGTATTAATTTGTCTGTATATAAGAATCTAATTTATCTGTACTATTTTATCTGTAGATAAGAATAAGACCTCACCTGGAATCCTGCATCCAGCTCTGGAGCCCTCAGCACAAGAAAGACTTGGGCCTGTTGGACTTTAAAGGTCCTTTCCAACTCAAAACATTCTTCGATTCTATGATCCTTCTGTCATCTACTGCCTCTTTCATAGCGCTGTTAATTATTTGCAAGATCAGTCACAAAACTGATCTTTCTACATAAAACTGAAAAACTTCACACATCACTTTTTGCCTTTTTCCTCTTTGTACTTGAAATGCACTTACTTTATTTCTGTTTCCAAGTTAGGAAGTCATTCCCGCACTGCTTCCTTTCTTTTGGTATTGTCAATTAAATATCCCAAACTCGGGTATCAAACTGAGCTTCACAGGAAGACAGATAATTTAGATCCCTATTCAAACTCAGTGTGTAACAAATGTGCTTCTCTTTGTATATGGAATTATCTACAGAATGTTTTTATCACCTTGAATTTGTGTTTTCAAGGGTCTGTTGTACATCCAAACTGTTACAATTATATCCCAGAAAGAATGTGAGCTTCCACAAATGAAAGCTGTTATAGGTTAATAAATCACAGTACATATTTTGGCAGTCAATTTTGAGAGAGTTATTCTTCCCCCAGAAATATGGACCTAGGGCCGCTCATTATTCTTATCACCAAAACAATAGTTTAAAATTAAGCACTTAAAATTAAACATGTGACCAAAGCAGAAACAGAGAGACTTAATTGTTGGACTTTAAGCTAAATCAAGTTTAAATGGAAACTCTTGGTGATAATCTATCCACAAATAATTGAATTATAGAGCTGTATCCACAGAGGTGCGAGACCTCTGCCGATGAACACAGCAGACAGGCACAGAAGCATGTGCAAATGGATGCACAGAAGGGGACTAGAAATGGATGAAGGCAGCAAGGGTCCACTACCACAGCATTAATGGCCTGCAGGGCGCAGTGTCTCTCACTCACAGGATGAGCTACCTCAGCACAGCAAAGGCTTCAGCCGGAGCAAGATCTAAGGGAGTATGCAGCTCTGCAGGTCATCTCCTCCTCAGGCAAGAGGTGTCAAAATCAGGGAGATGACTTTTACAGCCATGGGTCCTCTCTGAAGATGGAGGACTGCTAGGAAGTTCCACCTGACAAAGTGGAGCAAGGGCATCTTTGCCAACTGGCTGGCCAACCTGGTGAGGAGAGATTTAAACAGGGAATGATGGGGGAGGGAGTTTGCAGACCGCAGTTAAAAAGGAAACAGTAGACAGGGGTAGAAAACAGAGGATGAAGGACAATGGGAACAAGAGAGACCTCAGGAGTGGTAAAAGTGGGTGAAGTAACACTGGCCTCTAGTGTATGTACAGAAATGCGTGAATCCTGGGAAACAAGCAGGAGGCTGCATGTGCCGTCACAGAAAAGTGCTGCAAGGGACTTACATAATCTCTCCAGGGAAGACAAGCAGGGGAAGGGCACAAGGGAGGGTGTAGCCCACTACAAACAGGAGCAGCTTGGATATACAGGACTGTTGTACATCATGGACAGCAATCAGGGTGAGAGCTTGCAAGTCAGGGTCAGCAGAGAGGCCAGTAAAGGTCTCGTTGTGGTGGGAGTTTGTTACAACCGCTCAATCAGAGAGAGAAAGATGATGACATCTTTAAACTCATGGAAGTCTCTGCACCACAGACTCTGGTCTTTGCAGAGCTCCTGGAAGGGCAACAAGGAGGGATCCAAGAGTCAAAGGATATCTGGTGAGTGCTGGGGACATCTTCTTGGAGTTTTGCGTAACAAATGATACCTGACCAGATGGGGAAGAGCAGTAGATGCCATTTACTTTGCATTTAGCACAGCTTTCAACACTGTCTGCCATAACCATCTTGTATACATGTTGGGACTTTATGGTCTGGATGGGTGAACAACCAGATGGGTAAAAAATTGGCTAGATAATTGGCTTCAGAGAACAAAAGTCTATGGCAGCACTCAGTAACTTGTGGAGTACCACAGGGGTCTGCAATGCGACCTTTCCTGTTTAACATATTTATTAATCACCTGGAGAAGGTAATGGAGCACACTGTCATCAACACCGCATACAGCACCAGACTGGCAGCTGGGGAATCGGTCAAGATGTTCAGTGGCAGAGCTGCCATTCAGAAAGACCTAGGCAGGCTGGAGGAAGGGGAAAACAGGGACCGTGTGAAATTGAACAAGGATGAGTACCAAGTCCTGGCCTTAGGATGGGGGAGTTTGTGAAAGGATGCAGGCTGGCAGCAGACAAGCTAGCGGAGGACAGACCTGCAGGGAAGGCTCTGGTGGGCAGCAAGCTGAGCCGGAGCGAGCTGTTCACCCTCATGGCAAAGGTGGCCAACAGCACCCTCGGCTGCACGAAGAGGAACATGGCCAGCAGTTTTCAGGAAAGGGATTATTCCCTCTTTACTCAACACTCTTTAGACTTTATCTTTTGTACTATTTGAAGTTTAGTTCCACTCTTCAATATGAGAAAGGCATCAACAAACTAGAGCGTGCTCAGCAAAGGACTACAAACATGGTAGGGCCTGGAGCACTGGCCTTCTCAGGAAGGAATTGGGCTTCTTCAGCCTGGAGAAGGGGTGGCTTTGGGTGGACTCAACAGCAGTCCCTCAGTGCCTATGAGGAGGCAATTGATGGACCCAGGCTCTCCACAGCAGTGCATGGTAGGAGGATGGGAGACAACAGGCATTACTCAAAAGAAGTGAGGTTCAGACTTCACAGAACAAAAAGCTTTACCACTATGAGGACAGACGGTCATTGGCCCGTGTTTTCTAGGAAGACTGTGCCGTCCACGTGTGGGGGTTTTCAGGACCTAAACAAACAAAGCTCTGTGCTTTGGACTGGAGACCTCTAGCGGGCCCTTCCTACCTGAATTTTCCCATGATCTTGTTATCCTGTAAAGAATGTAGCCTATTTAGACGTAAAAACTTTGCCCATACCTCATTTATCTTACTACATTCTATATGAAATGTTGTTTTTGTTTCTGTTGTTTTCAGATTTATTGATGACTGCTTAATGGTTTTGGGTGTTTTCTCCAATAGAGTAAGACCACTGTGCTGTGTTACGGAGCTGTCGCATAAAGTAGAGACAGACATAGAAACTACTCTACTGCATCTTCTGTGCAGGATGGCCTCCCTGCCTGCGTCTGTTGCACTTCATCACAACAATCACTCCGATGCAGTCCACTTCTTTCTTCAGTTCCCTCTTCCTGTCGTGCTAATGTATGTACAACCTAGTAACGAACATGACTTTTACTCTATCTTTTGACAGTAGCCCTGGGGAGGAGGCATTGCATCGGTGTTTTTACCTTCCTTCGAAGGAATTTTTTGCTTCACTTTTTTAACAAGCATCTTGGTTATGCACCTGCTCACTTGAAAGCCCTTCTGACTTGATGTCTTATTCTCTTTGAAGAGGTTTTTGGCCTCTCAGTGATTCAGCCTCTGTCTGTTATGTCGGGCTAGCAAAAAAAAAATAAAATCCAGTTACTCTTTTCAGAATTTTCAACCTCAAATTGTTTGATTGGAAGGAATTCCAGATAGAAATTAAGGCTTTTGGAAATAACAATAAGCCAGGGAGTATTTCCCAACAGCAAATAGCAACAAAAACTGACAAGAAGCTCAGCAAGCCCCTAGTATCATTTTCTAAAAGAAATTTTATTTTGGGAAAAAAGTTTGTCTCTCATCAAATAAATGCACAAATACAGCTACTTTCTGTAACAGTCATTGTTTGTTTTAATTTGCTGGTTGACTGCACACCTCAGCTATGTCTTCAAGATGCATCAATAAAAACAGGAAAGCATTAGTCCAGCTGGAGCCAGGGACAGGAGAACATCAAGACAGTCGATTTTTTGCTGACTGAGCTCAGCATTCAAAACACATTGCTGCAGTGAGGTAGCTGCCAGTACAAGAGTTCTGCAGAAACACTGCAATCACTGAAAATAAATATTTTAGCATAGGATGTCAGAGACAATAACTTCAAAATGTTTATAGGAAGTGGAGCAACCCCCGGGGTGGGAGGAGGCACAGCAGGAGCACAGCCAGCTGTCACTCAGCTGCCTGGCTCATCAGGCTCCGCTGTAAATCACACAGGAAGGTGTACAGTGAAAATCTACTGGGTCAGGCTCCAAGTATATTTTATAAGGGGGTGTTAAAGTCTTTTCTACTTTACCAGAATGAAGACAGTGAGTGTCTACAATTATTAGCAATAAATGAAAAGGAGCTGGCTGAGTTCCCACCACCAAGAAAAAGGACCTACATAAGATAAAACTTGCTGCTGTCCCAAGATCTTCTGCTGTAGTCTGCTTAGGAAAGCACCAAGGGTGGGAGTCAAAACACTTCTAGTCAGTGAGATTTTGGGACAGCTTCTAGAAGCAGTAAGCAGAGGCCTAGCAAGTTTTAAAGCATTCTCTAATGAGATCGTGGTAGGAGTTATATGACATCTTGCCTATGAGAGAACTCAAGTTTTGCTTGCTTCTGTTGCTCCCTTCAGAGCATTTCTCATAGTCATCCACGTGACATTGGTTATTTTTTCCCAGAACAATCCGACAGCTTTCTACAATGGCATAACAGGTTGGCTAGATGAGGAAGGAGAAGTGGTTGTTGTCTACCTCTACTTCAGTAAGGCTTTTGGCACTCTCTCCCATAACATCCTCATAGGGAAGCTCAGGAAGTGTGGGCTAGATGAGTGGTCAGTGAGGTGGATTTAGAACTAGCTGAATGGCAGAACTCAGAGTGTTGTCATCAGCGGCGCTGAGTCTAGCTGGAGTCCTGTAACTAGTCATGCCACCCAGGCGTCAGTACTTGGCCCAGTCGTGATCAACTTATTCATCATTGACCTGGATGAAAGGACAAAGTGTACCCTCAGCAAGTTTGTTGATGACACAAAACTGGGAGGAGTGGCTGATACACCAGAAGGCTGTGCTGCCATTCATCGAGACCTGGACAGGCTGGAAAGTTGGGCAGAGAGGAACCTGATGAGGTTCAACAAGGGCAAGTGCAGGGTCCTGCACCTGGGGAGGAACAACCCCATGCATCAGTACAGGCTCAGGGCTGACCTGCTGGGGAGCAGCTCTGTGGAGAGGGACCTGGTGGACAACAGGCTGACCATGAGCCAGCAGTGTTCCCTGGCTGCCAAGAAGGCCGATGGGATCCTGGGGTGCATCAAGAAGAGTGTGGCCAGCAGGTCGAGGGAGGTTCTCCTCCCCCTCTACTCTGCCCTGGTGAGGCCCCATCTGGAGTACTGTGTCCAGTTCTGGGCTCCCCAGTTCAAGAAAATGAGGAACTATTGGAGAGA
>Ga0065711_1029111_pt1 | contig 37590 bp, 16 predicted proteins | sample Hoacrofraction12_FD_59098 | JGI IMG/M metagenome (GOLD analysis project Ga0065711, IMG submission 59098) | Hoatzin crop microbial communities from Cojedes, Venezuela - Epithelial fraction 12 v2 (version 2) | ecosystem: Host-associated > Birds > Digestive system > Esophagus > Crop | place...
GTGCAGCCTGCTGTAGGTGACCCTGCTTCGGCAGGGGGGTTGGACTAGATGACCCACAGAGGTCCCTTCCAACCCCTACTATTCTGTGATTCTGTGATTCTGTGATTCAGGCAAGGTGGCCAGCAGCAGATTGGATCTCTCTTTGTCAGAGACTGGAACTGGGCACTGGCTTTACTGCTGCATGTTTTAACTTGTGGCATGTTGAAACTTTAGAAAATTAAGAGAAACAAAACCTGCATCTTCTTATGGAGATTTTTGTATTTGTTTAGGTATAAATGAAACACATTATGAAAGGATTATGGGCAGGGGCTTTAAAGGTCAAGGGTGCTGTTCTTGCTAGTCACACAATGTGTTTGGTCTCAGGTTCATGAGTAAGGGTTTACTCAGAGAGGTGAGTGTCACAGGTACTTAGAATTGCTTCTAGAAATGTGGGACTGCTGAGCTAGGGGAAGTCAAGTGAAGAAGTTTGGAAGATGGGACAAGCATATTTAATGTTGCACATCTATTTTGTTTTCCTGAGGTCCATTTTAAATGGTGTAAAGGATTCGTTCATACTTAGTCCTTGTATTAAAGGTCTTCTGTTGCCAGGCAATGATAAAGGATTTGTCTAAAGGCAATGATACACATACAGTGAGACGAGGACGATGCCGAGAGATACAGACGCGTACCAGCAACTATTTCATACTTCATATTTCATACATGGAGGTTTATGTTAATTCTTCTTTAGATCTTCATTTATCATTCCAATTATGCTAAAAGCACGGCTTGCAAAATTACTCATAAGGTAGACCTTTGGTGCCATTTCTTGTGGTGCTGATCGATGACAACAACTTTGAATCACGTTTCATGTTTTTTTCCAGAGTACATCACTAATCCCTTTGAATACCATAGAGGGCCAGGATGTTTAAAGGGAGAAACAAAGTGTCTTAAAGATAGAACACGGAAGAGTGAAACAAAGCAATTGTAGCTTTCCTGACTTTTTAAAATGTCTTTCACTCTTAGTGAAGCACTTGTTCCTAGTCAGTTTTATTTCCTTGCATCCTTCACTTGCTAGTAATTAAAATACTAGGCTACAGTCTTTGCAGGTGTAAATTGATAACAGCATTGTACTGCAGGCAGTGGAACTAAGGTGGTATATGCTACCCAAAGTTATGGCCTATTAAAACTGTAAAATTTCCACACATTCCTGCATCTTGACTAAAATGGCTGGTTTTATGAGGCACTCCTGCTAAAATGTATTTTTATCTTTGGATTTCATACACAGTAGAAGGAAGACTTTGAATATGAAGCATGCTAGAACTCCGAAAACTCATATAAAAATCACTAATTTCACAACATAATTAGTTTTACCTGATAATTAGAAAATTAAAAAAACCCACCTGAGTCACCAGGCTTTTTTAATCCTGTGAAGGGGATGCTGGGGAAAAGACATAGGGAGTAAGAGTTTAACTGTAACTCAAAGCAGGTAAGATTCCCAGAGATTGTGCAACTTCAAAACACGTCAGCTTTGTGAAGTTCTGCAACATTTGAGCAAATATAATTTTGTAAATGAAGCCGTATTTCACATAGAAGTAATAGTGATATTGATATGGAAGACTTGCAAAGTGAAAACAGACTTTGGGAATTTTTTCCTCTTACAAATCTTTTGGCAAATTCACATCTGCTAAAATACCTTTTCAAACGCACTTGTTTCCAGAGAACTTTGTTGTATCTAAAGGAAGAAGAAAAATGAGTGAAAAAACATGTTAGGCTCAGACTGATAATTAGACATAGATTTTGTGCTGTTTGTCATTATCAATATGAAGTACTAGAATTCTGTTATCTCTGAGAAAAAAAAAAAGTATTCCCATCAGATATCACTCTTTATCTTATTGCCATCAAGTCCTATTGGTAATATTGTGTGTTTTCTGTAGTAAAGAAAAAATGGAGAAAACTTTTTTTGTGTAACATTTCCTTATTAATATCAGCATATATAGCAAACACCAATCTATTTATATTATAGCACACTATATTATAGCATTCTGAACTGTTAAGCACAGAGCATAACATACAGAAGACTCAGGAAACTTTAATGTGCAGCGTTTAGGATTTTACTGTTTCTATCTCCTTTTCTTTCTTTCTTCCTTGCTTGCTTGCCTTCATTCATTACTTTCTTTTACCTCTCTTTCTCTCTCTTTTTCATCTTTTTGTCTTTCTTTCTGGAAATAATTATGTTTTTTGTGTCAGTTCATGCTGGCACTGGACTATGAAACCTCCAGGCACTAGGCTGAACTGACGTTTATGACTGCCTCATCAAAGTTCTGGCATGTACTGTTGTTTTGCATGTTAATAAAAGACAGATTATACTGGTCACTTTTTTACCACATGTAGTCTGCAGAAAGCTACAGGGTACAGAGTCTGAATGTGGAGAAAGAGTACATCAGTACTAGAGTGCAGAAATAATTTAAATCTATTGTGAAGTTAAAAAAAATATTAGGACTGTTATATTCTGTAAATGTTATGGTGCCTGTTTCTCCTCCTCTCTTTGCTGGTGCCTTTTTGAGGAGCTGAGATGCATGCAATAAACAGAAAATATGAAGAAGTAAATAATCAACCTAATCTAATTTTTCTATTTGTGTGTTTCTAGACGTATAGAATACCCGCCAGTTAATGCCACTGCATGTGGATCCTTTTGTGCAGGTATTCTAATATGATTGAAGTAGGAGTTCTTCAGAGTAGAAAGTCTGCTAAATTCTTATTTGCCTGAAAATTCTTTTGGGGTTGTTTTTCTTAGTTAATTTTTCTATCTATAATTGTAAATTTTAGTAAATTACAGACAGAATAGCATATGCAATAATGTTAGCATCAGTTAGAATTGCTTAAAAAGATACTGTCATGCTCTCAAAATACATGAATACGGATTGTCTAAGAATTTATTCGCAATGCAGATAAAATACCATACTTTTATTTCCCTGTTTGCAAAGTCCAGTGAAATGAACTGCAGATGCATAGTCTCTGCCTCTTCCTGCCAATAATGCTGCATGTAAATGAAGATTGTTACATTCCCAGTGAGCTATGCAGCTGAAGAGTCACACCATTTACCACAAAAGTGCATGGTCCAGAGGGTTAGCAGTGAAAAATTTCTTCTCAGTCTTAATCCTGGTTATGGTAGAGATTTGCTGTGCGATCCTGGAAAAGTCATTTCACCTTTAAATGCTTTGCATTTCCATGCTAAAATTGAATTTAGTATCGCAGAAGCATGTAGTGAACACTCCTTATCATTTCCATACTAGAATCTGTGTGAGTCTTTTAGTACTGTGATACCCAAAGCAAGCAAATCTCCTCTGTAAAGAAATGCTTGTAACCAGTGGTTAAACATGTGCAAATCTTACTTGTCATTATCTTTAAGAAAAGAAAAAAAAATTGGACTTCATCTCTCTTTCAGATGAAAGCTTAGGACATGACCATAACCTCTAGCTAGCATGTCAGAAGGAGATCCAAATTAGAATGGGAAAGATTTTGTGTAAAGCTTGAAAATTTAGGAAATCTAAGATGAGCTATATTTCATGAATTGTTTTTCTAGGGAATAAAGTAGTTATTTAAAATGTAATAACTTTACACGTAATAAAGTGTTTAGTTGTCTTCAACGTGACATTAAATACTGCTATAGTGTCAGGCATGCCTTTCCTAGCCATTCTTTCATGGGCACTGGAAAAAATTCACTTTATATGCAAACCACCTCAGTAGAGAATGCTGTTGCAGGGCACTACTCATTGCCAAAGTCCTATAATCAGGCTGTGTCATAAAGCATGGGAAGCAATGTGTGTATGTGTTTGCTGAAGGATCTGAATGCTTCCTTTATGCTTTCCTAAAGAATGCTTTGCTATATTTTAGCTCTTCCTTGCGTGTGGTCTGTGGAAGGTTTTCTGAGCACTGATAGCAAGTCCTGTCCTGCTGCATCTGGAGGGACTATTATATCCTCCACCTAAACTTATTGCTGTCTCCTGCTTTTCTGGATTTTTGTTTTTGTCTGTTGTGTTGTTAAGTGGGGCCTTTGGATGTTGGGCATGCTGCTCCAGAGGGGTTTGGAAGAGCTGTAAAACTGACTGCAGCTGGTGCCCAAAACTATATAATTCCTTATGGTTTTTCACTTGCCTCTGTACAGAAGCTTAATTCCATTCAGCTCCACTGCTTTTTCTCAAATTGGACGGTGGTAATTGTTAAATCATATACATGCTTTTGAGGGCCAAAGTACTATCTTGTTCATGTTTCATCTATGAGTAGTGCTTTTCAGGTAGTATGATGAGATCTTGCAGAGCTAGTTTTCATTGATATATAAAATGACAATGTTCTTACCACTTCCTGTGCTGCAGCACTCCCGATGCTCATGTGTTGTGCCCCTGCTGTACAAGGGATATTCAAAGGGCATCTGGAATAGACAAAATTGCATTTTGAAAAAATTCTCACTAGCAAATTTTACTTGAGTAAAGCCTGTTGAGATGATCCTATTTAGATCTCAATAAGTATCTTCTGGTCTTGTTTCCAGACTTGTGTTTCATCACTAAGCACACACTACTAGGTAGGAGCCTCGCCTTTCACATCCTGAGGTTAAACACTTTATTGTGCTTTTGCTAGTTTGAGAATGGATTATTGAACTTTTTTCCATTTAATGGGCTGCCAGACAGGAGCTCTGCAGAGATCACAGTGAAGTCAAAATGACATAGCCGGAGGGTTTTATAGAAATAAAATCTACTCAAAATGGACCCAGCTCTGGCATGTCAAAACATGTTAAAAAAACAAACAAAACCAGATCTGATCCGTGTTTTCAAAAACTCCCTGCTATTCCTGAAATACCAAGCAACAGCTCTTGTACTTTTGACACTTGGTTTGCAGCTCATTTAGCACTTCCTATATGGACACCCTTACTCATGCTTGTATTGATGCCCAATATGATGCTTGTACTGATGTCTTGGTTTATGTTAGTTACAATATGCTAGACCTGTCATTCCACTTCTAATTTGTGAAGATGCTTTAAGGTGCTTTTTGGGATACAATTATTGCATCTGGAGATTTAATCTTTAGAAGGAAAACTGGCATTCTGCTCAGTTCAGTTAATTCTTAGCAAAGTGAAGCTTTCAGTTGTTTATAAAGAATGAGATCTTCAGTTACTGTTCTTTGGTCTATATGTAGAACACAAGATAGTTGATCAAATGAGCGTGGCTATCCTACAGAAACTGGACATACATCTTTTTGTCATGATCACCCATGTTAGTTCCCAAAAGACTGCAGGCATAAATTTTGAGGATCAAACATCTTACAGCCTTTGCACCTCCTATTTTATGGAGTAAAAGATAAGTTTAGAAATGCTTTTGATAATATGCAGCTAACAAGAGTGGACCAGACTACTTTACTTACAGGTAAAAATGTAGAATATTTAGCAGAAAGTACTGCAAGAAGTTGTTTTTTAAGAAATGTGGGTTTTTTCTCCTCTGTGTGAATGAATTGCTTGGCTGGCTATAGGGGGCAAAGTTGGAGAAAAACTTGATTTAAGGTTGCCTGATCATTGCGCAACATGCACTTATGTATATAAGATACTTCCTGAGACTTTTACAGATTATTTGAATTGGTACTTTTGCCCTTTCGTTTGACTGATGTTTCACCAACTTTAATGACCTTAATTAATCACATATGCTACTTTTTATCAGCTCTTGTGCTGTGGCATATTTTGATGAGATTCTGGTTTTCGATAGTACTGTTAATAAGAAAAGCCTGTCTTATCGTTGGCAAGCATTACTGTTCTTTGCCAAGTTTGAAACTAGCATTTGAAAAAGCATTGTAGAGTCTCAGGAATAAACTTTTTTTTTTTTAATTGATAGCCCAAATACTGAAGATTTACGGGTCTTCTAAGGAACTGATTTTAAAATTGTGTCTACTTTTTTATTACTAGAATTAAAAGAATACCATAAAAGTGAAAAGTTGTGTTTTCTGTGACAATGAAGAAGCAATGGTGTTATGTGCTAGGGCGAAAACTACGGAATCTAGGACCATCATCGTATCCAGTAATTCAGCTGTACCAGTAGAGGGAGCTTATGGTGTTGAATACCTAAAGAAGTATGCCTGGCTAGACTTTCTACAGCGTTTGCAGTTTGTCCTTTCCTTACTTCTCTTCTCTACTAAAGCATGTTATACACAATACAGATAAAGGCAGAACTACCTGGTACTGTTAACTGCCTTCGCAGTGACTTCAGTAACTATCCTTGCAAGTCTCCTGGCTAAGAATGGCTACCATCTGAACAACCTTTTCAATACAGCATCATCCACGTTATGATTGCGATTTTATCTTGGGTACTACACAACGGGTACATTCCTTGCTGAAATAGTCTGCCAAAAGTTGTGGTCTTTTAACATGCCATTATGATTGTTTAAAACGTTTAATAATAGTAAATGAAAGAATATGCACTTGTATATGAGAGAAACATTAAAAGCATGAAGATAAAATTCCAGAAAATTATGAAAGCAATACTATTCATGTCAGAACTATAGGAACTATATTTGAGAATCAACAGAAAAACCTTTCTTTTAAGAAAATCAGTCTGAAATGTTCGGAAGTGGTCAGCTGGCTTTATTTCATTTAAACTGAACTGATACTTTATGAAATGAAGATTAGATAAGCGCTGAACAATTTTGAAAGTCTTCCGTTCAAAGTATAGCTTTTTGAAATCATTTCCTTTGTAACATTCCACTCATTAATAGTTAGTTCATTCTTTAACCTTATTTGAAGGAACTGGATTTTTTATTCCATGGAGTGTTTACCAGTTCCATGACAGATGAACCTCAGCCTGTGCTTTGTTTCTTATTTAAGCAGAATTCCCAGCAACCTGCAGTTTAAACCAAGCCTTTTTCTGTTGTTGAAACCTGTGTGCTTGAAGGAAGCCACTGTCCACATGCGTCTTGATTTTCTTTCCCACTTCTTTCCAGGTTCACACAGTGCTTTCCCCTGTCTCTCTGAGGCATGGTGATATCATTCAACTCTTTCTTGAGCATACCAGCTGCAAAATTAGTGCAGAAATATGTCATTCTTGCAGTTTTACTGTAAACTGATGGACATAGGGTTTTTAGGTAGGGCAACTGCACTTTAACTAGAAAGTGTGAGTTTGGAATGTGTGAATGTATGCAATATTTGTATGTTTGTATGTGTACAAAGATGAATCCTTTGATATTGATGGAATTCACAAAATTATTGTACATTTGGAATGAGAACATTTGCAGAAGATGTAACTGTGACTTCTGATGGCCTTGCTTTTAGTAAATTAGCAGCTATTTTCTTGAAACACTGTTACATAGATCTGTATGCCTAGAACTGATGCGGGCTGAGCAATGGATTACAACAAAGTATGATCTGGTGGCTGTAGATGTCTTTGTATGCACGGTGTTTCAGTGTTCTTGCCATGTACTATGAACTTAGCTACCATCTCTATTCCAACTTGTATATTATATTTACATGTAAGGACAATGAATAAGTCCAACTCAATAAAATGTTCTGAGTGACCAACTACAGGCTTCTGGCAGCTTATTTCATAAGGAAGAACTATTCCAGTTTTGTGTCTGATGATGAACAGTATGCAGAATACAATGTTAGGCAGAAGATCTGGTTTTCAAAAAGACTGTAGAATAATTGCATTCGCTCATTCATGGCATGCTTACAGTTATTGCATTGGATGAGGGTATCGCTTAAAGAACCTAGTGAACATAGGATTTACCCAACATATCATATAACGTCACCAAAATGATGTGAAGAAAATTGTTTCCAGTAAAGATATTAAAATATTCTATTCATTCCTCTGCGGCAGCTGTCAGATGGAAAACAAGATTAAGCAGGATTATCAAAGGGCTGGTATTCTAGATGGAAAAGTCCTAATGAGGCTAGCAAGATAACCAGATTGGGATGCTCTGAAAGAAGCACTTCATAATTCATTAAATGTCAGCGACCTTACTGAAGGCTTCGATTTTTTTCTTTAAATGCAAAGCTAGTTATTGAAATGGTTCTAAAATTTTAATGGATGGTTATAAAATTCTACTTCTTCTTTTGTTACCTAATAGAAGGAAGAAATGTTGGGAGGAAACAGAATATTCTTCTGAAAGGAGGCACACTTAAGTGTGCAGATTTACTTATGTTTCAGGCATTTTACTTTTCGAGACAAGCGTCAGGTAGGGGTAAGACGATGAGAAGATCAATCTCCATGAAAACAAAGTTTTTGCCAGCTCAGTTATTTTTTTTATCTAAGGACAATAAAATTAACAACTACTACTTTAGAAAGGTTTTTCTTTCTTTTTGCTTTTCAGTTTATTTAATAAAAGCTATCTACTCTGACTGAGGTGCAGCTAAGCCATGTTTAGTCCGGTTTGTTTTACTGTATTGGAAACATGGCATATCCATAGATCCAGTGGATGGTGTCCTTCAACCTGTCCTTGTTCCCAGCTTTTGTGACTATCTGGACCTAGAAACTTGAAGGCAACATCTGAATTAAATGGCAGGTCTCTTTGTCTGGACATAGAAAGACATCTTCACCTGTAAGATTTTTTGCAAAGCTCAGAGTTTTATAAACTCTGCACTGTGGGACCAGTTGCCTCCTGTTCAGACATAGTCTGCTCAGCTACGTCACCTGAATGCCTCAATTTAGCAGGATCCAGTGACCTGACATATAAAAACTGTATCATGGGTATTTCTTTTTTATGGAAACTCTGTCCTTCAGCTGAAGAGTTTGCATTCTTCTTGTGCTTTGCAACGTATTTGATACTTTCCTTTCCCCATAAAACAGCAAATTCCTTCCCCTTTTCTTTTAAAAAGCTGCCGGAATAACTACATTGTTTTCAGTATGAAAAATTCTCACCTGCTGATGAATGTCAAGCAGCTGAGAGGAGAGATCTTATAATCCTTGGAAGTCACTTTCATCTAAGCTTGTTGGCAGAGTGAATTTTAAAGCAGCTTTAGAATTTTGCCTAATCTCCAAATTCCTCCTCATTATGATGCATCATTTTTCTTTTCATTTTCATTCTCTTCTTCGAATTTGTATCCAACTATCTTTCTCAGCTGATATTTTTATGCATTTGTTTAGAATAATGTCATATTCTAAGCTGCTAACTAGTCAGATTGCAGTATCAGAATGGAGTAATGAGTTTGCAATATAGTATCCTTTTTTAGTTCAAAAGTTTGTGATTTTGCTGTTGAGAATATTATTTTCTCTTTCAAACGTCTTTTTTCATTTTCTAAAGAGTTGAGTGTGAAACACTAAAGTAAAGTGACAGTAATGCCAACTTCAAATCTTGAAAATTTATGAGTATGCCTGCTCATTCTCTCCCCAAAGCCAATAGATTTAAAAAACAGGCAAAGCTAGAATTTTTCATTTGCTTTTTAGGAATTAAATTTTTTTGGATCTCCCTCATTATGCTTTTTTATTCAACTCTATAGGAAGGAAAATTTTAAAAAGATGGAGACTTCGAGTAATTGCATGACTCTAAGAACTGAGACTCTCAGAAGTATGGTGTTACCTGCTATGGTGTAATAAGATGGCAACACTGTGGAAGAGCATAGAACAGTTGGGCAGCGGAATCTGGCCTGTGTTAGTAATATCGTTTAAAGGTATGAGGAGAAGGAAAAGGGAGCTACTCATACAACTTTTCCTTCCAGGCTTTCAGTGCAACAACCGTTAGCTAAGAAATATCATGCAGGCTTTTAGTCAGTAGCAGGCCTTGAGGACAGGCTTATAATATGAGAACAATAACTGATAGGCCCTGTCTTTCTCAGGGTCTATGGTAGCTCTTGAATTAAGATGGTGTTTAAATCTGGTCAAATTAATTGCTATTTTTTTAATAATATAAAAATCAAATTCCATGGAAGTTATTTCCAGTAGTTGAATCCGGTGACATTTTCTAGGTGCTGTACAATTTAAATATTTCTTTTTTAGCAACTGACCTTCCTCCCTCTGCCCACCCCCCGACCCCCCCTCAATTTGCCAAATAATCTTTTTAGCAGTAGAAGCTCAATTACATTCAACACTGAAAACAAGCCGTATCCCTTCCTGTCTTTTGCTGTCAGTCCCTGGATAGGTTTTGGTTTCACATTTAGACAAATGCAGACTGTTGATTGTGTGCTTCATAACAGAAAGGGAATCATGTAGTATTAATGCATTGCAATAATATTTTCAAGATCTAGTTCATCTTGTTAAAGATTTCTGTTCTAAAGGTCCTTTTCTTTTGTGCAACATAGAATAGGAAAACAATTGGTTGAAAAAGTTGTGCCGTCATAGGTTGACCTTTAAAGGAAATGAAGTGCTATACTTGAATAGTAACTACTAATTAATTATTGCTGTTAATAGATGGCTCTGGCCACAATTTGTCACTGTTTCTTTTTGCTGAAAATTTTTCCTGTTGATTTTACCTGTTGAAACCTTTCAAGTCTTCCTGAAAGTTATCCCGCTCTCTACTCCTTAGCCATGAAGCTGTCTCTCTGTCTCAATCATATGCCCAGCCATTTGCAGTCACTGCTTTACTTGTTATTTACTCATGCTTCATGGGCCTTTCAACAATTTACACTAAAAAAATACAAACTATTACTGTGGATGCTTTAATTCTAAATTATGAATATTTGGAATAACATGATTTTATGAGAGAATATTTAATATTTGAGTATGTATTTAAAAATGCTTACTGGTGAGGTTTGTTTTAGTCCAGGCTTTAGTGTCAAGAAATACAGAATTATACTGTTTTCCCTTGAAAAACTGAGCAACTTATTGTTAAAGATGGACTAAAGAGCTGCTACTGTTTTTGGAAATGAAAGTCTGGTGTGGGGGAGCATATTAATTTTCGTTCTATGACATGTAAAAGCTTCAGGCAGTTTAAAAGACCTGTCCTAGAATTGGTAATACATTTTTAAAGTGTGCTTTAAAGACAGACGTGGATACTAGGAGTGCTTATTAGGAAAACATGAACAGCTTAGACCTCTAAACTTGTAGAAAAGATGGAGGTTAAAAATGTGCATGGTGATAGTTTATCTCTGTCTGTCTCCATCCTTTTTTGGGTATGACTAACTTCAGGTACTGGAAAGGACAGCCTGTACAAACTTGTTCTGATTTCTGAGCAATCCAGCAGCTGATGGCAACATTACCATATTATTCAGGTGGACATCCTCAGACAGCACCTGTAGCAGAAATGGGTCTCATATAGTAAAAGTAGCACCTCACAAAATTTATGATATTTAATTTTGTTTATGCATCTACCAAATTGTTACCTGCTTTAGGGTATATTTTAATGACAAACTTCTTGTACCTCTATAGTGTGTTATGTCCCATCTCTTGTAATTATTTAGCTACTTTACTGAATTATTAATGTTACTTATTGCTTCACACAACATTTAGTCTCTGAATCCAGCCACATGAGGAGTGGTTGCTGCTTGGTCGATTTTGATGACAAAAATAACAAATTGAAACCATAACATTTGTTTACTCAAAGCACATTAGGCTGGTACTTATCAAATAAGAACTCTATTCCTACCTTAAATTACCTTGAAAATAAAATCAATAGTTTATTTAAACACAGACCAAACAAGATAGAAATAAATTGCCCCCAGGAAGACAAGTAACACTTCATTTAGAAAGAAACAATACTGATAAACTAGCAGAAGGGATTTCAGGGCACAATTGGGATATGCTGGTCACCAGAGGGAACAGAAGAACAAAATAATGATGCCATTTGTTTATTTCTATACCAGTGCAAATAGTTCAATAAGCATTTTTTCAAATTTAAGGTACATTATAATAGAAATAATAATAAACACACTCATGACTCATCTGTGCATTCAAAGTGGATTTTAAGTGTTTCCATTTGAGAAGATAATTTGGAAATAAAATCTCCAGCTGGTAGAGTGACAGCTCATTTATACTTGCGCTTAAATGGTAAAACCAGCGTGATTTAATTCGGATCCCCGCTACCTGTGATCAGCCTGTTTCAGAATTCTGAAATAGCCAGTCTCTAGGTACTGTTTTCCCTTGCACCTTTTGCACCTGCCTTGTTGCTTACTTAAGTGAACATTTACTCTGAGATAAAAAGCAATGTTCAATCCTTAGTATGTTTGGAGGAAGGTGTCACTAGCACTTTAAAGCAAAATGATGTTCAGCGTATTTCAACTCTTTTTGAAAAATCAGGACAGATATCAATCTTATAATGAATAACTCGAGCAGATGACAGAGGATCTGACTCCTTGGTGAAATCTTGCAATCTGATACAGTTTGTTTTGAAGTTAGTGATGAAGTTTGCTTTTACACTGTTGCCATTGCCAGCTGGTCAATGTCTAGTAGTGAAATCGCTGGAGGTGTGATATTGCTGGAGGAGTTCAACTTGGACTCACTGCCTTAGCAGTTGCATGATGCTTTGTTCTGTCACATCTACACTATTGGTAGTTGTTTGCCCAGCTAGAGGAGGGTAAACATTTCAGTTAGTGGAGGTCTGTAGCATTTTCATCAACAACATTTGGCTTAGGAATTCATCAGGCTCCAGATTCTCAGAAGATATTCTTGGAGAGGTATCTGCACCCCCTTTGGGTAAAAGGCTGTGACTCTTAATGTATACCAAGAGAAGTAAAGGACTAGGGTTCCCTGCTGTTTTATTATGTTCAAGATGAATTCCCGATTTGCACTTTATTTTGCCCAGGGATAAACATTCTTTATTCTGGAATAGCAGGTAATGGGCTGATCAGCTCAAGCCAGAGGCTGGGAATGCATGTTAGCACCACTAAAGCTAATCATCCTTTGAGGGAACAAATGGTTTTTACCTTCCAGGTTTCTGCTGTCAGCACAGATTTAGAAATGCCTATTTGGTTTTGTTTTGTTTTGTTTTTATTATGGCAGCTTGTGTAAATGGCTGGATATGACTTGCACAGTGATCTCCATGGACAGTGGCAATAGAAAGTATTTAAAATAGAAAGTAATAGAGTAAGTAAGTAAAATAGAAAGTAATAGAAAGTAAAATAGAAAGTAATAGAAAGTATTTAAAATTAGAATGAAGTTTGAGAGGCTTCTTGGTACTTTCCATGTTATGAGGAATCTTCTTCCTCTGCTACTTCTTTTTCCTTTATGCAAATCTTATACATTTAAGAATACAGTTCTCAACAATGCTGATCTGTTAATGTCAAAAACATTGATAGATGAATGCATTGTACTGTTTGTTGGTGACATATGCGACTATAGCATTTACTGTGTCTGCAGGAAAAGCTTGCCACTGCAGTCCCAAATCCTTGACCAGGTTACAGATGTGCTCTTTGCTCATGGTTAAGAGTGATCACAAAAGCTTTCCAAGTGCGAATTGTCAATGCCTCTAAAAGAATCAGGTTTCCTCAAGAAAACCTTTGCCTATCATGGAAATGTCCTGAATTAAAAGAAAAAAAAGTTCAAAGTGTAGCAGCTAGTCTAATCTGCTGCTTCTTTTATTCCAATTTTATTCTCCATTTTTAAAGAGCTAATTCAAAACTTACTGAAGTTATTGGAAAAAAACTGCATAAAACCAAGAATCTTATTTGCTTAATGAACCATGAGTGGAGTTCAACCCTAAAAATCTGGCATCAGATGAACAATAAGATGTATTTTTTAAAATAATTGTATGGAGCATGTGCAGGGAAAATGTACTGATCTGGAAATTCCTTGTGCTGTTATGTTTGAGTGTTTCTTATCCTAGTAGATATTGGTTTCCTGAGCAAGGGTTGTAAGCTGAGTCATTTCTTTATCAGATGGCTCACAAATCATTGACCATGGTATCTCTTTAGAAAGTAACTTGAAGTTTTTAAGTAATTTTATTTTTAGCTTTTCAGATCACGCCAGTCAATTCTGTGTGGCACTGAACACTCCTGACAGATGCAGAGTGGATTCATTTCACAGTGATTTTGTGGATTTGGACCTTTGATTCTGTTTCAAAATTCATCTGTCTCATATCATTAGCTACAGGGGCTTACCCAAGATCAGATCCCATGTATTGTCCTTTCAGCATGAATGTGTTTGTTTTGCTTTAACTATATGTCCAGAGTATCTCGCCTTAGTGTTCCTATACATGCACCCATATGTTATGGGAGCAGTGGTTCTTTTAGTTCAACAGGCAGAGTTCTGCTGCTGGTTTGTGTCACAGACAAAATAAATCTTGAAGACTGCTGAATATGTGAACCATTGCAAAGAGAACAATGGACACCAAAGGAAAATTTGACAGTAAACCAGACAAAATTTTAAGAGTTTTAGGAAATCACAGTAAAAGTAATGTCGTACAGAGAAAGAAGTACAATACCATGACTGCTGTGTTGTTTACAGGGCTAATGTGCAGAACAAGTTTTTCTTTAGAAAAAAAAATTACTTCAAAGATTTTTTTCCCAAAGCTATTTTAAATACATAGTTTATGATGGGTTTTCCCCTCATTATATGCTTGGTTTTGTTTTATTCACCCTCTTTAAAAAGTGACAGCCATTTTCGCTTTTTTGACTTTGTTCTTTGTGGATGGATGAATACTGTCTCTTTTTTCACTCTGTTTGGGAAAGAATTGAAATTAATTCTATTATCTCATTTAACAGCAAACATGTGGTCCATAAATCAGTAGAAGTGAAACATGGTTGAGTTAAATCTTAAAAAAATTACTGTCAGCTGAAGTGTTATCATTTGCTTTTTGACCCATGAGGTTTTATTTCCAGAGTGGTTGATTAAGTACTGTTGTGGTACAACATAAAGTTTGCTGCTTCACGAATATATGTATGCCTTCTAATGTAATTCAATAAGATTATACAGGTATCAGAGGTAAAAAAGATATGTGAATTGAAGAGATTTGTATTCTGTATTGCATATTAGCTTTCTCCCCTGCCTGTTGTCAGCAAAATGTGACTGAAATACACTAAAAACATTGAGCATTTTTTCTGATGGATCAAAAAATAAACTCCTTTGTTTAGTAGTTGTAGCAGGTGATAAAGGTACCAGAGCTGGCTGTCAAAGAGGGAAGATGCGTACGTCAACCGAAAGAAAGTACACCATGCTCTCAAGTGTAGTATGGGTCTCTTATCGGAGGGCATTGTCTCCTGCAATTCCTGTTAGGAGCAGCCTGTTTCCATCTGATTTACATCAAGTTTTGAAAAGAAAGAATTTTCTCTTCCTTGTCAACCTCCTAACTGATTTATATCACTTCTGTTTATTATTGACAGTATAATTGAAAGACATATGAGAAATTTTAGGATAAAAATTATCTGGAAGAAGCTAAGCATGTTGGTAAAAGTTTTATTTTGGACTTTCAGAGATTGCATGTCATTTTATCAGTTTCTGTTTTGCATCCTTTTCTCATTTCCCTCTGATAAATACTTCTGATATATTTTCTACTCCTCTTAAGTCCAAAGCAGAGTTACCACTGGCTTCAGGGGATGCAGCGGTTTTACACTGGATGTCAGTTCAAAGTTGTTATTACATCACCTGGCATTTTTCTGATCAGTAGAAAAAAAGCAAATTAGAGTGTATAAAAAGAGTATTCTGGAAATTGATCTGCAGCTTCTCAGTTCTATGGATTTTTCCATCTGGGACCAACACTTGTATAGAGACACTGCACTTACTTAAGTGTGATGATACTGTGATGTTAGAAGTGACACCGTCTGACAACAGGCCATGGCAGCAGCACAGATTATATGTGACAGGTGTGCTCTTTGCTGTTTGTTCTAGTGTAAACGTGTTCTGTATGTTATCTGGTAAATATAAGGAGAGAGAAATTTTATTCATTCATCTATAATCTTCATGCATTCAGATTTTAGTGTGTTTGCAAAGAAGAAAGAGCAGAATACATGTTTGTGCTCTTTTCTGGCTGTCATCTCCACGCAGCATCATCTTTCCATACCTGATTCAGTTAAGCACTGAAACTACAGTGAAATTATTTGGATTGATACATATTTTCTGGTCTTCGCTGAATGAGCTCTAATGAAGTTCCTCAGCTACCTCTTCACAGTGTTCTTGCTTTGTGAAGCAAGTAGCTTTAAGCAATCAGCTGGAAAGTATCAAGTACTAAAATCACTTTGAAATAAAAAAAGAAACCTACAGTGCTGCAAATCATCTGGGACTTGCAAGTGGGTAAAACTCACCTCTGCCTAGAGGACCGGTGTCCTTCAAGTCTTCTAGAGTGAATTTCACCTGATATGGCTGAAATAATGATATAATTTTATGTAGTTCTTCTAACTGTGCTACACACACAGCTTAATGTCAATACATGTAGACTTCTTGGAGTGGGGACTGTAGTTCTGATCTTGCTCTTGGACAGATCATGGCAAAGCTTTCAGAGAAGAAAGTTAATGCAGAATTTTGCTTAAAGCTCCAATATTAATTTTGAAGCAAAAAAGTTATTCTTAACTTTAAATTTAAAAAAATGCACATATTTATTAAGCTTTGGAGCTCCTCTGCAACAGAATAGCTAATAACATTTTAATGAAAATTATTATAAAGAAAGCATTCTGCATCTTATTTATCCCTCCAGAAGTTATTTTTTAAAGTTAAATTGTGTCAGTGAAAGCATGGAAGTTCTTATTTCTGAGAATATTTGGTGTGGAAATTCTGGACCAATGTACGAATAAAAATTATTCTGGTGGTACTAAAAATACTTTATAAATTAAAGTTGTCACTGCTTGCTCAGTTTTAAGTGCATTTTTTCCTGAAGTTTTTTCTGTAGAATACTTAGAAACTGGTTGAAGGTCTTCTTAAGGTGTTTTAAACAATATTTTCACCTGGCCAGATATTGCACTTTCATAATCTTGTTTTTAACTCACTTCTTACAATAGTTTGATGTTTTTCCTCTGTGACTTGGTATTTTGATGACAGTTTTTTAAGAAAGTAAACACATTCCGAGAACTTTCTTCTTTTCTGGAGATGCTTGAGACATTTTTTTGTTTGCTTTCATCTTTGTACCCCAGCTATAAATTGATATTGGATTTGATATGAACAATAGATGTTAAAGGGCTCACTGTTAAGCCTGTGCTGAGACAGTTTGGTCTCATCTGCAGGCTGAAGGCAAGTATGTCATTTAGGTCTTGACCTTCTGTGGATTGCTGCTTTTTAAAGTGATGCACACAGCACTTCTGGTACAGATAAGCAAATCGAAGAGGTTATATAAAGGATATTAGCCTTGTCAGGAACACGATAGTTTAAAGTTAACGTTTTATCCTTTGAGGAATAATTTACTGCTGGGAAAGGAATGAGGACTAATGACTCGTACAGCCCTTAGGTCATCAAGAAGTCACTTAGGAGTCTTCCATTGACTTGCTTTGATTTTATATTAACTGCTTCTCTGTGCCTTAGATAATCCAACAGTAAAATAGGTGTTCTTGAAATTTTTCAGGTGTCAAGCTACTGTAATGGCTGTAATTATGATCCTTATTGATTCTTTTGAGGATTTTGAGAGGGGCACTTATGTTGTGAAACATTTTTCCATAACATTTAGTTTAAAGAAAAAAATTAACAGTCATATGTTTGGTTGTAGTTAGCAGGAAGAATTTTCAACAGTTTGCATGCCAAGCTCTTCTGCATGCTAATCAGGTAGTTGCACATGAAGTGACTAAACAGGAGCATCTATAAGTGTGTTTGCAGAAAGTTGCAACAGTGTGCTATGACTTGGCATGCTACAGTTCATTCTTACGTATACCTGTCCTTATTGTAGATTGTATTCAGAATGTGTTGTGATGAGTTCAGATACTGTACAACGTTATTATCCGACTTTGAAAGTTGTAAGTTGATATGGTATATGTAGACAACTTATTATTTTTACAGATCTTTTCCAGGTAAAATGCATTTGCTTGAAAATTAAGGTCCAGTCTTCTGTTTTCTTCGAAATACAGATAAAAATCTGTGGGTTCAGAGTGATTTAACAGGATTATAAAGAAATTACTCTAAGATTTTCAGGTTGAGATCTTTGAAGCTGCTTAAAGAATTTGGATGCCTTATCACCATTCACTGTTAAGATTCTCTCAAAGAATAGGAAGGAGGGAATTAACGAGGGTTTAAATTCCTGCCTTGCCTAGTCGAACTTGAACTATCCATGTATTCTCTCTGTGCCTCTGTCAAATGTGGATAGCTGCATTTGTTGGGGTTTGTAAGACAAACCAGAGTGTTGACAAGATTGGAAGAAGAGACGTAGAAATATCCAAAGGATATCTGATAAACAGAAATTTTTACCTTTGGAATCCAGCATCTAAGAACGTCAAATATTTGGAACCAGAAGATGTTATCTATAAACAGATGACATTTAAAAAAGATATTCCTTTAGAGTGGTTGAATACATCTGTCTGAAGTGTGAAGATTTCCCAGGATGAACAAATGTAACTATTCACTAAAAAAATCACATGGTGATAAAATTATATAAAAGAATCCCTATTCTCCCTCCCTCTCCCAACCCTCCTCCATTTTTTACTTTTTAAACTTTCTAATTGTAACGGAGGGTGGATTTGCTTGTAGACAAAAATTGGCACAGCAATGTTCAGCTCCTGGAATGGTTGTCAGAATTCTGAAATTTGGAGGACTTCCACACTTTTTTTCTCGTCTTTGATTCTTACAGTTTCATTATTGTTTTCTACTTTGAATAGCCATTTTGCAGAATGAATTTCCAGAGCTTCTAGAGTCCTTGAGTTTCAACTTATTCTGCCCTAAAATGATATTTGGAATTTAGATCATTCTGATAGAAAGGTATAAATAAAACTAGATTTATTTCATCTAGGATCAGGTTTATCAGGTAAATTTATAAACCAGAAAGAAATTTCTGACAAATTTGTCTTGAATTGTTGGTTTGTTGTGAAATTTAGAGCCATCTACATCAGATACACAGAACCTGGTTAATAGTATCCTCTGATTTTTTTACTCTGTGCTTTATTTGACCCAGAAGGTGAGGGGTTTTGTATGGTAAGAAAAGATGGTAAAATCTTTCACTGACACAACTAAATTAGGGTGGATATCTCCCTTTTTCCTTCTGTCTTCACTGGGGGTTTTTGGCTTTGGTTTTGGTTTTGGGATTTTGTTGCTGAGTAATATTACATACACAACTGTTTGTAGATGTGTTAGAAATGTGTACATATGATTGGGCTGGAATAATTAGCATACATATTGGTAAAAAAATTTTGCAAACACTACTGGTAAAGTTTGAATTTCAAAATATTTGCCTTGACTTTAAAGATTGCTCATTACTGTGAAGTGTTACAGTCATTCGTTATTTGGAATTTTATCACAGGTAGTTTTTGTAAACTACAAACCAGCTTTGATTTTTCTGTTCAGTGTTGGAGATAAATATTTGTTTAGGAACCCCTCCAATAAAGTCTATTAGTAACATTTTCTGGATTTTTTAATCACTCAGCTGTGTCTGTGTTTTAGTGCAGCTGTCTTGGCTTCACTTGTAATATCATAGAGATTTTGGAATATTTTGAAAATAAAGCCAGACTCTTTCTTGATTGTTGTTTAGTTTATCTAATAGTTCCAAGAGTTGTTCCTGCACATCTCCTGCCAGTCCCTTAGATGGAAGAATTCCCAAGTGACTTCTGTGTTTTGAAATCTATTACGGTAATCGATTAGGATTACAACTGATATGGTCAAAAACAGAATATTGGACAAATTGAAGAGTTAATGTTATCAGAACTTTTAAAATTTGTCATATCCTACTGGTAATAATCCACAGGCTATCCTTAAATTAATTCTTGCCCAGCAGTGTTTCAGTTTGTAATAAAATGGGGTCAAGGCACAAAGCTTGCAGTAAAGCCTGGTTCTAGATCTCAAAGATACAAGAGGCCTGATGCAATTTGGATATGGACATACTCTCCTGCTAGTAGGAAAGAAGTGTCTATCCATCTGTGCATGCAGATCTATGTTGCCTTTCTTCAAAGCTGAGTCTTTCAATTCCCTATGTTCCATGTGTTCTACTTAAATGGCAGCTGCACGCTCAACGCACATAGTGCACTTTGTTCCCTAGACTGGCAAGGGCCAGGAGATATCACTTCCTCTAGCTGCTTACTACTTACTTAAGGATCTGAAATGGCTCCATCAGTGCAGGAAGAGAAGCTTATGTAGATACAACAAAAGCTGCAGGGACAGCTTGTTTTCTTTTCCAAGCTTTCCAAGTTTCTCTTCCTTTTTGGTTAAGATTACCCTGTTTTCATCAGTTCTTCATAGTTTTCAGCTTGCCCATGGTGATTCCTGGTTCCCCAGCAGATGCTCCAGGTTACTTACACATCAATGATTCCATCCCCCTTCTATTCCCGGTGAATGGTTTCCCATCCCTATCTCGTGTTTGCTTTCACAGACAACTGCCTGCCTCTCCAACTGTCTTTGCCCTTGAAATCGGGCCTGCTCTGCCCTATGAGCATTTATGCAAACAGGTGAGAACAGGTCCCTTCTCTCTCTTGTTTACTAGACTAAAGGTCTGTAAATTGTTCTCGGAATATTTATAACACATTTGCTTCTACCAAGGGTACATATCATAGCACAAAATGTTGGCAGCTGTGGCAGGGATAATGATGCACACTGGTATTTAAAAAACAAGGAGGAGTAAATCTATGTTCATTTCGTTCATGATGTCAACACCATTCACCAGTTCTGGATGGAAGCAATGCTAAATTGAAAGCCCTGCATTATATAACGCATGGCAAACTTTCCAAGGTTTCAGACAGCCCAACTAAATTACTTTTTTATTGCAGTATTGTAGTCACACGTTATCCTTCTCAGAAAAATAGAATCAACTATTCTGCTATTGAGGTATATCTGCCTGTTAAACCTTCTGTTCCAGGCGTGGATGACTGGGGCTACGTATTTAATTTGTCTGAAATCTAGGCCTTACTATTTAGTAACATTTTTTTTCCCAAAACATCCAAGACATTTTGGTATTCATTACCTATTAACATTGCGGAGAGTTAACCACTCAGTTTATAAATTACTGTAGTACTTCATGTTTAGATCTCATTTTTACTTATGGCAGATTCGTTCCCTTAGGGTCCAATACTATTTTCTTGTTTAATCCAAATGTCCCTTCAGTTGCTGTATCTTTTGTAAGGCTCACTAAATGACAGTGCTTTCATTTATATGAAGGGTAAGGTGCCTTAATAAATACCTGAGTTAATTCTCAAGCAATTACTTTTACTAGCAGCAAGATTAATGTATTGCGAATGATGTGAATGTGTAACAAGATCTCTGGGATTACTCACTCAATCCACGTGCTGCTGGCTGTAGATAGATTATTGCACGTAATTGTTTTTCTGATTTATTTGTGTGAGAGTTGGAAGAGTCAGGGTGATGGTTTGTAGGAGCTTCAGGGGAATAAGAGTGTACAACTGGTGTTGAAGACCAGGCTGTGCCCCTTGAGGTATTTTATAGATACTGACAGAGAACTTCATTCCTTTGCTGATTTATGTTAGCTGAAGGAGCAAGTTTCTGATACCATCGCCCCCACCCCAACTCCAGTTCTTAGCTAGAGCTTTCTGTCTTTAAAACACTTGGCAAACATCAGCCTGCTGCTGATGCTAACTTTGGTCATTCCTTGATGCTGATACTCTGTATAACCATGAAACTAGTTTTTTTATTATAGCTGCTGTACCACTCAGTCAGCCTTCCTGTACTTTTTGACTTGTCTTGTTACTACCCTCCTGTCAGTTACAGCCATTCCATTGTGTGTTACATTAAGAGTTACTGCATATAAACTGATGTTTATATGTGAATATTTTTTTATACGACATGGATTAAAAAACTATGCTGCTTCTCTTCTTTGTCCAGCTTGATGCTTTTCCATCATAGTGTAACTTTTTTTTTTCCCTGCATTCTGGAGTCACTATTGACAAGAGAGACATTTCATTTTTGATCTGCTGTATTACACAGTACTCAATTAACTGTCTTAAATATGTGCATTTCATACAGAATATAAATTTGTAAATGAAGGTATTGTTAGAACAGTCAGTAAAAGTTAAAGAAGTGGATTATTTTCATTCCTGTCTGCAGATTTTGCAGGTTTAGGTTAGATTGTCTTAAAACCAGAATGTAATAATTGAGTCTTGCTTTGAGAGGTTCTATTTTTGTGAAGTTAGTAGCACCAGGTAATAGTAAACACCCAAATGTAGCTCTTTGTTTAAAAAGCAAGAATCAATTCAGCTTTTGTAAAGATAAAGGGAAGAATTTTCATGGAAATACTGTACCACATAACATACTTTGAAAAATTAACTGAAATCCCCAAATTTCTTATTTTGTCTCCTTTTTCTTTTTGACAAAACAAATTCTGATTGTGATCTGATTCATATTTAGAGAAGGGTAAATTCTGGTATTTATATAGAACTGTTTTAAAGTAATTAGTCGGGTAAATGAGTTGTCTTGGGTTTTATCTTTTTTTTTTTTTTTTAGCTTTAGAATACTTTGATGTGTTGTTTCTACTTTTCTGGGTATTTTGTGCCTCTTGTCTTTCTCCCTTAACCATTAAGTGCCAACTTTGTACGTGGTAATGTGTTTAGTGTTAAAAATACTTAGCACCAGCACACCACCTCCCAGGAATTTGAGAGAGATTTACAACTGTTACTCAATGGAGGTTGTAAAAACCGCTGTGATTCTCAGTTAAAATTGCAACTAAGGCACAGAAGGGTGAAATGAACTGGCTCGAATCACTCAACAAATCTCTTGCAGCATTGAGAACAAGATTTTGGATTCCCAGGCTTGCACACAAACTTAATTTGGGAACCCATTCCAGTAGTCATTGAACTCAGTGAAGGGACTCCTGTAGCTTCACAGGCCTGTAGATCAGAGCCTGTGAAGGGGTAATTCATCAGTGGTATAGTGCTGCAAATGGCTGCCATGCTGTAAACCTTAGTGCTTTACACTTAAGTTGTGAAAAAAAGTCTTTCCTGCTGGTCTTGCTTTGTAAATCTTTCATGCTTCTGTCAATCTAATTCCATTAGCAGCTTTATAATTGTTCTGTTGCTGGTATGCAGCGCATTGAGATGATATACAATGTGGCTATATGTCTTGGTATTTGGGTTTTATAGCTGATTTGGCTGTAAGGAATTATGGGAGAGATTTGGATGCAGTTGATGCTGCATTTTGTGCCGTATCTAAGATATAGTTAATGTTTCTGCTGAAATACTGCAGTGTGGGCCCAGGCTATTTCTGTTCATCTCGTGCTACAATAGAGAAAAAGAAAAAAAAAGAGAAGGCCAGAGTGTACTGAAGTTACATTCATTTTAGGGGTCTGTCGCACTGTGGATTTTTGTGTGCTGAAATCATACAGGTACCGTCATCTTGTACAGAATCCGTACAGTTTTCAGTCATCAATCTGCCACATCACTAATAAGCAGAATTTGCAGTATCAGTTTGGCCCTTTGCATTTAATTCGAGTATTATTCAGAGGCTTGGACATACACCAGTGTTCTGCACTACCTGACTACTTACAGGAGATGAGGGAATCACCTGGAGCTTAGGGAATCCTCTTTGCAATGCTGGTAAAGCAAGAGACTTGCTGCAGGCAACTGGTAGAAACATGCTCATTCACATCTTCTAAAACTGAACAGCTGGTTCTTGCATACATTTCACCTGAATGCGCACACCGCTACTCTTATTTGGACTTTATATCTGGCTCTCTGTGTAGGGATTTCATGTGTTAGGATTTGTGTTCTTTTCTTGAATACATATTTCCTCAAAGACTTAGTCCCACAGATTGCTTGCACTGTGAATAACTGCCTTGGAACCCCATTTAATTTGATGTTACTGAGCATTTCTTTGGTGCACGTGGGAAACATTTACAGGTGTTTCCTGCTTTTTTTTCTGTACCATAGTGAGCACATCACATTGTAATTTGCCTGTCCTGGTTCTTTTTTGAAAGAAAGGAGAGAAAGGTTGTGTGAGAAGTGCACTGTTACAAAGCTATATTAAAACAAAGCTGAGTACATCTACACCGTGCATTTGCAAAACCAAAATTAATATACTGTTCTGTATTCTGCCAGGATAGTGAAGCTTTTTACTTTTCTTTTTTATTAAAAAAGAGGAAGAAAGAAGCCAAGCCTCTGTTCTTGATCTTGTTCGTTGTTAGCCTCTGCAAAGTATAATCGAACTAGGTCATACATGGAGCTGAGTCTTAGTCTTTTGTTTGTATGTGTTGTTATTAAACACATCCTTCTATTTAAGATAAAACAAAATAAACAACATAAAGACAAAAATCACTGTCTTGAAGCTTGTTTGAACCCTGATGTCCTGAGTGCAACAAGAGCCGAATGCTGTTTGCAGAAAATCAATGAAGCACAAAATATGGCAGCATGTGTCACTCCCTGTGTGCATTATTATCTCTCACACATTATCTGAGGCACCCCGTCTTGCACAGTGTGTGTCTGAATAACCCCCTGCTGTTAAGTGGATTCATGCCTGCTGTTCATTTTTGAAAAGTCATTTCATACAATTATCCTGCTAAATATTGACGGCTTTCACCACTCCAGCCACGGCTAATTAAAAGACACACTGTGTAAAATTTTAATTAGGATTCATGTCACGGTGAATAATGATTAAAAAAAAAAAAAAAAGAAAGAGAGAAAAGAACAACAAAACTGCTTGGTGTTTCTAGGGGGATTTTATTTATGACCTGGTGGTTTGTTGCTGAAGCTCTTTGTATTCTCAGATTTATTTCCCCTCCCAGGTTGTTCTCAACTCCTGATCTGAGGGTATGGAAAAAAAGAGTTCCTCAGTGTGAGCCTGTGCTTCATACATCCCACTGGAAAGCTATATGTTTTCTACTGTGTTGGTTGCTATCCTTTCAATTAAGCAACAATGATTTAAGGAACCAGGCATTTCCTGGGGATTGATGACCACTGAGCGGAGACTTGGTGGCCTCCAAAACAGAAAGCAGTCATTAACTTCAACTGGGCTTTAACTCATGGGGAAACACCCTATACGTTGTTTTCTGTTGCACATAAGTCATAATAGTCATTAAAGGGATAAAATGTGCGAGAGAGGGAATTAACCTTTATTTTAACTTACATGCTTTACATTATTTCATTTGCATGAAAGAAGAGAAAATGATGTAAAATTTACATGCATATTCTTCTCATGAAGCAATGCATAAAATTTTAGATGTCTGAGTTTTAGTTGTCAGCTGTATGGAAGCTTTGGAAGTGTTTTCAGGCTTTTCTGATGATGTTGAAATTTAATGCATGCAGACTTTGTCTGAAATTTAATAGAAAAGGAGTGAATAAGTATCCATCAAAAGTCATTTAAAGTCAAAAAACCACCTACACTGGGAAGGATGTGTAGTGAAATGTATGTCTTCTTGGTGGCTGGCTTTGTCTCCTTCACCATTCTCCCTATTAGAGAGTTTTGCATTTAAGTGTTAGACGGTTACAAGTTTGTCCGTCATACAAGTAATTTTCTCCTGTGCACTGAAATACCATTACTGAGTCCGTGTTAACAGTCTAAGACTACTACGTACTAAAGGTGCTGCTAATTTTTTTGCACTAATTGACTAACAGACTTAAATTATGTCCCTTCTTCAGTGAGAAATCTTAAAACCTAGGAGGAGTCAGGTTCACAGGTAAAACTTCTGAATCTAGAATACTAATGAAAATAATATTGGCTATAGCTGATCCTTTCAGCAGAGCTTCTTTTTAATACATTATATTTACAGAAGGGTCAAAGTCAGGCAGATGTTTCAAAATACTTTGAAAATTTTAAAAATTTTGAAAATATTTTGTTACACTTGTGCTGCCAATTTATAAATGCTATATTCTCCCCAAACTGTGAGGGAAGAATATAAATCATAAGTATTGCTGGCGGGAGTATACAAATGATCCAGAGTATAAGTGATGTGAATCAGTGAAGAGACATCATTGTTTAGAGACAAAATTAACTGAGTATGGAGAAAAAGCAATTTGCATTCATAAACCACTGAAATTATTAGCTTAATAAATATTGGAAGAAGGTGTGTAGGAAGCAAAGTTCAAATGTTAAATATTTACCAGTTGAGCCTTTATTATTTGTCAATATATCATTTATTTATAGGTAATTTATTTTTATTGCTGGTTTTAGGGGTTCATTCTCTGCAATTCTCAGGTTGTTGAATTTAACACCTCCAGAAGTTGCTGGCCTCTTTGAGCTGAGGGTCCAAGACTGGCCCATTTGATCTCTGTTTTACCTGGCTGTTAATGGAATGTCATCACAATATAACTTTCAGCTCTTGTATTTATTTATTAGATCAAAATATGACCAGTAGGAAAAAAAAAAGGTCACCTCATGTTACATGAAGGCTCTGAGTGCACCAATTTATGTATTTATAAATGGTGATTGTAGACTAAATTTTAGCTTAATTTCATGTTCTGTTGTGGTTTGGATTTTCCTTTAGACAATATAAACGTACTGACAGGTTTCTAATTAACTGATTTACAGCTCTTCTGGAACAAATGGCAATTAATATTCATAGATGTTTGTAGCATTTAAACAGATGTATAAGCCTGACATGACAAAAGTGTGTACTAATTTGGAGATCTAAAAAAGCACAGTGCTGCTGTGGCTCTCAGTCTTCGAATATGAAAAGTGCGTCTTTTTAAGTGGTTGTCTTCCCTGGCAAAATAGTAACCTTTTCTATCTAGCAGACGTTTGTCACTGAGGTACATCTGGTAATTTGCTCTTAACATGTTATGGAGCAGTGGGGGCCTAAGCCATCAAACTTGTAGACAGTATGTTGCAGTTATCAAATTAATTTCACCCAGTCGAAGCTGGAGGTAATTTTGTGTTGTCTATGTTTTGTCCGTCAGTTCATTCAGTGGTTGCTGAAGAAACATTGGATGCTACTAATGCAAAATAAGAAGAGATTGCCTGAGCTTCAGGAGTCTTTGGATCAGTCTGTACCTGAATATATTTGTGTTTGGCACTTAGATCTTTTACACAGTGAACTTCCTACCTGCTGGGTAACAGGAGAACGGGTTTCCCCCCAGGTATGGAAAAGTCTGGATAAACTCGCTGCTACAGGACATGGAGGGGGACGCAATGTAAATATAGCCCATGCCATGAAACCACCCAGAAATCTTTGTTTCTTAGCTCTGTGCTGACATGTTGAGTTTCCACAGGTTCCAGATCCTACAAAGATATTCCAGCTCAGGCACAGCATAAGACTGAGTTGTCTGTACGTTCACACCATGCAGTTGCTGAGTTAAGAAGCTGTCAGAACTCTAAGGCAGGATATTAACTACCTTATAGCAAACAGCACTGAGCTTATAACATACTGCAAACATTATACTTCACTATGCCAGTTGTCCTTAATTGTAACATTTGAATTTCCTCTGGCAGTGAATAATGTTAGATGGTTTGTTCCTCAGAACAGTATTGCATAAATTATTATAGGGAAGTGGAGTTTTTGCAAAATACAGAAAGATAGGAAATGTCTTTAGTGAAACAATCAAAAGACAGAAACTTTCCTGCTTCCACTACAATTTGCCTGGAACAGTGTATAAAGCAGGCATTGCAGCAGGACCATAGGGAACAGCTGTAAAAATATATTCTTTAGAATCCATTTTCTTATTGTGATGATTTATGTATTGATTAATTATATGTGTGGCATACATAATCTCACACTAAAATTAGGGTAAATTTGTTGGTTACCGTAATTTCATTAACATATGTGTCATAGCAAAATTAACTCATACTAACTTCATTATTCACTTAACCTTACACCAATATCCTACATTCTATGATTTCTTCACAACAATTTGTCTATTACAAATTCCATACTCCTTTACATAGTCGATCTAATCAAAATACACCTCATTTTATGTATCATAAATATAAACCATACATGTTCCATATAATTACATGGGATTTCTTACCCAGTACACCAGTTATTGAAACCATACAACATCCATTTTACAAGTAAATCACCTTTCCTATTTGCGTGCCGTCACAGCTATAGTTAAATAAGTTTCTGCCTAACAAACGCAAAGTCTATCTTAACTTTACAAAAATCCTTTACAGTCAAGAAGTGCCTCCCATGACAAAAATACTGTTAATAATTTTCCTTACCTCTTGTATAAGACAACTGCAATAAGCTTATCAGTTTAAATCTACTAAAAAGTAGAAAGTCTTAAAAAATCATATTTTGTTGTGTTGGAAGACTACATTAACTACAACAATTCCTTTATCTGTTACCCTTTTTTGTATCACCTTCCAGCCACGTAGATAATGCTAACTCAAGTCTTTCATAAAAATGTGGGTTAATACATCTTTTTATTGAAGCCAATCAATCTCTATCAGTTTGGAATCTGTTATTTCATAAGTTCAGTAGTGGAATGTGTGCTTTAGACTTCATCTATTCATCTAAATTCTTGACAACGCATAGATTCATAACAGCTATATAACTTTAAAAAAAAAAAAAAAAGGAAAATTTTGTGTGAATAAGCCTTAGTAGAAAACAAACAGGAATTTGGAATTGTGCCTGGACAGACAGGCCAGCTGTGGTAACACTGTAAATCTTTAGTAACCATGCAATACCACTTGTTTGCACTGTATGTTATTCTCTCTGTTAGTCTTGTTCCACTTAGTAAGCTTCACTGGGTACACAGCAGAAGCTGATGGCCAAGGGTTTTCTGATCGGTTTCTCTGGTTACTACCTTCTAGAATCATGTAACTTTGGTGTGCCAAATGTGTTGTACCAACACAGAAATTGGATTCCTAAGACCACCAGTTTCTGAAAAGTGCTGTCTAAATATGGAGTTGTTTTTGAGTAAGCACTTTCACACATTCCTTGTAGACGTCAGTGTCCAGAAAGTAGGCAAAACCTGTGGTAAGTGGCTGTGTAAAAATATCTGTTTGGATCTAACAGTGATAGGAAAACAGTGAGTGAAAGACATTTGGAACTCTAACCTAGAACAAATTCTGTTAAGAAAATAAAATTGTGCATTGGATGAGGTGTCATACTTCCTAGTGATCTAGCAGTTACTTAAGAAAGTTTAAAACATGATAAAAAGTATTTATCTTTTGGTTTCTCTCCATTAGAGAAACAGTTGGATCAGTATGAGTAAGTATACTATGCATCTTTATTCAAGCTGGGAAACTTAAGGCATGTAGACAGTATTCATCATTTGTTCACCATAGGCAAAACAAATTGTTTCTTCTTCTACATATTTATGTTTTGCCTGCTCATTATTGCATAATTATTAAGCTTAGTCTTGTTTTGAATTTCATTAAACAAGTGGGCTATTTCATGCATATCTTAAATGTCAATTTTTCCTTCTAGCTAACTCTCAATTTCCCGGAATAATAGGAAAAATCTCTTCATCAGGCTCCTCCCTCGTTCCCTCTCTGATATAATTAATGTCTTTCTGTTTGCATACGTATAACTCCACATTGACATTCCTGTACCTCAGAAATGTCCAGTTAAATCCAGTTCCTTCGTTTGAAGGATTGATCCTCTATTCACCTCAGGATGGTTTTAGTTTTTGTGTATAACTAAGGTTGGTAATGCCTCTGATTCGGTGTTGATAAACTAGTATAAAAGAATAAAAAAATAAAGCCTAAAGGAGGCCACTCTGCTGTATTTGCAGTACCCAAATTGATTCTTTATATCGATTAAATAAATTTAACACTGGAAACCAAAACTTCTGCCACTAGCAGAACCTTCAGTTAGCACAATATTCTATAAATCAGGCTAACAAAAGTTGGCTACAGCATTTAAGTTCTCGTTTGAACTGAATATTGTTTTAGTTTTGGAAGTAAACACACCCACCACACCTACTTTAGAATCTTGTTCGTTGGAATATACTGGTAATGTTCATGGTAGTCTTAAATTATATACATTGCATCTTATTCTTGTAGGCTCTTTTAGGCCTCACATTACCCCAGACTGTGTCATTATTTCTGCAGTGTGTCTCCACAGTCTCTCCTTTTGATTCATTTCCTAAGAGGAAATTTTTTGCAGTCTTACAGGGTAACAGATTAGTACTTGTAAAATTATACTAGGCAGTATACTCCCTAGTATAGTATCAGATCAGTTTGTCGAGTGGTCCCATAATATTTCACAGTCCCAGAAGTAGTTTGGAATGTCTGAAACAATCACTGGGCTTGTTGGAAATTCTTGGAAGTTCTTGATAGTTATTCATTATAGTACCTAGGATTTTAAATGTTTTTACATGAAGAGTTCTTCTGATCACAAATCTTTTCATCTTTCCTGTTGCTGTCCAAACTGCCAACACAGAAATTCGTGGTACCCATTTTGGCAATTGGTGAATTGTCAGGTTCTTTTTGTTCATATTAATACAGCTAAACTGCTGCTGATGGAATTATTTTTAAATTGTCTGTAAATCTGTATTTAGAGATTCCTAGTGCCTGGTTTAGAAGAGATTATTTTCTTGTTTCAAACCAGTGTTACTTTAGAGTATAACCCTTCTATACTTCCAGTTTCCATACTAAAAATCTTGTACAGTCCTAAAACAAAATTGCCATCAAACAGACACTTCAGTTTTTCTCATTTGTAACAGATAGTGCAGGTGTATTAAAAACAATCAATTTAAATTTTTGTTACCTGAAAAAAACAAGGTAAATACAAAATAAATTCTCTAAATATAAAATGCAGCTTAATCTTCCTTTTCCATTCCATCTTTCTATTCCTCCATCATAAGATCTTCATACTGCTGAAAATGGTGGTCCCTTTCTTGTATGTTTTCAGTTGGTTACTATAGTAGCATTTATATATAATGGTTTCTTTCCCTCAGAAATTCTAATTTTGTACATTCAAGAGCTGAACTTACCTGTAATTCAATAAGGGCTATTCCATTGGTGACTCAACTTGTACTTGAACACCATGTAGCTACAACATTACAAAAACTCTAACCTTCCTGTCATTTTCTTGCTGAATCTTGTCAAAAGAAGCTTTTGCTTTAACTTCGGATTTTTCCAGTTTGTAGCTACTTGCATATATATGTGATTTATTGATATGTTTTTTGTAAGAGTTGCAAGTAACTTTCTAATTTTACCTTCTTAAGTTGAAAGTGATTAGTATTCTTGATCAGATATTTAGGAGAGGGTGAGCATGCTTTGCTTACCGTCCAAGGATGGTTTCCGTTGGGAAGCAGAGCAGCCCAGTGTGCTGTTAGAATAGGGGGAACTAATAAATTCCTTAGCGTTCACTAGCTTCCATAGCATTTAATTGCTAGTTTTAATTGTCCAATTTACAAGCTCTAGCATGTCCAAAGACCGGAAATGATAGAGTATGTGCTATTTTTCTGAACTCCCCAGTGTTTTAAAGTACTCTTGAAATACTTCGTAAAATATAATTACTTGGTAGATTGGACCTTAGTTGACTGAAATAAGATCAACTTGTCCTACCATTAGTATGAGTTGTACTGGCTACAGTGTGGCATTAGTAGCCAGTACAGCATTCATTTTCAAGCAAATGCTTCTACCCATTTAGAAAAAGCATGCACAATTAAAAGAAGGTATTGATTCCTTCTTTTTAATGGTATGCTTAATATGCTTGCAATAAGGACCTTTTGATTCCTCACCCTTAAGGGTAGCAAATTGGTTTTGATTACACCCTGACCTGTCAACATGAATAATTAAATCATTTTCCCTTATGTGAGTGGGAATTGTTAATAATTGTTAAACTGATGTAATAGGAATCAAAAGGAATACCAGACGTATTTGCTCATGCAAGGATTGCTAAATCTTCTGTCAAGCTTTAGGCCAGACTCATCTTTAATGCTGTCGCGTTAAAACGGGGTAAGGGGAGTCTGATAAGCGGCAAAAGGAGACCCCTGCCATCGAGACACAAGGTTCAGAGCAGACCTCCTTGCTTTCTAAACTTTCAGAGGAGAGTCTAGGTGTGGCTGGATCTACTCCTAGTCCCAGACTTGGTCAACGGTTTATGTCTAAAGTATAAGTGTGTAGCCGCTTATCAGATTCAACTTGCCTGTCAGAGCCCCTCCAAGGACTTTCACTGAAACAGTTTCTCAAAGATGAAACAATAGGTAATTTATTCAGTCGACAGGTATCACAGGATTGCCGTTTATGAACGCACTGTCTACAAAAGTTGAGCTCAAAGTAATAGTTTAGCGCTTTAGTTAACAATGTGTTCCTGGGGATACGTCTGACAAAGTCAGAGGTGCGACTCCTACCAAATAGGCGGCCCTTCTTGGGCAGGGAATAGCAGTTCAGACCCGTCGACCAGTCCGTCAGGTAAAGTTCTCGCTTGGCTCCTCCTCCTAAAGAGAGTTTTCAAGTGCCAAATTTTATATGCTTGGAAAATCTTTCTGCAAGGTGGGACTAAATCAATTATTGTGTATTGATTGGCTCTTGGCATGGAATGGCATGTCCTCAGAAGCGGGACTCAGCAGTTTGACACGCCTATGGAGCAGGCATCTTGGCCCAGGGGCCATCTGTTCTTTATCTGAAGCAATCTCTGGCTGCACAGCCTCCACAACGCCTGCAGATCACTTGGTTTACAGTGATGGGCTATCCCCCCTTACTTTTGTCTGATAAGATAAGCACCAGTTGATTGCTCCCTTTGTTAACTCTTGGCTCTTGACTCAGACCAAGTATGTCTTTCGTCTTGCATTTGACGAGTCCAGCAAGGCCATCGATTACAAATGCATAGTAATAAGGAGAGCAGTACCTGTCTGGCCTGATTGATCTATTATGCACTTGTTTTTTTACAAAGTCATCAGGTGATTTAAGTACTCCACAATGGTCAGCAGGGAAAGAATTCCATAAACTTTCATCAACACTTAAATGGAAAATTTGAGTATATTACTCATATCAGTCTTGCTGCTACTAGTTTTTAACATACACTGTGTAAATATGTTTCTTTTTCCTTGTAACACATTTCTTGGCATTGTCATCCAAAATACAAATGTCAGTGGCAATTGCAATAAGAAAACTAGCAGCAATGGCAAGAGGGAAATGAGTTATAATTTCTTAACTTGGAGTAATTTCCAGGAGCGATCTTCCAGTGAGGGAAAGTCATAAAGTCTTGAGAAATAGAGAGTAATGTTCTGAAATCATAACTCTGGTAAGTTCCTGTTTTGTTGTCTTAAAAAGCTGTGCTGTCTTGTGAGAGTTTCTGTATGGTTAATATTGCCTATCACGACAAGCCTCGGTAGCCATACAAAAACCTTGTGATGATTCTGTTACAGCAGAGGTTGGTAGTAAGTACCTCTGGATGTACTAGTAGTCATTGCAGTAGTTGTCTTGGTGACAGATTAAACTGTGTCCTATCGTGTGGTCTGATGTGAGATGTGAGAGAGCCCCCTCCACCATTGTCGTAAAGATGAGTAACTGTAACGTAGGAGGGACAGAATTATCGTGTACCAGGGCCACTTTTTCAGTTCCAGCATTACTGTTACTGAGCTGTGTAAAATCTTGGCATCTCTCAAGTCTGAGTTAAGATATTTTATCTCTTAGTTAAGTAAAATCTAGAAGCATTCCCTGCTCTGTGGAGCAGTGTAATGCATTGTGTCTTTAATGGCTATTCAATAAATAAATGTGGTAACAAATGAATTTTATCAGTGAACTCAGTTTCAGGGAAGTCAAAAGATTGGAGATGAGCCTCAAGATCAGATTTGGTTTTCTGCTCTTCAATTTCTTCCTTCTGAGTATTGCAAGCTTTACCAGTGGACCAATGGATAAGCTTTAGATTTCACGGCTCATTAGTGCAAAACATATATGTCTTTGAACCAAAACGTTGTAAAACTTGAGTTGTCATACTCAGTATGACAATCAACAAAGGGTACGTACTCAGTATGAGATTCAACAAATTTAAATTTACATCTAGGACACTCAGCCATGAATTAATAGCAAATGTAAAATCTCTGAAGATACAGTCTGAGGGGTGAAAAATGGCAGGAAGAGGAGAACACAACTTGTACTTCACTTGTTAAGTTAACTCAGTTAACATAATAAGAAAAATGTTAGTCTCGTGAATAAAAACCAAATCAAAATTCTATTTTTTAATGTAGTAAAAGGAAAACTCAGTCTCAGGGAGTAAAGTGGCTGAGAAAGAACAGAGCTCGTAACTGTTCAAAGTGCTTTTTATACCTTTTGGATTTCAGACAAGCAGATATGGGCAGATGATGCAACTATGAAAAAGCCAAAATCACTGAGTTTAAAAGTGTGCATCATGATATCATTATCATCTCAATTCTCAAAGAGAACTCAAACCAAGATATAAAAAGAACAATGTAAGAAAGAAGATCTTTGTTGTTACTCAGGTTGCTGGCTTGCAACATTTTAGTAATGTCTAATTAACACATTTCTTTAATTTGTTAGTTTGTCAGATGTTTCTGTCCCTCCGAGCAGTCAGAAAATCATTATTGAAAGAATCAGTTATAACAAAAGTAAAGAGTTCTCCTACTCTCACCCCATGCTTTTTGAAACAATGACAGGCGTTGCAAGGTGATGTTGGAAAACAACTCTGAGACATCATTCTTTAGCACAGCTCAGAGACATCATTCTTTAGCACCTATTCATTAATTGTATGTACTAATTTAATTAATTAATGCTATTTCTTATATGTGCAATATACGTAACAGGGTAGTTCTGTTGGTTACCATTGATTCATTAACATGCATCGCTGTAATATCAAACTATTACTAATTTATTACTTAACCTCACACTGATATTCTCTATGTGAAAATGAAACTGTTTTGTCTGGACAAAACACACTCCAGTTTTAACATGTTGACCCACCATTAAGAAAAAAGAATCAGAGACATTTCAGGTCCCTGACTTCACAAGATGTCTTTTGCTGTTCCTCATTTATCAAAGACAAACACTGGCCAAGTCAAGAGTAAATCACCTTTCCCACATATTTCCCATCAGAGCTCTAATTTATTATGCTGCTGTCTTCCAAATTATAACCCAGCTTTTATACCACCACTGTGAAATAACTAAGTAGCAACTCAATTTTAGAGATGGTCAAAAGTCAGTATCAGAAGCACTATCTCTTAACTGAATATTCCTAGCTTTCAAACCAGTGGGCTGGCAGCAATTTGGTGTACTGGAATGCTGATTACATGTTTTATTAGCAATTGTGAGAAAGCTGATTTGCTTATCAGGCAGCAAAAGGATCAGTAATGGGAAAAAAGGAGAGAGCTGGCTCTGCACACCAGAAAAGTTACATTCAGTTCAGTCATGACTTCCAGCTCATAGTCTGATGTATGTTTCTGTAGGAGGTATTTACACCGAGCTTAGAAAGGTGTATGAGGGGGGTTCCATTTCAGTTCACTTAAAGATGAGTTTGGGGTGCATCTGCTTATTGATTAGATTCAATCCACAATTTCTGATTCCTAAGTGCTTCTGAAATAATTTGTGTGTGTGTATTTGTTTTCAGTAAAGTGTTTGTTTTTCATAGGCAGGAATACATCAATGGCTTTAGAGGGCAACCTTATTAAACTTGAAGGCTCAGGAGTGAATCTCAGCAGAGCTGAGCTTAAGTTGTTTTTTTTTTCCATTTGAAAATATGCAAATAAAATAGGACATCCACAGAGGCCATTTATGTTGAATATCTTAGCTTTGTTCGTTATTTGTGGTGTCTCATCTGAGGCACAATCATTCATAATTCATAGTAATTCAGAACGGTTGGACTCGATAATCTTAAAGGTCTTTTCCAAGCTAAATGATTCTATGATTCTGATTCTATAATCAGATAAGCCTCTAACCCTAATCAAGACAAAGAACTTTCAGTTATTCCATGTTGCTTCAAATCATTAATGGCAGAAACAGAGAAGATCACATGGATCATTCTGCAGTCGTTGTCTCTGTGATGACTTCCCTGCATTAGTATTCCTACTAATAATTTAAACTCTTCTTGTAAATCTACGGTGATAATGTGTTAAATGCTTTTCCTGGGGAAAAAAAGCATTCTTGAGCGTTCCCTATGCTTTTCCTTGCCTCCTATGCTAAGAGATTCTCTTTTATATTTGCCCTGGCCTGTCATCAAACTACATGTCTTCATGTCAAGCATGTTACATTTGGATTTCAAAGGACTTGGCTCTATGTATCTGAGACCAAGATATTATCCTTGAAACCCAGCTACAAGAAAAACCTATGGGCTTCTGCATTTCTTTGGTACATAACTGCCTCATTGAATACCTATTGTGTAGGAGCTTAAATATCCACTTCTGGGTACATACTGATTTCAGCCCTTGAAAATCAGAGGAGACGGTCACATTTCTTGTGTGCAATTAAAATATTTTCTTGCTCTAACTTCGCCATCAAGATAATTTGTATTTTTTAGGCATTGCAATAACAGTCCAAGCTTCCCACTTGGCAATTTTTGTTAACGTTTCTCATTCCCATTGCTTTGGGCCTTTTCCCAGACTGTGCCCTGCCTCTGTACCCAGTGCAGATTTAGCACTGCAGTGATATCGCTGTGCTCTACACATCAGTCCTGTCCACAGACAAAAAAACTGTCATGCTGAATACTTTGCCATTTATTGTTTGGGTCCCATTTAAAACAGCAGGGTGTTAATGGTAGCTTTGCTGTTGTTACCAGTCTTGTTAGCCAACAAACATGCATTCTCTGCTTATCCTCGTGAATGTAAACCTAAAACTGTCCCAAAAAGCAATGCAGGAGAATTGCCTATTTACTACTGGAAACACGCACTGAATGGCAGGAGAAGTCTCTCATCAGATGACAAAACTTTACCTGCTACGTGTAGATTTGCATTTGAAAGAAAATATTGCTTATTCCCCTGAGTTTGTGTTCTGCTGCCATACCTGAACTGAGTGCTATGAAGTTGTTTCTTGTCACTTAAGATTTGATGTCTTTGGGATCCAAGTATATCCCTGACACAGTTTCAGTGAGGTGAAGTTTTAGCTGGGACCGAGTTAGATCTTGCTGTGTAAAAAAGCAGGCAAAGAAAAAATCCCTATGTGTCTTCCCCTTCCCAAAACCAAACGCAGAAGAAACTATTCTAGCAGGGTTAACATAAACTTGTATAAGTGCTGGTGGGTATTATGAATGTTTTATCTCTGAGCTTCAATACGCATTAGAGAGTTTAGCTATAATTTTCAAATGAAGGTACAAAAAAAGTCCTGCATTTTTGAGGCTTTAATCCTAATTCGGTCCATGCATCACTATTTCCTGTCGATGCTTGTTCACTGACAGTTTGGTATATCTAAGTCAGTCAATATATTTTGTGTTAACAGGGGATTTTCCTCCGTCTATGAAAAAATGAGATTTAAAAGTATTTTCCTCCTGTCACCTGAGACATCTGTAATACAATTGTCCACATGCCCCACACACTCTCTTTGCTTTACCCTTGTTTCTTGCCTCTGATAACTGTAAATGTAACAAATGTAACATGTAGGGGATGTTATTGTAACCAAGGTGATGGAATTAGTTAATCATAAAGCACGAACAATGCTGCTATGTCCCTTGTACAGCCCTGCCTATCTGAACATTAGGTCTGGGAACAGAGGGTTTAGTCCCTAGGTAATCATTAATGTTAAACAATAATTGTGAAGGGGGATTTTTAATAGAAATAGCGTTACCAAATGGTTGCAGGTGTATTTGTGGTACCTATCTATTGTGTGAATTAATTGAAGCAAAAAGTCATACATCTCCCCCCAAAGAAGTTAGTTTTAATTA
>Ga0065711_1029112_pt1 | contig 37589 bp, 22 predicted proteins | sample Hoacrofraction12_FD_59098 | JGI IMG/M metagenome (GOLD analysis project Ga0065711, IMG submission 59098) | Hoatzin crop microbial communities from Cojedes, Venezuela - Epithelial fraction 12 v2 (version 2) | ecosystem: Host-associated > Birds > Digestive system > Esophagus > Crop | place...
TGGACCCCCCTGCCTTCGAGAGCCCTGGCCCACGGGATTCCTCCCAGTAGCTCCTTGAAGAGGGCAAAGTCAGCCCTCCTGAGGTCCAGGGTTTTGATCCTGCTTATCACCCTGCTTCATCCACGCAGGATCCTGAACTCGATTCCTATGACTTCAAATCCAGTTTCATTGATACAGCTCCCTTTGCCCTTTTCCCCTTGACCAAAACAGTTCATCCAGCTTTTTTTTTTTTCTGGAAGTAACAAAACTTTCAGCTTCAAAATTTAGATTAGCACATAAAATCTCTTCCCTCAAAAGGTCTAAGTTCAGCACTGCTGTTTTAATTTCTTAACAGTAGTGTCACCTACTTTTGACAAGTTTTGCACAAAAAGAGAGAAACATCGGCTGTTCACCATCGCCAAGCAAACTTGAAGAACGGTAACAGGTTACAGGAGGAAGCACGTGGAAGTCTGAAGCAGTCAGGAAGCTCCACAGCCATCTGGCTCAGATTAAGCAAGGAATGACAGACTGCATCTGTGTTACACATATCTGAAGTAGCAAACATTCAGCAAGTTTCAGATACTGGAAAGTGTCTGCTGAGAAGAGCACTGTCTCCACAAAACGCTACTGTCCTGCAAGCATGTGTTGTTTTGTATAGCAGAGGAAAAAAACAGAGAAACTACATAGGCAATCTCAGTCTACATAGGTCAGCATTTTGTTTTGGAAGGCCTTCACAACAGTTTTTAATAAAGCTAATTAAAAGCATGCTAGTCTAATCTGCCTCCTAGACACATCCTTTGTTTACTTAATTTCTTACTTTTGTTCCTTCCTGCCTGTGTTGCAAGAATATTTTAAGAATTCACTAAATTGGTGGTTCATCGAATGCACTCATTCATCAAAAGCAATGTATCTGAGAAGTAATAGCAATAAAAAAGATAACTATCTTCAATTGTTTTAAAATTATATAAATTTTTATGTAATAAGGCTTTACACATCAGAAACATAGCAGAGACATGGCAGGACACAAGTAATTTTTTAGAAGTAGAGAGAGTAGATTCTAAGTAGATGCTTGCAATTGCAGTTAAAATTATCATATCACCTGAGACACAAACAAATAACAACATTGAGACATTACATAGAGATTGATTAAAAACTTGCTTATGCAAAAGACACAGTATCTCTAGGACAGCTGTGTAACACACATTCACAATTTTTCCTTCTAAGTAGTCTTAATTAATCAGGACTTTGAATATGCTGCTGTTGCAATCCAGTACACCTTCATAACACTTCAGCCAGCAGACAAAACTTTGTTAAAAATACATCATAGAATCATACAAGCACAGAATGGGTTGGGTTGGAAGGGACCTTAAAGATCATCTGGTTCCAACCCCCTGCCATGGGCAGGGACACCTTCCACTAGACCAGGTTGCTCAAAAGCCCCATCCAACCTGGCCTTGAACACTGCCAGGGACGGGGCAGCCACAGCTTCTCTGGGCAACATGTTCCAGTGCCTCTTCACCCTCATAGTGAAGAATTTCTTTCTTATGTCTAATCTAAATCTACCCTCTTTCAGTTTAAAGCCAGTATCCTTTGTCCTATCACTCCATTCCCTTGTGAAAAGACCCCCTTCAGGTACTGAAAGGCTGCTATAAGGTCTCCTCAGAGCCTTCTCTTCTCTACACTGAACAGCCCCAGTGATGATATTCATACATTGGTAAACCAGAGTGGACTCTCACAATCATCTCAACTGATCTCCTGCATAAGTGGTTGTTCAGTGAAGGTTCCCGTCTCCGGCACCAGAGGGGTGAGAACAGGAAAGGTGCTTCTTCACATTACTAGAGGCCTGTTGAAGATTCACAAAATTTAGCTAACGTCTGCATTAACAGGGGAGCGATGCTTGCACTGATCTCTTAGAAAGATTACTTTAAACTTTGGAAACAGAGAGTGAGCAATTCCAGTGGCAGAAGAGTTATGTCTGTCTTTTCTTTCTTGCTGCAGAATGCTATATTACTCACCAGTTAATGTTAATTATTGCATCTAAAGAGCTAAGAACAGACACAGCTCCTGCCTTTAAGGAGGGGAAGCAACAAGAGCATCAGCCAACCAGTGACATTTAAACAGTAGGCTAAACATCCATCAATGTCTAAGGGAGCATTTCATAGCATATTTCCTAAGCTACCATGACAAGAAAATTCATAGAAATGATCTTTCAGTCTGATCTTCACCTCACAATTAGCTTTCACCTTGGTTTTCAAAAAAGCCCATAACTTACAGAATCTAAGACTATGCACATAAACTGAATTTATTTATTAAAGTCACCACTGATTTTAACAAAGGTGTTGATAAGCAGTAGAAAAACTCAATGCGTTCCTTGATTGCAACTTATCTGTTCATATTGTAGGGGTAAAAGATGAAATCCAAAAGTGTTATTTTTCCCTTATTGGAAGAAGCTACTTGTTTTCAGCTGAACTACTGAACAGTATTCAGTCTCATTCAAGTAATTAGATGGCTTATTCTCAACTGTGCCGCATCTTTGCAAAAATATCACTGAAAATAGGTACCTTCCTTTCACTGTCTTAATCACTTAGGCATGCACATATGTCTGTCTTAAAATTCTCTCTTTTCTTCCCTGTGCATCAGTTTTTTTCTCCCACATTTGTTCTACTGAGTTTTTGTTTCTTTTTTCTAATTATTAATACACTTATTGGGGCTATTGAAGCACAAATGACTAAAGGCTAATAAAAAAGAACCAGGAAGTTCTCTTTCTGTGAGATGTGTCAACTTGTGTTAAATAGGAACAAAAACTACTGTCGACTTTGCTGGTATTTAACACGTATTTTTGCTCCCACTGTTTTTGAGTTGTGAATATTTGGTGTGTCAATATTTCCAGTTGAAATTACATATCCCACAAGAAGATTTATTATGGAATTCAGGCATATTGTTCCTGCTAAAAAGCAAAGGATGTTAAAAGAAAAAGATAAATTTGAAATTATATTGTGTAAGCTTTGAGAAGTAATTAATTTTTAAACACTCCAAAGTGTGGTCTCTGAAAAGTTAAATTTCTTTGTACATAAAAACCACTTGGATCTTAGCTTTTCTGAGGCTGGCCCATCATCTGTTGGAGTTGACAACCCACTTCATGAACCCAGGCCAACCCAAGACAGCATCTGCATTGTCTCTTGGTCTTGAATCCTGTCAACCATATCCCGGTGTGCTGCTTTGATGCAAGAACATCAGCTACAGTCTCTGACAGAGCAGGGATTTCCTCTCCTACAAGGGAGTTCTTAGCTTCTTTCAGTATTCCAAAGATGCTGGAAATTAATTAAAAAGCCCCATCCTCAGTACTGTCTATTTTCCTCAGACCTTCCCCAAAGTAGGCACTAACCTAGAAATCGATAAAAAATATCTTATATACAGCATTCATATTAAAACATTTACTCCTACATACCCAAAATACAATTTGAAAATGAAATCAGGAAAGCTAAAACAAAAATTAATACATTTCATCTTTTTTGATTCAACAGTGATCTCTCTTAGACAGCTATAACAATGAATCACTGTCATGGTTTTCATGGATGTACTCAAGATTTTCAGCCAGAATTGTGTGATAAGAAACTGTCTTGGTGTGTAAAAGTATGATTTTAAACACACTACACATATGTTGCAACACTTGTTTGAGGGCAGCACTGCTAACTTAGTGAGTGTCAGTATTATATCCGGACTGCATTATTTCCGTTTTTATGTGCCACATGTCCCTGTACACTTCAGTACAAAATACAAAATGGATTTGATTAAACTGTAGGTGCTTGGCGCCAGATTTCTCTCTTATGTGCAGGCACTGCCAAGCACATATTTATTTTTAAAACCTCAGAATACCAAATATTGCACAAATACTAGAGGGCTAATTTGCCCTTCCCCACAGAACATATGCTCAGAGAAAAATCCAAGAAATGCAGAATAGAAAAGACACATTAATTAAATAAATAAAAGTAGGCATTGATCAGTCTATGTATTTATAACGATATAGATGTATAAAAGACTACAATTAAGTCTGAAAGCTTGTAGACTATCCCGCTAAACTAATTTAGGAGGAACGTTTAACATACTGTGGTCTTAGACAGAGACAGGGAAACTTCTGTGTGGTAAACTGAAACAGCTTGTCAAATCCTCATGAATGATGTAAAGAGCCCTGGGCAAAGATGATAAAAAGTAAGCAGGTGAGGCAGTAAGTTAGAAAAATTTGTGCACAACATTGAAGGTGCTTCGTTTAATTAAAAAGGAGTAGTGACAAATATTGTCAAACAAAACTAAGCAGTTAAACTACATTTGAATGAAAAACAGGAATGATACGCAATCTGAGAGAGTCAGAAGCTATGAGGATAACGAAAAGACAGAAGATGAACTGCTAAAAGCAACAAATAGGAAAATATTTTGGCAATATTTCTGAGGAAAAGACCAGGATTAGCATATGCAATAAGATAAACTTCTCATGTTACAGACCTGAGAAACAAACTGATGATATCATGCATGAAGCCTCCTCAGACTGTCAAACTGTCACAATAAAGAATCAATCTGTTATTTTAAAATCTATCTAAACAGACTGCACTGGGGCAAATAAATAGAACAAACAGTTTTCACTCATAAGCAGTAGGAGCAATACCCAGTTACAAGCATTCTTCAATAAAATACCAAATTCCACTGAGAAGTGAACACTGTAATTACCGCATTTATAATTAAACTGAAGCTACATTTTCAGAAGAATGTGATATTTTGTCTGAAGAAAGAAAGAATCTGCAAATTCTGTCTGCAAATAGAAAGAATAAAAATACCTTAATCGATTTAAATATTCAGGAAAGTGTGTGCTTTTAACTAACTTACACTGTGTCTATGCATATTTTTGTACAATTGCACTGTATTAGACAAGCACTATTTACCAGAAAAATACTTCAGTATATTCTGACTATATAATTAATGATGTCTTTTAATGGAAAATTTTCAGAAAGCAATTAGAACAATTTCCTGGTGTGGCTGCACAGAGGACACACTCCATTCATATATACTTCTTAATGGACAATGAAGCAACTTGACTTGTTATCTCACGTGAAAGTAAAGTACCTTGCATACAGAGCATTCGTAGCAGCTTACAAAGCAACCATTAAGGAATTTTTCTTATTTTACTCATACACTGTTGAGCTTTCAGTAGCTTCTAATTATATCATAGTCATTTAATCATATATGATTATATTTCTGATTATACCACAATCTCACACAAATTAATTTAGAGTCATCACTATCTGAGCACACACTGACATTACAGTCAATGAGCATTTTGGAGTCCCATGCCTCCCTCAAAAAACAAAGGAAGGAAACTGTCTTTTCACGTCCCCTTCAAATTTCCAAGATGATATGCTGTTTTCAGCGACCTCAATATTCATCTACAGCATTAAAGTTTGACCCAGTTTTACAAAATCTACCCACTGGAGGTTGAACATGCTCAGCACTTCTCAGGAGAGTATTCCTTCCACATTCCTCAGCTTGTGTGTGTTTAATGTCACTTATAAATGGCTTTGCATATGGGCTTGACACTGCAGAAATGACAGATATGTATACATATATACACATACACAACATCACCTCTTCCTGAAGCTGATGCTAAGCAAACATCAGGAGGTACTCAGCACTTTACAAGACTGAGTCATTTTTCTGCACTAACAGTATGTTTTTTCTGCACAGCGAAATAATTTGTATTTTAAAAGTAAACTCAACCCTCCTGGTGTTCTCTTAAGAATATTAAATTATAACTGAAGGTTGGTTGGGGACTTTTTAATTACCAGTTTCACTGAATTTTGCTCAACCATAGATGACATCTGAACTTTTCTTCTCTGTATTTGTACGTTTTATTTTCTACTTCTCCATGTTTTGAACTAGAAGAGCAATTTTTTTTCCCATGTATTTAAAATGGAGGTGTTTTTACCCAGAGCCTTACTTAATTTCTACATAATTGCATAACACAGGCTTTCAGGCATAACACTGACACCTGAAGAAAAAACTGCCTTTTGAGAAAGTGACAGATAAATAAGAACTTGGATTTAAATTAAATAATATTTAGTGCATTTACCTTTCATTTGGCACCTTAGAGCTGAATCAGCCTACACTAACAGAAATACAGTGTCATCAAGCTATGCGTAGTTGAACTGTGTTACTGGGGCTTTGAAGCTTTTATTAACAATGAGCATGGGAACTCTGAGCTATGCTGCTCTATGCAACCCTTAAAATATGCTGAGAAAACCAGATTAAGGACAGGGTACCCACGCAGTATTCTAGGGGTAAAAAAAGATACACTACTGTGCTTAGAAAGGCGATTCGCAGCAACTGTCTTCACATTACCAGTCGGATACTAGTGTTGTTACAAAAATGAAAGACTAATTGTGGGATTCCTGCTGGAACCTGCATAAAATACTCTGGCCCATATTTAAGTAGCTTTCTAGTAACCAACATAGCACAGCAGTATCCTATCACAGCCACACTGAAGGGAAGACAGCCAGCAGACAATTGATTTTCTCTGCTACATATTAATTTCAAATAGAAAAAAAACAACCAAACAAACCCACACAAGCCTCTAGAAAGCTATGGTCTCTAGAATAAAAAGCACGTCCATCTTTATTTTGCTCCAGTGTTAACTATTCAGTGCATTTCTGTGCAGCGCTTCCAGATAAACCAAAATGAACATTTCTGCCAGTTACCTTGTTCTGCAGTTGCATTGTCCCCAGTCACTCTGTACCCCCTCTAAAAGACAAGCACAGCAGCCTCCCCATCAAAACCACTGTGAGAAGTGAAGATAGAATCATTAAATTCCAAGAAAGCAGTGACTTTAAAAATGAGGCTTAATTGAACAGTTAAGCCTGAAATAAGACTAGAAAACTACTAGTCTTCCACTCTGATTGTAAAATACCCAAGACTCAGAGGCACATCCTCTACAGTCTTCTTTGTTGTTCTGTGGCGTTTGGTTTATTTTGTTTTCTAAGCCATTTCATGCAAGCAGCAGGCTTGAATTACAGATGTTACACGACCCTGTTACAAAAGGTTCACAACTGTACGGCGAAAACCAGCTCCCTCTCAGCTGTCAAAGAAATGAGGGAATGGAAGAAAGAGGAATGAACTGCAGCATTTAAACATGCATCAGGACATGTTTTTTTTTAAAGGAAAATGTGGCATCTTTTCACTTGAACAAGTAAGGATACACTTCAGCAAACGCCCAGCTGTCCAACGGCAGCGAAAACAGAACTAGCCACTAATGACAAAACCTGCCAGTGATCTCGCAGAGCAGACAGGATCCTGGTCCCACACGGCTTTCCACGCACCCACTTCTACCCACCAACAGCTCTACGGCTAGGCTGTTCCTGGGAGAACTAGCCTACACCTCTGCTCTGGCACCACAGAACTGATACACCCCCAAAGAAAAAATTAAGAACCCCAGGCATTTAGTGTAAAACATTACACAACTTACACTAGACCATTTTCTGTGAAAAACAGATGAACACTTCTAGCTGTTTTGAGTCAGGACTACCAAAAATTGAAAACCAGGACTGGAAAAGCACCTAAATATCCCAGATAGAGCAAGTGCTACTGAGCTGCACAATGTCTTCTCTCCACGCTTTGTAGCCAATATGTTTTTTGTTTGTTTGTTTGAAATGTCCTGAACTGCACTGAAAAACCCCACGTTTTTAGGTCTAGAATACTAGGCGGTCTGAATTATCACTGCCACCTCCAGAAGATGGCACCAGCCACCCTTATTATCTTACCGAAGAACACATTTGCCACTTATTACTTTCTCCACTTCACTAATGCACGCAAAACTTGTCCATTGTTTTCACTGACCCATTTGCTTAATTCTGAGAGAAAATTTGGTAGGCTGCAAATGGTTGTCCCAATTTACATCCACTGTGTGATGATTTACATGTTCTGCAGCATTAGGCTGATTTCATTAAAATGTATAACATCTTCATTGATACTGTAATTTTGTCTTACAATAAAGTCTTTATAAAAGGAGAGTAAACTAGATACCTCCTAAAAGCAAGTGTATCTGGCTTCCAGAGTATAAAAAAATTATCTTAAACATTATAATGCAACTGTAGCACTACTAGAAAAATATTTGCTTTTACCTTTAAGAAATACATACTGGATTAAACAGCAACAGATTTGAAAGTTATTCTGTTTCCCCACAAATTCCAAGGAACTGTTTGTAATTATGAATACTGCTTCTAAAGCCAGATATGTAATTTCATGACAATAATACTCCTTTGGGGGTTTATAATGCAAGTATCTTGACCCTTTTGCTAGATAGAAAGGGTACAGCAAAGATCATTTTGAATCGCATTTGCAATTCTAACTTACCTCAAGTGAGGATCATACATGGCCATGGAGTCTGTGCACATCTCAGATCTTCCCACTAAAATAAACCTCTGCAACAATAACTACATTCGCACACCACAAGGATGAAAAAAACCCAAACCTGCAACTGCAATTTCCAAACTTGAGAAACGTTCCTTCACTCACTGGTTATTACCTGCAACTCCATATACCCACAATTTTATTTTTCCCAACTCCTCCTGTCTGCCTTATTGTGCGGGGATACAGCTGGGCTACAAGTCCCTCCCTATTGCAGTTTCTGACCTTCACCCTGCTTGCACTGCTGTGTTCCTCCTTCCTTTATTCCAATACTCACAGCTGGAAGCTTTCTCCATTTTTACCCTGTGTACAGCTGTCAACAAAGTAAAACAACAATACTTCAATATGTCCTAAACACAGGGCTAAATATTTGAAGTCACAAGTTGCCAATAACCGCTGATAAACAGAAAATTTCAAGAAATACTTGAAGTTTAATACATTTTGCCCGGGTTCATTAACACAGTGTTTATTTTTTTATTTCTCTCTGGTGTAACATCACATATACTCTTTTCTCTCTAGTTTTCTACATTTCAAATTGATTTTTTAGCCTTTTTTTTTCTTTCTTCATTAGCCATCACTATAACCCTCTTATGGTGGCTGTTAGAAGCTCCTGATTGAACAGAGTTTCCTTTCACCTGTGTCTGTCCTCCAGATCTGCCAGTCAGCAGGTTTCAATACTTTATCTGAGAAAAACTTGAAGTTACATTTCTTGTTTGTGTGAAGGCTGAACGTATCAGGCCCTTGAAGTAACTGAAAGATATGTTTGTCCCTCACTGTGACAAAATCATGCCCAGGGCTCAGTCCTCTGTCCGTAAATATAAGTAGGCTCCAGATTTCTCAGGAGCTGCACAGGGAAGCTCCCTACTGAGTCGAGATGTTTCCTCAAAGCTGTCCAAAGAGAAGAATAACACAGGGAGGGAGTGGAGGCTGCGGTGCTCCCTTGGGGGCTGGGATGCAGGGGAGTGCTGCTACCCAGCAGCAGTTACACTGGCCTTCAGCTGGACTGGAAGTGGAACTTCAGTAACAGCCTTCACTGGAGACTGGCTGCAGCATGGCCACAGACCAGACTTGCCTGCTTTGTTGGCAAGCTAACATCAGTTCTGCAATACTAGTTACACGTAAAATCCTACTTCATTTTATATTGAATTTGCAATGTGTATGTAGCCAAACTGCCATGCAGTGCAGGCAGGCAAACACTGATTATAAAAGTAGCCACAGGTTTTCAGGCTTTTTCATTTAGCTTTGAAAGAACCCTAAAGCAAAGATCAACATGACAAAAAGGTAATTTAAATAGCAGGTTTTACTTAAAGATTGGCTAGGCTAATTTCACATACACCTGTGTAAATTAATGACATTCAACCCAGTGAATTATTTTCTTTTCCTCATCAGGAATTAGAATCACCACGTATTAGAATCTGTGACTTTCAAAGAATGAAAACTCGTAATACAACGGCTGTCATCTTGAAAAGAAAGGAAGGATGTAATCTAAAGACTTTCCAGAAGCACATCCCAAGCATTTGCAATGGGCTTTTCACTGCAAGTTAGTTGAATTGGTTTAGAATTTCTTATTCGAAATGAAGAGGTGCAGACTTCGACTTTTAAGAAGAAACAGAAATAAAGGCCACTAAGAAACATTTCATTAAAAACCTCTCAAACTGAATTCCAACATACTTTTCTAGTGTAAATTACTGCAAGATATGCTTTGCTTGTTTCCTTTTGCATAAGCCATACAAAAAATCCTGAATATCCTTTGTCCAAACCCACATATTTTAATACATTTAAAGATATACCATAAGCAAATGCTCCCTCCCTTTTTTTTTATTTTATTGTGCATCTTACAGATGATTAAAGGTTGTTCCACTGTTTACCTGAAAAAAAAAAAATTCAAATCACATTCATATCAAATGTTGTCATTACACAGAAATATGAATGAAGACCTGTTTCAAGGACAAAAAAAAAACCAACAAAAAAAAGCCTAGCTATTTCATACAGCCTGATATAGTTTAAGAAGCAAGTAAATCCCAATGCACTGGCATGCTACTGACCACAGAGATCAAACCTCCTTCCTAGCTTGTAAACTATAGGCTCTGAGAGCTCAGTTACCAGGCAGATCTGATATCAGGGACACTTGATCACATGATCAGTCTCCTGGATCCTCCAAATACCAGTAACAATTTCAGATGTTAATTGACCATTTCAATTATATATTCAAAGACTCCTGAGGTGGCAATAGAAGGAGGAGTCGTCCTGCTCAACATGGAATGTGACAGCACCCAAAAACCAGAGCTGAAGATATTGACAAACTCAGTTCACAGAATCAGATTAGCAACATGGTAAACAGAAAAGTTTTGAAGCATTTTGAGAAAGGAAATGAAGTTGTCTTCATACAGTAATTTCCAGCATGACAACAAGGTTTTTCTGCACGGACCCATTTGTTACTCTCTTTGCGGATGACACAAACGTGGGAGGAGTGGCTGACAGACTAAATGAGCATGCTGCCATTCAGAGGGACCTTGACAGGCTGGAGAAATGCGCTGACAGGAACATCAGTTAGTTCAACAACGGGAAATGCCAAGCCCTATCCCTAGGGAGGAGTAACTCCAGGCTCCAGCACAGGCTGGGGTCTGACCAACTGGAATGTGTCTTGTCAAGAAAGGCCTTGAGGGTCCTGGTGGACAACAAAGCTGACCAAAAGCCAGCAACATGCCATTGCAGCAAAGTCCAAGGGCATCCTGAGCACATTAGGAAGCCACTGCCAGCAAGCGGAGGAAGGTGATTCTTTGCCTCTACTCAGCATGGGTGAAGCCACAGCTGGACTGCTGTGTCCAGTTCTGAGCTCCCCACTACGAGAGACATGGAGCCACTGGAGAGAGTCCAGTGAAGGGCCATGAAGATGGTGAAGGGACTGGAGCATCTGTTGTGTGAGGAGAGGCTGAGAGGGTTGGGACTGGAGGAGAGAAAGCTCAGAGGAATCTTACCAATGTATATATACACCTGATGGGGAGAGAAAAGAATATGGAGCGAGGCTCTTCTCAGTGGTCCCAGTGGCAGGGGCAGAGGCAATGAGCACACATTGAAATGCAGGAAATTCCACTTAAACAGAAGGAAAAATCTTTTCGGTTGTGATGGTGGTTATGCACTGGCACAACTTGCCCAGAGAAGTAATGTGGTGTGTCCATCCTTGGAGATATTCAGAATCAAACGGACATAGTTCTAAGCAACCTGCTGCAGCAGACCCTGCTCTGAGCTGCAGGTTGGCCTGAGCAATCTCTGGAGCTGCCTGCCAGCCTCAACACCACTCTGCCTGTGGGATCTCTCATGATAACTTTGCTGCCATTTCATTATTACTTTTTGATAAAAAGGAACCAAAATTTTTTCCTTAGCCATTCACTGAATTAACTTCCACAAACCAAGTCAGGGGCTGTATTTGGTCAAAAAGTTCTAGCATAAGATGAAGCTTTGGCCCAGGGATACGCTGATTTCTTATGACACCAAGCTGACCCCATACTATTCAGGAAGAATACTAAAATTCAAGAGCTACAATAAGTGAAAGATGATAGCCAGCCATTGTTTCCTGTCAGCTCCAATTTTATGCTTTATATAAGGGTAGATACTCCTCCATTTTACAGCCATGTACATTGTAAGAAAGGCTAACCTGATATAAACTGATAAGAGTGCTTCCAGACTAATCTTTTGAGGGTCCTTCTGCAAAACTCCTATTTATGGAGCATATTAGAAGGAGAAGCTCAGTACTGTGAAAGATTAGGTCACAGTAAAGTTGACTGGGGCCTCTACAGCAGCCCAGTTTATTCAAGGAGTTTATTTAAACCCCACAAGACCAAAAATTCTCTCTTTAAAACGACAGAATTTCTCATACCAAATCTAGGGAATGCTTTCAAAATCCAAGTCCCATCATGCAGAAGCCATAAAAATCAGTCATTGAACAGAGATCACCTTTTTCAGGCAAGGAAACAGCTCTAGTCTAGTTCTGTTAGCCTAAAACAATGCCTGTTTTCCCTGCTTTTGTTTCAAGTTTAAGACATGACACAGCAGAAAAGACTAGGAATAGTCTCATTACACTGTAAGTAGAACAAGTTCATAAAAAATGCACAAAGGGGCCTGTTATCTCCCTTAATACCTTCAGAGATCCCTGAGCCGTCAGCAGAGAAAGCACACGTCACTGCCGCACAGCTCAGAGTAATCCTCCCACAAGTTCCTCATGGAGGAAACAGCACGTCAGTTTATGAAGAGGTGTTTGATTTCTGGAGTGCCAGTTTGCAGAACAAAGTGCAGAAACGTTTTCAGGGTCCCAGTCTGCTCACATACAGTATGAATGACAGACAGGACTGTCTAAACACATCTGTGACTGTGAGCCAGAGTGATGAAAATCATGCCGTCACTTCACTCTTCCCATGTGCTGAGTGGAGGCCTAGTAGTCCCAAGGACTCCAGCAGATCCCATTCCAGCAGAGGAAATCATAGGGAAGAATGCACGATGCAGAAAATGTGAATAACTAAGTCTCTTCCACTTGATTTTGAAGCAGTTAAGTAATCCATATCATCAATGCAAACTATGAATATATCGCTAATTTTTTTTTTTTTAATGAGTGGATACATGTGTGGATTATAGATATCCCTTTACAGATATAAAGATTGATCCCTGGAAAAAAAAAACCCACAGACCTGTAAGATGTATGCCAAATCACCACAATAGTCAAATTGTAGAAGGTTTAAAAACAACATCAAACAACGAAGTCTACAGTTTTGTAGGAAAGAATTAATCAAGGCATCTGCTCCATGTCAGAATTCTCATATTTTCCTGCTTGGAAGGGTGCCAGCATTTTAAATCTTCTGAATTTTTGCCCACCCTTTGGCATAAATAATGCATACTCTCCTACTCCAGAAAGTTGGTGTTTCATAATTAGGGGTGAGACAAGAAAACACCACAAAACCCCACCTCCTTCCCCATATTCTTCAAAACAGCTGCAATATTACCTCAACATTGTTATAACTACAGTACTTTGCTGCTTGGAGAAACCGTCCATACAAGTTGACCTAGTCCATACTTCTTTCTAGACTACAGCTTTAACCTTCAGCTGTGGTTTTTTCATTGTTTTGGTTTGACTTTTTTCTGTAAATACACATGTGCAACTAGTTTGCAGAGTTTATTTTCAAAAGATTGTGTAGTAGGAGTAACTAGATCATTTTTTAAAAACTATTCTTGAATTGCCTTTGATACTTTCCAATGTTGGAACATCAACTTTATTTAGTGACAGGGTTGAAAGAATGTTTTCCTAGTCTTTGATCTTCATTCCTGATCTAGAGGAATATTTTGTCTTCCTACTACCTGATCATTTTAAACTTTGCATCTTGGCAGCTGAGCTTCCTCGAATCGGCTGTAAAGTCAGATAAATATTACTTGTAATGCCAAGGTAATACAGATGGTTAAATTAAACCACATAATGCACTGATGAGTTTTTCCTTACGATTAGCCCTCAGCAGGGACCTTCTGCTCTGGAGAGCAGTGCTACCGTATTAATGTTTATAAACAGTTTAGCAACACTGCTTCTAAACACTCTTGTACAAAACACTGTGCAACAGATTGACTTTCCAGCACATATATTAAAGCTAAGTATGCGACAATACTTAATTATATAGTAATTTTTTATTGACTACGTTTTATGACAGTAAGTAGATACAGAGAGGAAGCTTAGTAAACATCAGCAGTGCCCTAACCTTTCAAATCTTTACTCCAAATTCTACAGTAGCTTGATGCGTATAACAAAACACAATGCACATGCATCACAATTAAAATGGTAATACGTTTAAAAGCTCCTGTACAGAAAGTAGGCCTTTAGTAAGTACAGAAGCTTTTGAAACAAGAATCTTAAGAGTTTTCTTAGCTCGATTAGATTTCATGCACTAACTCACACTGTTTCAGCCCTTTGCCTATTTCATCCATCAAAATCTCTTCAATTCTATTTACTGTTTTGTTAAAAGTATGAAATGCCCTTCAGAGCAGCAAACTGCTAGGCTAAGGAAAAGATGTAAGAGGAAGAAAGGTTGTAAGACAAATAGTTTTGGCTGGATATTATTCTGAGGGAATTCTGCTCACCAGTCTTCTGCACATCATACAGTGGTAACAATGCAGTGAAAAAGACACTCAGAAAGAATAACCTCTGACAACAACCAGCTCTTCTGTTAAAGCCTGCTTAGCTTAAAAATCCTCCTGTAGAAGTTTTGTAGAAGTGTTTCCACACAGCAGTCAAAATTATTACTGTACTGTTTGTTAGAAAAAAGAACTTGAGCCCGATGAGGAAATTCATGACAGTAAGCAGCATAAGGGCAAACATCTGCAAGAAACAGGGAAAATAACGCAATCTTATGAATAGCAGTTTGTGATCATTATCAGTATGTCTGAGGTGTGTATGAGGAAGAAAGGATCTATATTATATTCCACTTCGGCAACAGAACCTGGAAAAAAGTTTGGTTTAACTTCAGCAAGCTTTCAACTAGGTAACGCCGTGAAATAGCAAGTCTTACCACCTGCCACAGAAGCTGCACGGGTATGTCCAACGTCCTGCCCATTCAACAGCAGTGAGGTTGTTCCTTTGCTTTCTCCCTTCTGGCAATACAAGGTAGTTTAAATGAGGGCAAAACTTGCAAATCATACTGTTTGCCATGTATATATGGAGTACAATAAGGTTAACTGATTTTTATACTTGTCATTTGGACATTCCTTTCCTTTTTACAGAGACTTTGAAACATTGCATAAAAATAAAATATAAGATACCTCCAAATGGTTATCACTCTTCAGTAAGGAAGAGGCACTATGGCTAAAACAGCTTCCATGTGGCTACACAGTTCTGATATGCTCAAGCTTCTCATCAGGACACAGAGGTAAAAAAAAAATATTATACACCTCTGGTAAGTCTAGGGTTCCTGGGTAGCACTAAAACTTAAAAAAAAAAGTGTGAAGTGGGAATGGCTGGTATTTGGAAACAGCTTCAGGGATATGCAGTGGTCCCTCAAAAGTATCACGCAGTGTCCTCTGCAGCATCTAAATCACATCACAAAATCCATTTCAGGATGGGTCCACGTTTTTCCAGATCGAAATATCAAGGCCTTGGTCACATGCTTGCATTTGATGTTATTCATACATATTGTCATAATCCTCTTGCAAGATTCCTCTGCTTATCTTGTACACACAGACATGGTTTGCCACATGGGAAGGTTCAGCTCTTCCAATTTGGGATCCTTCATGTGCCCCCATTACAAACTTGTTTCTCTGTCTCCCTGACTGGAATGATGCACTCATCTTTCCAGGAGACCTCACATACACAGAAAGCAGAACAGACAGCAAGATCTCCCCAGAAGACAAGATGGGAGCCACCCTCTGCAAGCAGAATTTATTTGTCAAATGTATTCAGTACTTACTGCCTTTGTTTCAGTATGAAGATTCAACTAAGTTGTCAAACTTGTATCACAAATGACAGCATCTGCCTTTACAAAAAGTCTGGCATTTTATGTAATGGCACTGTATTCAAGCCAAATATATGTCAGGTTTCAAGACTATTTTTTAATTATAACTTGTTTCAGTGGAAGCAGAAGACTTAAACGAAAAGATACACGTATGTGGGAGTCTGAAGACACTTTAACGCAAATAGCAGTCAAAAGGCTGCTTGGAGAACATAAATGCCATACCCTATTCTTGTTTTGGTCCCCCTAGTTCTTTTCTTTAAGAAAGTTACACTTTTCCACTTCAGTGCAGGACTATACTCTGTCAGTAGTGCTGTTACCTGTTAGCGTATTAGTCCACACATTTATTTTTGTGAGCATTCCAAACCCTCCTCAAAAGCAAGAAAAAAAACCCAACTGCCTTTTTTATACAGTTGTTCAGAAAAAAAAGCCAGTTGTTTCCATTATGTTTAGGACTAAAAATCTTGGGAAATTAGGCAAAAAAAAAATCATATCAGATGGGCCAAACAGCTTCCTTAGATAAAAAGAGACAGATTTCTGAACAAAGGAGAAGTGTAGTAAATTTTATGTCTTTTGACTGTAATAAAACATTTGATACACTGCCACATAGCAAGAGATTAGATAAGATACAGGAGAATGAAATTGTTGAAGAAAGTCAAAACAGCCACATGAAAGTGTAGTCAGGAACAAAAACGCATCAGACAAGAGGGAGGTTACCAGCCGATTTCCTCATGTATCATTCTGCAGGCCAGTCTTATTCCACAGCTTCATTAGACGCCTGAACATAAAAAAGTGTTCCAGTAACAGCAGCCACATTTGTCAATGACAGAATTTTGGAAAGCACCAGTCACACGGAGAAATACCTGGATGACTTACCCACGTCAGCCAACAGAAGAAAAATCATTTCACAGTACAAAAGGCAAGATCATACGCTCAACAGGTGTTAAGTGACAAACGGGATTAGATGGTAAGACTATATGCCACAAGTCCCAGGATGTATCAGGAAATATACTTCCAGGAGAGAAAGTAATTTTGGAATTCTATAGCAGTAACCTGTAGTCTTTAACCATCTATGTTTAAGAAAAATAAAAAAGAAAAAATATTTGCTTCTTTTAGGGTAAGCACAGAGAAGGGCTGTTGAGGGAAAAAGATGTTTGAAGAGGACAGATGGATTAACATCTACCTGTCACTTACTAATAACATCAACAGAATAAACCTTATCTCATTGCTATCTCATTGGGTTGATATTAAAACAATAATGAATAGGTCAACAAGGCCATTAATAAATTTAGGCTAGAAAGAAGGAGAATAATTGCTAACCACTTCATGTAAAATACCCAGCTGCTTCTAAAGTAATTATCAATACATTTAAGGTGGTACTTAAAATAATGGAGAAGTAGACATAGCAATGCAGAAGACACCTTCTGTGCTTTCAATGAATGCTGGTCCCTTGCTGGTTTCAGGGCAGACCAATGGGCCAACAAGCATAAGGGCATAAACAGCCTTCAGAACAAAAGGTGCTCCCCTTTGATTTCCTATTTGAACTGTGGAACTTAAGTTTTGACAATCATAAAAAAGGAAAGAAGAGATGTTGGCCCCAAATGTTGAAAAAACAGAAAAAAAACCCGTATCGCTTAAAATTTTTGTTCTCACAGGAAGTGAAATCAAGTCAGGAATATTTCTATTAACATTTTCATAAAACTACAGTTTTTGTTTCATACAAGTCAACACTGGAATTAGTTGAGGTTTTGTCCATCTTAAACAAGCTCTCAGCATCTGATCTCCTCCAGCAGGCCTCTAAAGGACACCTCTAATCATAACAGGCATTCATGTACATTAAGCTTCCGAACAGGCCAAAGCATGCTTATGCAAAGTGAGCTCCTGAGCCCAAGCTGAATCACAAGGTAGCTGTTAAAATGACAAACAGCTACAAACTTGCTAAAGCTTGATTGCACAGTTATATGTGAACTGGGAAATTATAAGAAATCTTCTAAGTCACCTCCAGATTGTTACTGGATACATCCAAGACCAAGTGAGAAGCCTAGACTGCATTATTCTTGCACTCTTGTGCACCAGCCCTCGTTCTCTTGGGATATCTACAACAGCTAGAGGCATGCAAGAATAGACATGCCTAACATGATGCCAGGATTATTATATATGTCAAAGGCAAGTTTTGCACAATGTAGACTGTATAATCACATAGTATAACCATATTAGAATATACAGAATAGCTGAATCCAGAAATGGCAAGGAATTTTGGGGTACCTGTCTTCCAAGTGTTTAGGTCCTACTACTAATTGCCTGGTCGCCAACACTCCAGTCTTATGCTTCACTTGTATATACCATCCTGGCTGAGCAATAGCAATCCAACTGACTTATAGTAGCACACTGAGTATGCAGCTAAAGAGGAATCAGAATTCTTCAAGTGTCATGGCAGGAAGACTTTGTGGAGATGACAGCACACAAACAACTGCCCATGCTATTTAGGTTAAATCAAGAGTTGCAGTGGCCACACACAGAACTTCATAAAAACAATCATTACCATTTGAGAAAACAACCTCCAGCCTAGCAGAAAACATAATGAAGCTCTGCAGAACTCCAGCACCTGTAGAGCACTCTTAAGAGCAAACCATTGAGAAGAAATGATAAATGAAATGGTAAAAAGCTTTGAAATAATATTCTGCACATAGGGTCCCTTGAAACCCAGAAAACTAATACTTGTTTTCCCATGAGGTTTACAGCTTCTGCCCTCTTTCTGAAGACTCTGTTCAAGATTTATCTGCAGGCAGGGACTTAAGGCAGGGCCTTATTTGCAAGGCAGGAAGTGTCCTCCAACAAGGCTGAAACAAAATGATACATTAATACAGGCTGCAATCTAGTCTTGTGTGTCTATATATGTTAATCAGTTCTCATGTGATACTATCAGAAGGAAACACATTTGAATGCAACTTTCTATGTGATACACAAAAGTCATCAGATTTACACTTTTGTACTGTACGCATTGAAGTAAAATTCATTCTAACATAAAGAACTATGATTCAGGATTGAAGAGCCTAAATATTTGGCTTAACGCAGAGTTCTTTTTTTATTACAGAATTTTTGTTTCTAAGTCCACTTGCTGCAATAGCTAGAGTGTAGCCTGTACACATTTATACATGTTTAAACTGTGTGTTTCTCTATAATAGTAATAAAAGTTTTCAATATTTTATTGCTAATGTTCTCCAGACATCCCACAATAAGTCTGGCAAGTGGGTGACTATATGAAACAAAAATTTCAATCTTCTTTGTTCAGAGAAAAAAGAATGGTGATGAGATGTGCCCTTCAAAAAGATTAATTTTTTATGTTTCTTTTCTCTCCCAAAAGCTACAGTACTTTTTTTTAAAGGGCAGACCTAACTATGTGTTGAGAACAGATCTATTGGATTTCTTTTGTTCTGTTATTGGCATTTGCTGACAGGTTCCAAATTTGGTGGAGAATTCTGTAATAAATATTTCTCAGGCTACAAGTAAAATACTAGCAATAGTACATACCAAGAGTGACTTTTTATTTAAGCACTTCTTTTTAATTTTGTCCTATATACTTCTGCAACACCTATACATTTCAAATGCGCTGACTGTTTAAGAACTCTACAAAAATCCTCTTTGGATTTTTACGTTTTAAAATATATTCTGGTGATTATTACCTTCCCAGTTCTGTCTTTACCTCTGTGGGTGGACGTAACAATTTAGCAATTCAATTCTGACCTCTCTTGCACTGAAACAAGGCAAATGATTAGGCCAGAATTTCTGACTTCTCCCATCCCTGGTACCAGGCTGAAGCAGACAAAGAAAAAGCAAATGGTCTTCTGCACAAAAATATTTTTTAAAGCAACTTGAAAACAGTGAATGGTGCTTGTCTTGATATCTAAACTACCTAAAACTATGAATAAAACCCTTGTCTCAGCGCAAGTCTTAAGAAATCAAATGAGCAGGCTCTGGTTGCCTACTTTATTGCCACAGGAGCTCAGAAAACTCTTATTTTAGGAAAAGACTTTTAAAACACCTTATTTCTTCCATGCTTCAGTGAGAACCATATCTTTTCAGACTTCAGCACTGTTGACCCTTAGATATAATCAGTCATGTGAGAGGCTTCTTAGTGGCATACTTCTGATATAAACAAAGAAAATCTTCAATTTTGAAAGACTTTGTGTCATGAAAGAATGCCTTACTACCAGGACACAATTTCACCTCCCTATATTTCTTAATTATATGCAAATTGCTGCTATGCCAGGTTACTTAGCATATAGTCTTAAAACTGTTTCAAACACATAACTGCGATAATTGGTATTTATCTGTATTTCAGGTATTTTGCATATTTTTCCAGTATTCTGGAAAGCGGAATTGGAAGTCCCGAATTTGGTTCCCTCTATGTAAGTAGATGGAGAATATCAGTGTCAAAAAGTATGCTGATAACTGCACAAAGACTTTATCTAAATGTGAAAAGTAATTGTATCCATCAGAGGCGAAAAAGTCAAGTTTTTCAACAAAGATTAAATCTGTCTTCTTTTTTGATTTGAATTCCACATAAATATACTGCTATCTTGTTCTGAATATGCTTAGAAATTCACTAGGTCCCCTACTGCACCTGTGAAAACATGTTACTTCATTGCTTGCATGTATGAGAAAGTAATAGAAGCATTTTCTTCAGCTGTGCAATATTCATATTTTATCAAATGCAAAGGTCTCACACAGTTATCTGAAATAAAAAAAAAAGTATATGTATGCAACAAGCTAATCTCAGAATGAAGACTTGTTCTTTTATCTCTAAAGTTTCCTTTTGAGAAAGATTCCAAAGCAGCTCTGGAAAATCTATAAAGATCATATTGTATTTCTTAAAGCAGCAAGGCTTTGCCAATGCCACACCTTGACAGAAGAGTCCACTTTAAAACCACAGTAATATGGGGGACTGTGTTTAGGACAAACTCTTCTATCTAGAAATCTGGGAATCTTCCAGGTGGAAGTTCATTAATGATTTCATTAATTCAGCTACAGCTTTTGTGACAAAAGTCCTGTCCTGGACTGTGATTTTATCAAGACAAAAACAGTTGATGTGCTATGTACCACATGTGTGCAAGCCCAAAGAAGTCCAAGTGCATCAGATGTCAGATGTACTACACATGCACAGCTTTGCAAACTCCAGGTTTCTAGCCATATCAGATCTACAGTGCATGTGCTAGATTTCTCATCTGCACAAGTACACCAGATATACCTGGATTTCTGAATGCTCAACAGCACATTTGGAATTATACCTCTGGGATATCTAGAAAACACCAGAAAAAAATCAAAGCCCATTGAACAAGGGCAGATGGAGGCATGTGGAGGACTTTTTTACAATGCCCAGATACATGTAAGCTATACTTTCCATATCTGCTTCATTACGCACTGAATCACCTGTGTATCTATTACCAGCCCCTAACACCAATGTTGAGTGTTGTGTGCACGAATACACATATCTCACACTAGCAGTATAACAGTTGATTCCAGCAGAACCAACATTTTAACAGATTATGTTCCTCATAAAATCTGAGACTTATCATCTCTTTCCCTATCTGACAGGAAAACAGTGATTTCTAGTTAAGCGGAACATCAAGATCCAGAGGCCTGGTAATAACAGTAGCTGAAGTTCTGACATTAATTGAATTAAGAAAACACTTATGGTTTTTCACACAATTAATTTGAATCCCTATTCCCAGTGTACTAGAGCTGATTATAAAGGTATACGCTTCTCATCTAGTCAGATTATTTGAACAGTGAAATATCCTCAACTTTGTTGATTTGACTTGAAGCGTTCCTTCCATTAGAACACATTCTGCAAAGAGATATGCAGCTGTTAGCGGAACACACACCATAGCTCCTAGCAATAAACTGTGATCTCCCTAGCTGCCTATGATGACAACATCATGCTCAGCACGGTCATTAGCACAGGAGGCACAATTAGCTATAGCATTCTAGTGCCATATTATTAAGTGAAGAAAAACACTCTTACAAGACTGCATGATCTCATCTTTTTTAGAGTCATTGGCTCCAGGAAATGAAAAATATTTTAACCTTTAAGCAAATGGAATACACCTGATATTTTCAGCATGCGACTAAAGATTACTCTTAAAATCACAACATTAAACAAAATGCGCTATGAGACTAATTCTATCAGAGACCATCTCAATCTCTGTCCAGGTATCACAATCACTTCCCTATCCTGTTATAATGCCAAGTGAGCAGCTGAAAATGGTCTAGGAAATGTCCTTACACATATTTGCCATGACATTCTGTTAACCTTTGCCAGAAGTTTAAAAAAAAAGAAGAAAAAAAGAAAAAGCCAAACAGACACATATTTGGACAGACACCTTTGTTAAGCCTTGCCTCTAGTTTCAACATTAAATGGTTTGGTTTATGTCACAAGACTGCTGACTATCTAGAGGAGTACCAGTTATTCTCACTAGCCCTTTCATTTCTAGCAGGCTGGGTCTGAGACGACTCTAGGCTCCAGCCCACGCTCCAACTCGCCTGACTCAGAAACAGCCAGGTAACAGTTTGAGCATCATAATATTAACCACACTGCTGTTTCTAAGAAGATGAAACAAAAGAGGAAAAGTTGTGGGAACCAAAAGAAAAATCGTGTGTAGGAGATATGGAACCAACCATGGTGCAGAATCACTGCTTCAAGCATCCTATAATTCTCTATAGATCTAAAACCCAATGAAAAATTGGAATGAGCCCATTAACGCTTTTCAGTATAATAGTACTTCTGCTCATTCGCCAAAAATAATGCAACACAAACACATCCTTATGACTCAACTTTCAAAAAGACTTTAGATATATATATATATATACAGATATATATTTAAAAATAGGAGTGGGAAGAGAAAAATATGCGCAGAGATGGTAGTCTCAGCGTTGCAGAAAGTTTCTGTTTGAAGGAAAGAACTGAACAATTAACACATGCAAAGAGGACAGTCCAGTGAAGACGTACACAGATAAACCACTGACTTCCAAGAAAAATCTGACATCTTCGGACATAATTAACCCCTGAACAGGGAGACTGGACTAGGGGAGGGTCAGACAATCCCATAGCTGATGAAACAGGAAAAGTAGGACAAAAAGGTGCATATGATGGGCGAAGAGAAGCATAAGTATATTTTGGTGAGCGCAAAGAACAATGTACAGAAGCCACGTGAACTGCATTGTTTCTTAAGCCAGATTAAGTTACAGCACAGCAGGATCTTTACAGGGTTCCAAGTTTCTCTGCAAATGAGAAACTCATCCAACAGTAAGCACCAGTGAGGATACTGGTTGTTACCCTCTCCCCTTTTTTAAGCAAAGAGAAGAAATAGCTATGGCGAACTTCTGCTTTAACAAACATTTTTGTACCGTTGCCACTTTGCCATGGCTTTCCCATTGAGGTACCACAATCAAAACGTAACACAGCAGTCATAGAATCATAGAGTCATAGAATCACTAAGGTTGGAAAAGGCCTCTAAGATCATCAAGTCCAACCATCACCACAACACCACCATGCCTGCTAAACCACGTCCTGCAGTGCCACATCTACACGTTTTTTGAACTCCTCCATGGATGGGGACTCAACCACTTTCCTGGACAGCCTGTTCCAATGCCTGACCACTCTTTCAGTAAAGAAATTTTTCATAATGTCCAATCTAAACCTTCCCTGATGCAACTTGAGGCCATTTCCTCTCGTCCTATCACTAGTCACTGTGGGGAAGAGACCAACACGTGCCTCACTACAACCTCCTTTCAGGCAGTTGTAGAGAGCAATAAGGTCCCCCCTCAGCCTCCTTTTCTCCAGACTAAACAATCCCAGTTGCCTCATCTGCTGTTCATATGACTTGTTCGCTAGACCCCTCACCAGCCTTGTTGCTTTTCTCTGGACATGCTCCAGCACCTCAGTGTCCTGCTTCTAGTGAGGGGCCCAAAACTGAACACGGTATTCCAGGTGCGGCCTCACCAGTGCCGAGTACAGGCGCACGATCACCTCCCTACTCCTCCTGGCCACACTATTGCTGATACAAGCCAGGATGCTGTTGGCCTTCTTGGCCACCTGGTCACACTGCTGGCTCATCCTCAGCCGGCTGTCGACCAAGACCCCCAGGTCCCTTTCTGCTGGGCAGCTTTCCAGCCACTCTTCCCCAAGCCTGTAGCACTGCATGGGGTTGTTGTGATCCAAGTGCAGGACGTGGCACTTCTTCTTGAATCTCATACAGGTGGTCTTGGCCCATTGATCTGGCATGTCCAGATTCCTCTGCAGAGCCTTCCTAACCTCAAGCAGATCAGTCGGTAGGTTACAAAGAGGCAAGCAGCAACTTACACTTAGCTCATATTTTATAGACATTTTTTATTTGGTCTACAGTGATGAATTTGTGTCTGTACTGAAAAAAATTCCAAACCAGCACCTTTGTAGCCTAGAAACACCTTGTCCATTACAATGAGGAAAATACATGGTGAACCAAAGTCATGACTGTGTTTCTCTACCAACTCAAAATTCATCCCTTATTTGAGAATCTATTAATACCAACAAAAGGATGTTAGTTGATTAGGTTTTGAATAATATCCTTCTGTGAGTAATTCTGCTGTCTGTTAGTTGTACCCTCTGTTAACTACCACAGAAAAATCATGTGATAAACATCACTATGGCTCAGTTAATGAAACAACTGCTTTCTACTGTGCCATCATTTAAGAACATTGTGCATTGCAATCCACCTATTGTACTCTGCATTTTCTTAATTACTCAGCTTAGATTTTCACCACTCATTCTGCAGCCTGAGTAGTGCCACCCTACTCGAAATGTGAACTGGCATCTACACAGTCACACTCCAGCACTGACATAGGGACGAATCATTACTGCTCTCCTTGCATCATAACTCGATGCAATAGTGTGAAACAGGACATCTCTGAAGTCCTCTAAGCACCTCAGAGAAATAACCATCAGGGACTTTTAGTAAGCTTGTCAAATCTACTAACAGAGAACAATCATAGCTAAGGGGCTTGGCTTCTTAATGGTTCACATGAAATAATTTTAAGACTGTGACATTTTAAAAGCTTCCTAGTATCCCTAGACTTTTACATTCTTATATTTCAATGTTTTATATGCTCAGCATCAGGGCACATTCCAACAACGTCAAATGCATTGTGTCAGGAATGAATCTGAGTCCTGGTCCACACAGGCTGAAAGCTTGAATTCTGATTATATTGTATTTTCATACAACACAACATCTGTGTTCTTCCTCTGTCAGTGTAAATGATGGACAGCTGTCTTTTAACACTAGCTTTTAAAATAACTCTAATACCTAAACATTATGGAAATACTGTCTTCAAACCAAAATGCACATCTAAAATCAAAAGGTCATCATCTCCAGAACAGTTACATTGAATCATATCGAGCCCTGTTACAATTTTGATAATAGAATTGTAGAACAAATATGCTCACATCTGCGGTGGACCTCACTGCATCTACCGTCATGGCTAAGCTAACTAAAAGCTTTGTTTCTTGCCCACCTCTTGGCTCAGTATCTTTCCACTTTATCTTGTCCCCAAGTTTCATTCACAACTTCTGACATTACTAGTCTTACTCATTTCCTTTGACAACTTTTTGAGACCCAAAGCTTCCCACCAGCCACACTGGACATTCTAAGCCATCCAGTCACACGCAGTGGCCACGTTTCCTTTTCTGTTTCATTCTCTTTTTTCGTATCCTTTTCTCTGAAGGGACCACTAATGCAAATCCTTAGAGCATCCTCTTCAAGGACTTAGTCAACAGGATCCCCTGGGAAACTGCCCTCAGGGGCAAGTGAGCAGAACCAAGCTGGCAGATCTTTAAGGATGCTTTCTGTAGAGCACAAGAGCTCTCGATCCTCAGGTGTAAGAAATCTGGCAAGGAAGGCAAGAGACCAGAATGGCTGAGTCAAGATCTACTGGTCAAACTAAAGGGCAATAAGGAAATGCACAGGTAGTGGAGCAGGGACAGATATCCTAGCAAGAGTACAGGGAGACTGCCCAGTTTTGTAGGGATGGGGTCAGGAAGGCCAGGGCCCAGCTGGAGCTGAGCTTGGCAAGGGATGCAAAAAATCATAAGAAGGGCTTCTAAAGGTATGTCAGCCAGAAAAGTAAGGTCAAAGAAAGTGTACTCCCTTGATGAACAAGACCGGCAAACTGACAATGGAGGAGCAGAAGGTCGAGGTACTCAACAATGTTTTTGCCTCAGTCTTCAGGAGCAACCTCTCTTCCCACATCTCTCAAGTGGATGGACCTCAAGGCAGAGACTGGGACAGCAAAGTCCCTCCCACTGTAAGTGAAGACTGGGTTTGTGACTGCCTGAGTAACCTGAACATACATGAGTTTATGGGACCTGATGAGATGCATCCCAGACTCCCGAGGGAATTGGTTGATGTAGTTGTCAAGCCACTCTCCATGATATTTGAAAAGTCATGGCAGTCAGGTGAAGTCCCTGGTGACTGGAAAAAGGGAAACATTGTGCCATTTTTAAAAAGGGTAGAAAGGAGGACTGTGGGAACTACAGACCTGCCTGGGAAGATCATGGAACAGATCTTGCTAGTAGCTAAACTAAGGCATGTGGAGGACAGGGAGATGATTCGAGACAGCCAGCACAGCTTCACCATGGGCAAGTCCTGCCTGACCAACCTAGTGGCCTTCTATGATGGAGTGACTGCATCAGTGGACAAGGGAAGAGCTACAGATGTCATCTATCTGGACTCCTGTAAGGCCTTTGACATGGTCGCCCACAACATCCTTCTCTCTGAATTGGAGAGAGATGGATTTGATGGGTGGACTATTCAGTGGATGAGGAATTGGTTGGATGGTCACATCCAGAGGGTAGCAGTCAATGGCTTAATGTCCAAATGGAGATCAGTGACAAGTGGTGTCCCTCAGGGATCTGTATCAGGACAAGTACTGTTTAATAAGATCATCAATGACATACACAATAGGTTCAAGTGCACCCTCAGCAAGTTTGCTGATGACACCAAGCTAAGTGATGCAGTTGATACGATGGAGGGAAGGGATACCATCCAGAGGGACCTGGACAAGCTTGAGAAGCAGGCCTGTGTAAACCTCATGAAGTTCAACAAGGCCAAGCGCAGGGTTGTGCACTTGGGTCGGAGCAACACCAGGTATCAACACAGGCTGGGGGGATGAAGGGATTGAGAGTAGCCCTGCAGAGAAGGACTTGGGGGTACTGATGGATGAAAAGCTGGACATTAGCCAACAATGCACACTCACAGCCCAGAAAACCAACCGTATCCTGCACTGCATCAGAAGAAGCACGGCCACCACGTTGAAGTAGGTGATTCTGCACCTACTCCGCTCTGGTGAGACCCCACCTGGAGTCCTGTGTCCAGCTCTGAGCCCTCAGCATGGACATGGAACTGTCAAAGCAGGTTGAGAGGAGGGCCACAAATATGATCCGAGGGCTGGTACACTTCTCCTAGGAGGAAAGGCTGAGAGAATTGGGGTTGTTCAGCCTGGAGAAGAGAAGGCTGCCAGGGAACCTCATCGCAGCCTTTCAGTACTTGAAGAGGGCTTATAAGCAAGATGGGTCCAAACTTTTTAGCAGGACTTGTTGTGTTAGGACAAGGGGTAACAGTTTTAAACTAAAAGAGGGTAGATTTAGACTGGATATAAGAAAAAAATTTTTTACAGCAAGGGTGTTGAGACACTGAACAGGTTGTCCAGAGAGTTGGTAGCTGCCCCATCTCTGGAAAGATTCAAGGTCAGGTTGGACAGGGCTCTAAGCAACCTGATCTAGTTGAAGATGTCCCCACTCACTGCAGGGGGGGTTGGACTAGATGACCTTTGAAGGTCCCTTCCAACCTCAGCTAGTCTATGATTCTATGATGATTCTGTGATTCTAACGGAGATCTGTGCTTGGAGTCAGAGAGTGGAAATGCCAGGCTATTAGGTCCACAGAATTATTACAGTCACCTCTGCTTGTTCACAAAGGTGGTCCAGGTTTAGCCTTTAGTTTTGACAGCTTTGAAAGCAAAACCCCCCAGAAGAGTGTGATGTTCACAGATTTTATTGTACCATAGCTAAAATTTTCAGAACATGTACATGGATACATAAGACCTGTCAATCAATGCAAATGTGGTCTTTTTTAAAGACCCAATTTCTAAAAATTTTTCTAATTTTTCTAATTTTTTATTTTTCAAAGCACACAGACGACAATAACTAAAAGAAGATGCTTAAGTTCACACTGCTAATGCTCTTTCTATGGACACAACAATACTTCAACATTAATGTCATGAGGCACTTGAAATAGGGTACCATTTGTCAAGTCAAACATAAGATTCTGCTCCAAGGAACTTCCTCTGTCTTTCCTGGTTTTAGATTTGGAAATCATTTTCCAGTAAGCTTAGAAATACATATACAGATACAAATATATACAAAAATACTTCTCCATTCATTTATTCTTGATCTTAAATGTATGTTAGGATTAAGCATAAATGCTTTGACATCACTGAAGCTTCACCTGTCTTCATAAATATAAACTTTTCCTGAGCTGATCTATAAACCAGCTCAGTCCAGCCACTAAAAATAAAAACTAACTGATGTGTGTTCATCAACAGATAATATATGAGTAAAACATACTCATACATAAAAAATAGTCACAGTGAATATCATATTATCACCATTTAGGGGAAACAGTGAGAAATAAAGACAAAATAAATAGTTATAATAAATTAGCACACTACCATCAGAGACTTTTTCCCATGACACTATTTCCAGAGAGCAATCATTTAAAGTCTAGCAATACCTCGCAGAAAGTTTTCATTGCTTGTTTATTTAGATATAATATTTTGTTCTCATTGCATGCCTGTGGTCACTGTGATTCACAAGGTTTTATAATGACATGGTTTCTCTGCAATGCATGGCAAACTTCAAAAAGTTGCACCGGGAGATTGCCTACTTGGTATATTCTTTACATAACACTTCCATTATGTCGTTACACAAGTATGCTATCTAAAAGCAAAAAGAACAGAAGAACGACAGAAAAAAAACCTCCTTGTATCAGAAAAGAATAAGACTTTATTTTTTTACACCTTCATTTTGAAATGTGGCAGGATTGTTGAAGTGCTGCGTCAGCAGAAGTATTAAATATGTGTCTCTGAAGAATTACTTTCAGCTACGAACACAGCAAATAGGTTATCATATAATATGTGTATCACTTTCCAGTCAGTGTCAGAATAAAAAGTAGAAGTTGTGTCCAAAAATGTGTTCCTGCTTTCTTAACTGATATTAACATCTCAGGTAATTTGAGAAGTTCCTGTCTAGATTGTGTTGTGATGAATAAAAGAATATCCCATAAACTTCAGCTGAATTCAAAAAGCCTACATGCATGCCTCACGGTAGTTACTTCATATGGTGAAAAAAATAGTAAAAAAAAAAAAATCTTATCACACAAAAGACCACAGAGATCTCACTTACAAAAGAGACTGTGGAAAGTAAGTGTCTCCTGATCTAGATACAAGTTTTCATGCTCCTAGTCACAGGTTAGCGATTTCTCTTCTCACCACACTGCTTAGTTTCCTTTTTCCTTACTTGTAAATTATTGTTTGTAATTGAAAATTTTTTCTATTTTTAATGAAATCCAGTATTTTCAGGCAAGACCTGAGCAAGTGTACAGAATAGATAACAGATAAAATGTCCTGTAGGAATTCAAGCCTTCGGGGGGCCTGGGTTTTTTTTTTGCAAGGTGGTCAGGGACAACAGTTCCTCTACATCACCAACTCACAGAGTACGAGTTCATACACAGCATACAATCAGAAGCACTGAAGATTTTAAAAGATGGCTGTTGATTCTGGATGTTCAGTTTGAAATCAATCTTTTATGAAAAAGGAAGGCCAGCCACCACTTGAAATTTATCAGGCACCAAAGTAGTAAATGAGATAGTTAGAGATCCCCAATTACTAATAAGTTTTAATTTCTGCCCTCGGAGTTTGACACTATCATTCTAATTACTAAACTTCCACCTCCTTTTGAGATATGTGTACTTTGATTTCAGACACAGAATAGACTGTACATTAATAATTAATAAACATTATCTCCACAAGAAAAAAAGAAAAACAGGTAACTTCAGTCCTCAGTAATTTCTTAGACACAATGTCTTCAATATAATAACGTCTCATGCATTTTCAGGAGAGACAAACAGATGAGAATTGTGGAAATTGAACTATTCTGTTTTATCATTTTAATGAGAATTTGTTTCCTGTCTTCATTTGGGTTCGGGTTTTTTTTTTCCTGTTTTCCTCATCTTCTGTGCTAAAAATCACATCCAGTGATTTGTACCTGCAGTGACATACGTCACATATGACTGCACTCTGCTCTACCAGGTACCCTCTAAAGCTACAGTCATAGAATAATTTAGTGTGGAAGGGACTTCTGAGGTCTGCCTAATATAAGCACCTTCCAGAATTGTTTAAATCCAAAATCTGAAACCTACCCATCAGCAAAGCATTCAGCAATTTCAAAGTCACTTCATACCAATAATAGAGGATTACGGATGTTTTTCCGGCATCAGACAGAACTCGGTCCGCACAACAGAGAACTCCTTCACAAGAATGGTAACAGGGAAGTGAAAACACTTCCTTGGGACAGTTCTGACAGAATCATAATCCCTAAAATCACAATGAATTATTAACCTTTAAAAATCCAGCTGTCACCCTACTTAACAGACCAGTCCACACATGCACCAAAGAAATAATGCACAGAGTATAATTTTTTTTTCCCCACTCATGAACAAAGTCAAGATCAGCTGTCCATACAAGTATATAGGACTGGTCTACTGTAAGAAGTTTCTTGACGGGTTTCCTCGCTGGAAGCCCACCACAGGGAGACATTAGGCAACGCATCCAGGAGAAATTCTTAATGAAGCAACCTCACAATGAAGTGCAGGAAACTGTGTTTAATCTGAAGTATAAATAGCCATCGCTTTTGGCTTTGTTATTAATCCATCCAAATAAGCAGCCAGAAAAAGTGTTGCTCATCCACAGCACACAGAAACAAACTAAAAAATCCCAAAACACTCCACTATATACTATATATTTTAAAAGCCCATTTTATGGATGCCAAAGTGAAGAAAAAAGAGCAGTTACCTAAAATAAAAGATAGACAAGATGTCCAATTTGTCATAGGTGACAAAGTGTTCATGCAGAGAATTAGCTATCCTCTCTTTAGCTACCAAGAACTTTAACAAATTCATGACAAAACCAAATATTTTCTTCAAAGAATGTAAAACCAGATCGGAAGTAAAATTCATTACAACTCATCTGATGACTGGAGCCCTACAGTAGCACAATGTCTGACCTGCCACATGTGCAAGTACCTATCCTGGTCTTCATCGGCCCAAGCCCTCACCTCACCTCCCAGTCAGATCGCCGACAGAAATTTCTGGTTTCCATTTTTACAGTGTCTTTCATCGCTACACTTTCTGCACAAAAAAAACATCAGAAAAGTATTACATTCAAATAGAACGGACACCTGCTTTTAGCTAGCTCCTGTGAGCTAAATCCCCTAGCTGGAGGAGGCAGCGAGGAGCCAGGGCTGGGCAATGGGGCTGCGGGGGAGAGGGGTGCACCTTCACGCCCATGCAGGAGGGAGAACGGCCAGGCAAAGTGTTACTTCCCATTTTATCATATTATCAGATTATTTCACCAGTCCCTGTCCTGGGCTACAACTACTATTTTTGTTTTTGTTAAAAAGCCTGTTTTCACTTCTGATAACCACTGTTTGTACGCTTCTAAGTTTTTCCTTCCCCAGGCCCCAGCCCCACCGCTGGGCGGTCTTCCTGGGGAAAAGGCTTCTCCTTATCTCCAGCTTCAGCTGTGCTGCTACCTCTTGCCCTGCCACCACGCACTACTGTGAAGAGCCCCACTGCTCTCCTCCATCCCTTCCCATCAGTGCCGGGGATGCTGCTGGGTGCCCCCAAAGCCATCGTTCCTCTCAGTTGCACCAGCCCCGGTCTTCCAGCCTCTCCTCACAGCGAAAGGGATCGAGCCCTGACATTGACAGCCTCCCCTTACCTCCCACCAGTTTGTTAGTGTTCTTGCTATGCTGGGGACCCAAAATGGAGGCAGTACCCAGACAGGATCTGACAAGCACCAAGCAGAGGGGACAGTCCCTGCCCTCTCCTGGCTCTCCGGCCACGTCCTGCTCACACTACCACAACAGGCACTGCTGGCCCTCATTGCTGCCAGGGCACACAGGTGCTGAAAGCCTGGCTGTAGCAGAGCTAGGTGGCATCTGCAGCTCTCCTCTCATCCCCACGATTTTGTCACAGGAGGCAGTCAGGTGGGTCATGCATCATTTACCTTTGGTAAATCCTTGCCAGCTGCTCCCTCTCACTGTCGTCTCCCTGTTATGCCCAGACATGGGCTCCAGGAGGTCTCACTCCTTGATTTTACCTGGGACAGATGCACAGCTGGCTGGCCTCCAGTTCCTCAGGTTGGGTTTTGGCCTTTTTTGAAGGCAGGTGTGACATTTGCCTTTCTCCAGTTGTTGGGGACCTCCCTGATCTCTATGACTTTTGAGAGCTGATGGACAGCAGCTGCACAAGGGCATCAGCCACCTCTCTCAGAACCCTAGGATGCAGCCTGAGAGGTCCCAGCGACACGTGTGGGTTGAGTGCTTCTGTGTGGTCCCTGACTCAACCATCATCTTCAGCTGGTAGCTACTCTCTTCCTTGAGCCCCATCACTAAGCACAAAGGCCTGGCAGACCTTGCTGGTGACAACAAAGAAGGTGGTGGGGACCTGCCTTCTCTGTGTCTGCTGTCACTGTATCACCTTGTCCATCTGTAGTGATGCTGACAGGGAGACCACTGCATGTCAAGGAGTCAATGATCCACATATCAGTTAACCCGGGCACACCTTGGCTCATGCTGTGCTGCACTGCACACAGGACTTGGCCTTCAGCCTGTGTTGTGCTGCACAAACTCCTTGGCCACAGGAGAAAGTCCGCCAGCTGATTTTAAGAGAGGAGCCTGCCGGCAGTTCCCACTCATGACCGGCAATTGCACCACCTGCACCACCTTGCCTTCATCTGAAAGTGCAGCAAGAAGTTCTTATGAGAACATAGTTTCTTCTTGCCAGCAGAAAAGATGAATAGAGTTGTTCCTTGGAAGCAAATTCTCTTAACAGCTTGAATGAGCAAAATGGGTCAGCCTTTCCATGGACAGGGTCTGCACGGTGTGCTGCACAGGGACTGGAGTACCATTCCACAACTAGAAGTTATCCTTGACACTCTCCGGCAATCTCCTGGATGGCTGGCATCCTGACACATTAAAGTTCACAGTGAGGATGGGGGTCTGTGACACAGAGACTTGTTCGGGTTTTTCAGAGAAAGCTTCATCAACCTCCTTACCCCGTCCAGTGGTCTGTAACACATCCCACCATAACGTCACACTTGGCAACTCCTCCTCTGACTCTGACACACCAGATCTTACCCAGACCTGAATCCCACACATCTGAGCTGCTCCATCATGCTCCCCTTCCCTGCCCGTTTTTCCTGAAGGGCTCCTCTGCATCTGTCGCAGCACTCCAGCCAAATGAGCCATCCCACCATGCCACAAGTATCCCAGTTCCATGACCACATGCTGAGCTCTCTTCCCTGGGAGCTCAACTCCCAGGCTGTGTGCAGATGCGCACGTACCCTGGAGGTGGGTGCTCTTTCTGTTTTAACATGCCTGAGCTCTGCCTTGCTCCCCCCACCCCGCCCTTTTGCTTTTTGCCCCTGCCCCACCATTTTCTGGCTTAACTCAGGGCTGTAATCTCCCTCCCGTGTCACTCCTAGTTTAGCAGTCTCCTCACCAGGCTGGCCAGCCTCTTGGCAAAGATGCTTTTGCCACAACAGGTGAGGAAGAGAAAATGACAGCCAATTGCTTAAACTCACCAATATGTAACTCAGAAGGCATGCTAAATTTTGTTCAAGACCCCTTATCTGCTTCACGACAAGCAACTCTGAAATCCAGCTCTTCACTCACTGGATGACAACTACAGTACATACACTGTTCCTCAGCCACATACACATGTAACTATAGCTCAGCTCTACGATAAGGTAGCTGATTTCTCCCTGCCAGTCTTTTCTACTCAGCCCATTTGATTTTCTGTCTCCAGGACAGGACCAATGACCTGGTTCACAACTGTAATTTCATTGATGCCACAGCAAAGTGAAAGAGAGAAGTTATATTTAACGCGTTCGTACATTTCTCACTTGCCATTTTGTTTCTGAGCTACTGTAAATATCCTGTGGGAAAATTCAGCTCAAAAGCAATAAGAAAAACCTATTATCTTTCTACAATAACGAAGAAAAGTTGCTGTAATCAGAAACCGTACAGCAGAATAGCCATTTAGCTCCTTTTTTGCTAAACCTGAATACTACACTGTGCAGCCCCTGGTTAAAATGGGTTGAAAAACTCACATAATTCAGAGGCCGTAAGTACAAATGACACTCCAGATCTTGGTGGAAAGAAGCCAGACACTCCTCTTTAGAGAGAGAAATTTAACACAATCCAAAATGTGATCTGTTGTTCTGAATGGCAAAACTTTAATCAATTTGAGCAGGGGGTTTCCACTTAGCTTTCCATTACAGAGTTAACACAAGCAGATGATGGAGAGAGGAAAACAGCAGAAAAGGCTTAATTGCTAAAGCAATAACCATGCTTTAGTCCCTCAATATGCAACCCATTTACTCAAAATGTAACCGGGTTCATTGCATTATAAACAAAGCTAACAGCTTTAAAGTTAGAGATTGTTCAGAGGCAGCCACATGTATGATCCAGCCACTGTTAGCTCTTGCAAACCTTTTCTATCTCAAATAGCTTTGCGTTCCTCAGCTCCTGCCAACAAAATAACTCCCTTCTCTATCACTCAAGGACTAATACTAAAACAACCTAAATAAAATAAAAAACCCTGTTATGGTAAAAAATAAGACTACAAATTATTCTCCAGGAATTAAGAATTAAAGAAATAAAACAAAAGTCAACTTTTAGGATTACTACTTGTTACTTTTTCATCGAGTAAGTGTGAAACATCAAGATCAGCAATTTCTACAATCATGTAATGCAAAGGAAGGTTGAAAAATTCAGATATTGGTAGACAGTACCTGATAAGAAAGATGCAGAAAAATAACATAGCTATTCTCACTACTAACCACAATGTGCAGTCACTAATTTAAAATTTCTGCATTTGACAGTGAATCTAAAGCAAGTCTTAACAGGGAAGAAATTAGTTCCCCAAAATGCAGAATTTTTCATTTCCTGCACAACAAGAACAGCTACCTAACTGGCTTTGCAAGACATTCAGATGAGACCCTTTGTGCAAAACAAGCACACTCCCCACACCCCTCAGGTTACCCTGCATTGTCTTTTCAATAAATCTCATTTTGAAAGCAGTAAGTTTGTCACATTAGTTAAACCCCAGAGATCTCCCTAAAGAAGTGATATTCTAAGTTTCCAAGGAGGTGCTGAAGGATTACCCACATCATATTTCACCTATCCAAAACTGCTCACAGTAGTGGCCTCTCCTCACAGGCACATTAGAAAAGGCAACTGTTACGCTAGCCTGCTTAAGTAGCGAAAGCAAGCAAGACCACACACCCCAGACAGTTTCCAGATGATTAACGACACAGACCAACACTAGCCTTTCTTAATTTAAAAGGCACAGAAATCAACTGAGACCCCAGAACAACAGTATTAAGACCAGATTAGGGAAAAATCACGAGCAAAGGAATACACATGCACGGCGCCACTCGTGCCAGCCTCCTAACTTCAGCACTGACCTCCCCCCGAGTCTTCCTCAGACCAGTGGTATCCTTTAAAAAGTAAATTGTTGTAGACAAACAGAAGTTACTACAAGAAAAATACCATCAGGGAGTCAAGGCTGAGGGGAGGCCATAATGCTAATGCTAACAGGATTTAAATCTCACACTTTTTTCAGGGACTGCTTGGCAGCAAGGGGGAAGGAAAAGAAAGATCATGATGGGAAATGTCTTAAGGATTAGTATGCTCTGGCATTGCTTTGGAAAATGATCCCACGTAAATTATTCCCAGTGAAATGTGATTTCAGAAATCTTATGCTCTCTTATAAAAAAACATAAGTATATAAACAAACACAAACTATTAGCTACCCATTCACAAAAAAACAGTGTTTTATAGGAAAAAATAACACAAATAAAAAAAAAAAAACAAAGAAAAAAAAAAATATTCAGAATCAGCCATTCCTATCTGTCCTGCAATTTCTGGAATTGAGTAGGTTAAGTGTAATGCAAATCCAGTAGTACCATGACACCACTTTCGTACTGCTTTAGGGAAAATAAGAAGTTGATTATCCATTCAGAAAGCGTCTGGAAATGTAAAGATCGATCAAAGATTAATACAGACTTTCAGTTCTGGCCAAACACTTGCAACCTGAAACTCATCCAGGGTTCTGTCTGGAGTAAGAATTCATCTCTGCTGTAAGAGACAAGAACCGCTTTGTTTAGAACAACTCAACAAGCCCTACACAAAACCCCGATCCTCAACAGCATTGTGCATCTTTCTGACAAGTTCTGGTGACAGAACACTTAGCTGGGAACTAAACCGAACGCACCTACTGCAAAGGGAAGTTGCGGTATTTTGAACACACACACACACACACACACACCCACCACCCCCCAAATTATAGTATTTTAATATACAGCGTGGTACAGATGAATGCAATGCTCCTCCTCTTCCCCCTCCATCAGAGAATATTGTTACTTTCTCCGATGCTTTCTTGTTGCCATGGCATCCTTCCTACTGTAGGTCCCTTCACCCTTACATTATTTCCACAACTGGCATTCAACTTGTGGGCATCTACCCCCCAGCTCAAAAGCTTATGAATCTACGTTTCTTTCTGAAACGACACATCTGATCTGTTGAGTAAGGTGTATCACTCCAGACCTCAGAAAGTCAGATAAGAACACACAGCAGTGTTTCTAAACACACGAGGACTGGGGTTGTTCTTGGACAGCGAGCAGCTCATCCAAAATCTCTGCCTGTGCTTGTTCAGCACCTAGCACTAGCGTTCTCATCGCAAGGAAAAACGCCATCAGGTGCTCTAATAAATGCCACTCGCTTCTTCCACTTGAATACTCTGTTCTCCCAATTTCCTTGCCAAGACGCTCGTTTCCCTGACAAGCCATCTACGCCGTCACCACGACGCCAGTCCGTCCGCCCCAGAGACCCCCGGCACGCCGCGCCGCACCGCGCCGGGTGAAGGCAGACGCCTTCCCCAGAGGAAGACAACCTCCGGCTTCCCAGCGCAGGTCCTCAGCCCGCCCGCCCTCAGGTCTCCCGCTCTCCCCTCTGCTGCGGACCACCGGCCCTAGCGCCGCTCCCACACGCTCACGCACCGGGAGCGCAACGGGCGGCTCGCACCCGCGCCCGCGGCGAAGTCGGGATCGCTGCGCGGGGAGGGCGAGCGCTCCTCCCGGAGCGGCAACAGGTTTCTTCACGCCACCCCCGCCCGGCACCCCGGGTTGACGAGGTGTCCCGGCGGAGCAAGCCCCGTCCCCGGCGCCGGGTCGCGGTCGTGGGCACTCACCGGCGGCGCGGACGCGGAGGATCCGCCACGCTTGGCGGAGCCGCGCCGGGAGCTCAGCC
>Ga0065711_1029113_pt1 | contig 37589 bp, 19 predicted proteins | sample Hoacrofraction12_FD_59098 | JGI IMG/M metagenome (GOLD analysis project Ga0065711, IMG submission 59098) | Hoatzin crop microbial communities from Cojedes, Venezuela - Epithelial fraction 12 v2 (version 2) | ecosystem: Host-associated > Birds > Digestive system > Esophagus > Crop | place...
TGAAGCACAGGAAGTTCCATCTGAACATGAGGAAGAACTTCTTCCCTCTGAGGGTGACGGAGCACTGGAACAGGCTGCCCAGGGAGGTGGTGGAGTCTCCTTCTCTGGAGATATTCAAGACCCACCTGTACAAGGTCCTCTACAGCCTGCTGTAGGTGACCCTGCTTCGGCAGGAGGGTTGGACTAGATGACCCACAGAGGTCCCTTCCAACCCCTACCATTCTGTGATTCTGTGACTCTGTTTCATCTCAAAATATTAATCTCATTTCTAATAAGAATGCTGTCCTTGTTAAATGCATGCACTTTAGTCAGTTATTTGCTGATAAGGCTATGGTATGATATAAACCAGAAAGCACAGTAGACAAGCAGTGAGTTCATACTGTTGGATCATCCTTGGTACCTGGAGCTTCATGACATTTGAATATTTCAACACACAGATAAGGATTTATATCTTACAACTGCTTAAAACCTTACACATGTGCTTCATGGCTTTACTAATAACAGCTAAATACAAAGGCCCAATATCATTATTGTGGATGAAAACTTAATATCTACTGAAGCTGTTGACCTAAATACATACATAGAGCTACCTAAATGTATTAAGGAAAGTCTACCTTTGAAAATGATACTGCAATGCCAGACCACTAATTTGAGGATATAAAACATATCCCCCCCCGCTCCCTGGAGTATCAGTGACACTGATGAATGAGTATTAGCATTTCAATGATGAAATGAGGAGACATGAGTGAACACCACCTGATACTGTAAATAAGCACGCTTCAGAGAGAGGAGGCATAATTTTCTATCTACAATCTAACCATGACCTCAGTCCTGACCTGAAAAGACCACTTTCCCTAGTGATTAGATCACAGATAATCCCGCTGTGGCATGCACCCAGGTGTGTTGAACTGAGCTGAAGTGGTTTTACGACAAACACTGAATTTTTAATATTCAAAAGCAGGACCAGGAATATCTTGCAAACTGAACTCAATTTGTGCACAGTGGGAATCCATTTTTTTTCACTCTGTTAACCAATCACACCCAAATTTCAGACAGTATATTTTAATACGTTATCAAGTCTTCCAATTTGCTGGCTTTTTTATAAATTTTACTCATTACTAGAACTGCTTTTTGATCTTTAAAACTCTGGTCTGTCAATGAGATTTACGTGATGCTTTGTGCATCCAGAGAATCATCACACTATTGGGCTGGCAGGTACAAAACATACTCCTACATGTATTCCAATGGTCATTCAAAGTCCCGAGGTTAGCACTCAGAAGATCAAATACCATGCTCACAATGCAACCATTGCTATTGCCTAAACTTGCTACATATAAAAGTACATTTCATCTCTTGATGCAGATATCCATGCCTGCCAACTCATCTACACAAATTTCAACTCCCTGCCTTCAGACTTTCTTTTTTTTTTAACTTTGTGCATATCAACAACCCTAATCCCCAGCAGTAATACACTTCAGCACCTGAAATATTTACCCTTAAAGCATGGAGCAGAAAAGAACTGTGACCCACATGTTGCAAGCGAGTAGACAGAGTGACCTCCTGCAGTCACTTGAAAGGACTCTGTTCTTGATCACACAGTGAATGTTTTAAGTCTCAGATCTCAGACAGACAAGGTATGACCATGAGTCTGTTGATCTGTGTTAATACATACAAGGTTTAAGAGTCAAGCGATCAATGTGCCTGTCTAGTAAAATCTCGGGCAAGCACAACCAACAACTTTTTCCAATGTCTTGATCATACAGCTGAGCCCATAGACTAGCAAGCAGGTTGGTAGGTGTGTTTCCCTCCCTTCCCTGCATCGACCCACATTGCCATGGACCTCCCTTCTGCCACATGCAGACCCTGTGAGCCTGGTACTGGCTGCAGGCCTGACATTCATATCCCCATATCCCATATTCATATTTATTAGTATTTATTTGTTGAGCTGTTTCCACATGTAAATACCTGGTTATTGGAATGGGATTTTGTATGCCCCTATTCTACCAAAACATTTATAAATAGCGAGTACTCTTGCAAGAGTTTCACCTGAGCAGCAGCAAGTGATTTCATACTGCTGAGTAGTTTCACCTGATGCAGCTCCATGAATATTCGGGTCTGATGAGAACAGTTTCCAGCAGAGTCACCTAGGCACTTTTGTTTTAAATGGCAGTGTCTCAGTTGCATGAAACAAATCAATTGTGATGAAGCATCTCAAATCTATCTGTTTTTAGGGTCACTTTTCAGAGACACAGCTTCATCTGAAATGAACTAATACAAATATTTTTTAATTTCACCTTATTTTGCACTGATCATCAATTTATTTTCAGTATTACACTTTGCCACTGGATTCAATAATGGGTCCTCTCTCAGGAAAGAACGGAAGTAAGTGACCTGACTTGTGGTGCACTTCTGCATACCAGTAAAAACACTGAGCAATAACAAGTGGAAAATTTAGGTACCTAAATGAGTATATTAAAGTACCATGATTGTCAGGCATTCTCCTCACTGTAGTTCAGGTTTGCCAGACACAGTATTTCTTACGATAAATACCGTCTCATATCAATGTGGAAAGAGAGCTAAATCGAGAAATACATTGACGTCTGGGAAGGAAGAACTCCTCACTTTGTACCCAGTACTGCTACTGACCTTCCCTCTGGCTCTGCATCCTTTGAAACACTCTGAATTGCTTATCAAAATCACTAACAAGCCACAAGTCAATTACCCTCTTAGAGCATAAAGCTCTGAGTGTTGATTATATGTGCAAGAGGAATATTTACTTTTTAATCAGGGTTGACTGTGGGGTGTGGAGGTAAGGCTATTTTGAAGATTAATTAGTATTTGTACACTGCTTTGAAGATGTTAGATACTAAGTATTTTGATGGGACCCAGCTAATGGCCTTAACTCGTTCAGCCATACTGATGTCAAGGCCTTGAAAAGTGGTGCTTCTGAGCCATTTTTATGTAAACCTTTGGTAGGTTTTATTGACAAAATGCAAAGATGGAATTTGAGTTTTGGTCCCAAACACTCTTCCCTCTCTTCCAAATCCTGCAATGGAACAGTACATTTTTAAAACATCAGTAAAAGAGGCAGGTAGTTGCATAGCACACACTTTTATCTCCTTTTGATTCATTGTTTGGGCTTGGCAAAGATGAGCAGTTTATACTTTACAAACATGGTGCATCTGTTCTCATGACATCCTGCTGAAGAAAACCATGAGCTTCCATGTCCATTTTGCAGATGAGGTGCTCTGAAAGATTTAAGGTCCTTGAGAATTTGGACCTTTCTGCTATCCAGGTGGCTAAATCCCACAATGGGATTTAGGTGCATAAGTATTGTCTGGATCTCAGCCCGTGTGACTTGATCGAGGTCAAGCACAGAGCATATCTATACAGTAAAGAGAGAAAAAAGTTACAGGTTACTGCTCTAACCTCTGCCTTATTCCGCTCCCAAAACAGACAGCTGAGCTCCTATTTTCTGCATTAGGACAGCCATTTTTAAATAAGAGTTCAGGACTTTAGCTTTATTTACTGTCATGAACAATCAAATCTATGCAGAAGATCTGGGGTCGTGAGGAGATACAAACACAATCCCTTTCTTAGGCAAGCACAGGTCACAAAATCGCAGGGGATGTTCAAACTTTGGGATGTACCAACTGCGTCCCTTTTGTATACCCCACAGCAGCTGGCCAGAGCGCAGTATCAAACCCCAGGAGGAAAATGGCTATTCTGTCAGCCACAATGCTGGTGTGCATCTGCCACTGTGAGAAGAGGAGATTATGAAAACAGGAAAAACAATAAAGGTGGCACACTGACGCCAGTCTGATGTTCCAAGATCCATCCTCAGGAAAGTTAAGAGGCCTCTTGGCATATGGCATCAGCTGAGATGGTGGGCAAGATAAAACCCTAAGGTCTCCAGATGAAAATACAAATGACAAATAAAGAGAAATTTCTGGAGGAGAGAGAATGCTGTGAGCACCATGCATGGAACTGGCATTTAAAATCTGATAACAAATGGGAATCTTGTTATCATCAATTATGACACAGCATAATGTCACATAAAAGCTCAAAAATGTAAAAGTGACAAGGTCTTTTGACTGAATATGCTCTAGCTGCATCCAGCACAAATTATACAGGCTGGAAAACTAAGCAGATTCTTACAGGATCAGGTATTATGCGAAGTGTTCAGGATTTGGGTTAATGAATACAGCATTCTCCCAGATGTTCCATCATTGTTCCAGAGTGGGAGGAAAGCTGGCTTCAGACCAAATCAAATTTTTATATTCCTCTTAGATAGTGCCAGACACTAAGATTTCATCAATGTAACATCTGAGGCACAGAGACAACGCATCATGGTTGGATAAGCCTATATTCAATCCATTTTGCTGAAGACAGGACAAATAAACTAAGAATCAGAACATTCAATGAGTCATATCAAAGGTATAAATTGAAAGTCAACACTTTTACTGCATATAATCTAGCTGAAAAAGAATTTATAGTCTGGAATTTCCCATTTAAACACTGCTGCTGCTTCTTGCAAATATACTCCAAATGCTAAGTTTAAACACTGCCAGTCCTTTCAAGTTGGGTTTTCTGCTTACTTTATAATATCTTAAGGATGCACATCCTTTCTCCAGGGTAATGGAGAGTTTGAGAAAATAAATTAATTGCTAAAAATGCCTAGTTTGCTTAGAAAAAGTGCATCATTTAGTTTTTACTAAGTAGCTAAAAATCAGTCTAATTTTTTTTTAAACATATCATCCATTTTGTAAGAAGAATTAAACAAGAAAGTTTCTGGGATGCACAGAAACAGAGATCACTAGAGACAAAAAAAGGCGGTCAGCATAACACTCTAGAAATGCCTAAGAGGTGATGACAGGAATAAAGAGAGTCAACATCTACACTGGCCAACAGAAACCCACCACAAGAAATAAACCAAACTTTTCAAAAAATACACAGAAATTAATAATCATTTGCAAAAAAAAAAAAAAAGGCCCAAGTTCATCTTGAGTGCATGGCTAATCCTCACTACCAGCAAGAGGCAAGCTGAAGTCAGAGAAGAGGGTATACTTGGGGAATGCATTCCAAAATCAAGGCTTAAAAGCAGACTGGATGAGGTCTGCGATTAAAAAGCTAAGATCCCGTTCAGTTGCACTAATCTGATTCGGTCCACACTTCTACTTCAGCTGGTCACTTAGCCTAAAGAACTGTGCATGTGTGTGTGTGTGCGTGCTCACACGCGCTTACTTGTGCATACACATCCATGAGATCTAAACACCTTCTCAGATTTTTTTATACCCTCTGAAAGCAGGTCAGCAGAGAGCATTCACTGGGCGTGAAACAACATTAAACTATAAATGCTCCCTGCCTGCTGCTGGCAAGGATTTCAGTTTTGGGGGACAAACAAGTATCTGGAGAGTCTCCACTGGGAGTACCATAGCTATATTCACCAGCAGTATTTGACTCACTGTTTCATAGGTGCCTTTTCTCAACAGACACGCACCTGGGGTCATATAATAGGAATGAAAACAAGACGGGGAGCAGGCAATGCCATGAGGCTACTGCCCGAGAGTGGGTTCTGTCTGTGGTCATCTTTAAGCCCAAGGGCCATACCAGGAGTGCAGCAAAATGCCTCTGCAGCTTCAGATACTCAGCAGAGCCTGGAGCTGGGGAGCTACTGTATCATGGTGATCTCACGGTACATGGGAGACAGGAGATTGGGGATGGCTGACCAAACACCACGCTTGTGCTAAACGTTTGTGTTAAACGTAGGGCTACACCTTCCCCAGATTCAGCAATGCCATGAATCAGGACTGTAAAAATTAAGATACAGTCACACCATTGAGAATGCAGGGAAATATTTCTCGTTTTGAGTATATCAAATCTGAAATTCAGCCAAAACACAGTGTTTACAAGATCTTCTCTTATGTGGGGAATAAAAAAATAAAAAAAAAGAAAAAAACCCAAACTCTTTAAACTTTAAGGAAACCAAGAAAATCTCACCTTCATTTATGTCCCATTTGACACCTTCCACTTCACCAGTTGCAGAAACATGGCATGTAAGTGAAAGAGTATTGATTTGATCTTAAAGGGGAAAATAATTTGCATAACATAAAATAATAGTTTCATGAAGCCTATTTCTGTGTGTGTATCCAGTTGATGAGCTGATAAAGAGGGAGATGTATTCTTCGAAATTCAGACTTCACATCTTGTTGATAATAGGCGAAAAACTTGAACTGTTCATACTCATCTGGGGAATAACCTGTCTTTTTAGCATAAAACTTGTTCTCTTCAGCCTCCATTTGCTGAAATATATCATGAATTTCCATTCAGCTTTGGCTCGTTGGGGTTTTTTGCTTTTTAAATGATTATTTACAAATTAGATTTCTTGAGAGTAGACTATCAGAGGAGGCACACTCCACCTCTCTTCAAATGTATGCAATAGATCTAATTATTTTTCTGCAAAACTACAAACAATCTTCTAAATAATGACAATCATTAGAAAACATTAGGGTCTGTCACTTATAATCTCTGCCAACTGCTGATAACATTTTATAACTGCTTAGAAAGGTTGATTAAAGCTTGTAATAGATTTAGTGAGGGTGAAAGATTAACAAAAAGGTATTTATGATGGAGACACTAAAACATAATATGTTCTCAGTAAACACTCGAAAAACACCAGCCCTGTGACATTTATAGATGTTGCTCAAGACAGTTTTTCATCTGCACAATGAAACTGATAACAAGTTTCTACATGCTGGGGAAAAAAAAAAAAAAATAAAGAGAAAGAGAGGAGCACATTACCTTTGCATGTCTCCTGTCAAAGCAAGTGAGAAAGTGCACTTCAAAAATAAATCAGCTGAAACCCCTGAATAAATTCCTGGGACTGCTCTTGTTTGACCACTTGGACAATCTCTTCCTTTGAAATTACAGCAATGGAAATTTAAAAGCCAGTTTGGATCAGAAGGCAGTGACTGATGGTCATTGACTTCTGCCTGGCCTTGGAGGAAGATGTTAGTCACATCCCTCCATCCACCCACCCCACATCTCTGGGCGGGGGGACAGACACCGTGTGAGGCTGGGCGCTGCAGAGAGCAGGAACTGTGTGCACCATAGTTGGCACTCTGTGATGGGCTGGCAGAATGGGCATCAACCCTTTCCTCCCACTCATCTTTCACTGGGGGAAGGTGCAGCCAGCAACAGGCTAGCAGGTCTGAAGAGCCTGTTCCAGTATGGAGCTATTACAAAGGATGGAGAGAACTGCAAGGGCATGTGGAAGCACCCAGCAGTGGTGAGGTCCATCATCCTCTGGAGATGACAACCTTGCAGCACATTGCAAAGACACCAGAGTGGCTTCATAAGCTTCCCAGAGCCCTGGCGCCTCGGGTAAGAACACGCATTCCTGTGGTGCAGTACAGTCTCCCTGAAATATTTGATCATTTATCCAGTCACAGGGGCCACTTGCAGCTACTAATTTAATGGACAGCACGATCAGCTTGTTTCTTGCTTCAGAGCAGCCTTTGCTGAGGTCAGCTGTGAAAGACCTGGTGCAGCTGAGAAACAGGTGCCCAAACTCAGCAGTTACAAGCTCAAGCCAAAGACATGAATGCACATGCCATGGCAGAGAGCTTCAGTTGTCCTAGCTCAGTCCCGACCTTCAGTTGTCTGCTCTGCCTCTCTCCACTGCCTTAGTCAAGAAGATGGAGCAGGAGGGTATGTCTGGCTTCCACTGCCTGTGGCTTGCCTTAGTAAAATAAACTGAGGTCTATTCCAACAAACTGTGGTGAGTCAGAGGTTCCTGAGCATCCCCACTCAGACATCAGAGAGCAGGACAAGTTTCCAGGAGTGAGCTGGGTGAAACAGGAGGAAGGCTAACTGGTTTGGATTGCCTACCTTAAGCCAACACGGCAGGACTAGATGAACTCTCAAGGTCTTTTCCAACCTGCTTCTGTAACACCCCCCATAATTAACTTCTGTGTTTTTTTGAAAATGACGAGCCAAAATTTAACAGCACTCCTCAACACTGACCAACTGACACCAAGAAAATCATTTACCAGGAATAAGTGACCAGCCAGATCACAGCCAAAACCAAACACATTTGAAAATAAAAGTTATTTCTGTGCTGCGCATGCCTTGACAACTCTATAGCCAGATATACACACACAGTCTGTAAACACATTAATGTGTGGCTCATCAGAGAGCGCAAACTGTGGTGAAGCAGAATGAGCTTGTGGTTAATCCAAGCAGAGAGCCACCGTCGGCAGCCTGTGAAAATGTTTGTAAGTTAAAGTACTGAAAAGTGGATGACAGATTACAGAACCTGTGAACGCAAGTCAGCCTGCCCAAACCGTTCCTCAAATGCACTAGGCAGGCAACACTCACTTCAAGGATGACTCACGGCTTTCATGCTGAAAAGTGGAAATTTTTGTTTTAATGTCAAGAGATGGTCAAAACTAAGGTTGTTAGTTATCCCGGAAGATGTAAAACCCTAATCTGTCACAGGTTTAACTGTACTCCACTGTGTCATAGCCAATCCATGAGCCCAAACATCTTCAGAGATGAAGTTATACAGTGATTTCTTTCTCCCTCATTCTTTCATACCTGGGAAATGAATAAAGCCTTGAAAAAAAATATTTCCAGGCTATTTAAAGATACACAAAAAGTAATAAATGTAAACAAAAATCTCATATTGATTTGTTGATGTAGTGAGTCAGAATAAACATGACAGCTTTACCTGAGAAGCTAGAGTCTGAAAACAAACCTTGCATGTTTGGCAACAGGCACAGAAGATTTTAAAAAGAAATACCAAAAATAAGCTTGGCAACATACTTTGCAACTCCCACAGGTAAGCCTCATTCACCCAGACAGACTCTCTAACGTCAAGAAAACAAACAGAATCCTATAATGCTGAGTGCTGAGCATCCCTTACGCCCTGTATCCCACATGCTGCTGTATGCCACAGAGCTGCCAGCCGAAACCTGCTTCTGCAGCTCAGGCAGTGATGTTTCTCCTGGAAACAATAGCAAATTAGAATTCCACAAAGGTTGGCATAACAAGCTAAAGCCATAGAGCACAGAGAGGAAGGAGTCTGGGACAGGCACAGTTCTTTATTTCCAGCATTTATACGCTGGCCGACAGCACAGCCAGGATGTGACATACTATACTATGACAAGGACTATGACTGCTGGTGTGAAGCTGGCAGCCTCCTCTACCTCACTAGTAATGCTGTTCCTGATCCCTGTGGCACTTGAATACCTTGAATATGATCCAGAAAGATGATTTTCTACCAGGGCAACAAAGATGACAAACGGATTGCAGAAGGCAATGCTAACACTTGATTGCAGCTATAGACAGTTAATTCTGCTTAGTCCAAATCATTTTGGAGTAGACAATGGATGGAGACACTTCCACCTGACTGAACACAGGACGCTATGACAAAACCAGATATGAAAGAAATTGAGGGAAATTTTGAAAGTTGAATGGTATGTCCAATACACATTTACTTAAAGGATAGAAAGAAGACCAGAAGAACCATGAAAGCCATGAAAATTTTCATAATGTCAGTGTCTGAACAGACCTAAATATCCTGAGTGCTAGTTTATCAGCTGTGAAAACGGAAAATTAGCAGAGAAATCCAGATAGGTTGGACTCAGATAGAGGCAGTATTTCAATTTGTGCCTCCTGATTAGAAGACACCATGGCACAAACTCACAACAAAAACATTGTTATTTTGTCTGTATCTCCTTGATTCTATGAAACTATTTCAGTGACAGGTTTCCCTCTGTTTTTACATGTAAAATCAAAGGTTAGCAAGTCAGAGGTGAAACCATGATTTTTTATCAAGACTCTTCATTCTGGAGCGCCAAAGTGTTCTTTTTTCTGCTAGCTTGGGAAACAGCTGCATAGGCAGAACCATAGCTTATACTACAGGTGTTCAGAGAAATGGTATCCCTTCTCTTTTTCTTCCGTAATATAGACATTTTAGGAAAAGATGCTGAATTTCACAGAGGAAACAAATACATTCAAGAAGGAATAGACTAATCACCCTTCCCAGGGCTGTGAACTCTAATTTTTGCCTCTTATGCTTATAGTGTAGCACCATTTCCTACCCCTCAGGTATCACACATTCCCTTATGGTGCGTCTCAAGCTGGGGAAAGGCTATGTATAACATAGTTCTCTGTATGTTATACCTGGTGGTTTTTATAAGAAAATAAACAAAAACTTCATTCTCCAAATTCTATAGGCTAAACAGCCAGGGTTATATTTTATAATATATATAATTGAACTGAGCTCAGTTCAGCATCTTTTGAAGTCAGTGAGCATTTTTTCACCAGATATTGAAATAAATCGTAATGAAGCAATAATTGTCCACTTTTGCTTGAAAGCTGGGACTTCTGTCACATTCCCCAGATATCAGGAGAGCTTTCTATTATATTTCTCAGATTCACGTTTGTCTACTGCCCTGCATCCACTCTCTGCTTGTAGCTGAATTTACAGCATATTTTTTTCTGTTAAAGGCAAGGGATTATTCTTCTAGAGTGGTTTCCATTCTCTCAGTGACATTTTAGCTGTTGACAAAGTCAATGTTCTTTGAGGACTCAGGGCTCCACACCGACTTCCCTCAGGGCAGAAGTAAACTTCCTAGAAGAAATCAGTGCTGGGGGTGGTGGGACAGGCCCTGCATGGTGAAGCTCCTTCATTTCTAGCCCAGGGAGGCCCTGCCACTCCTAGCCCCCCACCACTCCTGGCCCCCAGTCCCTGTGGTGCCCTGGGAGCATCTTCTCTTGAAATGACTCACCATTCATCTTCCTTTTCTGTTTGAAATGGTAAAAAGCTCCAAAAATTTGATAGGTTTATTATCTTTCTTTAGGAAAAATAATTTAATTTGAAATATTTCCTCATTATTACTTTCTTTCTCCAGGTTACTCCTATATCATGAATTAGCAGTACATAAATTTAATTCCTAGCCTTGAAGTAAATCTGTTTCATCAGCAGCACTCTTATCTATCTCCTTCCTGCAAACACAGAATTCAGAAGAAAATTGGTCAGATAAGAATAGAAGAATTCATACGTGTATCAAATATGCTTGGTCCTGCAAGAACTATCAAATATCTATCCGTATACAAGAGGCAGACCTCTCAGTGGAAAGCTAAAACACATTACCAGCTTTTTTTATGTGCTCCCCATGAGTCCTGGAGAGGAATCCAAACCTGGAGGATCAGCATGCTCTTTGACCCCCTGTGTGTGCACAAGACCTTTTCTGCCTTGTGCTGGCCAACCAAAAATTCTACTTTTATATAGTCTCGCTACCAGCTCCCATACTGTCCCACACACAGGTGGCAATTTCTGTTCATCATTGGATATCATGTAGCAAGGTGTTGGGGACTTACATGTTACTGGACTGTGCCTATATACCATACTACCCTTTCTGGGTAGCTTTTCATGTTATCCAGCATCCTGAAATCATCCTCAGCAGAAGCCAAGTTAAGCCAAAAGCAAGGCAGAATACTTCTTTATCCAAATCAAAATAAGCAGCACAGTTGCAGACGTTTATAATATATGGCTGGCAAAAAGGTAACAAAACTTTCTCTACAGTCAAGTCCAAACAGCCTACCACTCTCTTTCCCTCTCCCTGCCTCACTTTGTATCTAGCTGCCAAACAAGATCTACACCACATCTGATCCTTGTGGCCAGGGTCTCAGAGCTGGTGCACACTCTCCGTCCCAAATACATATTCACGAGACGGAACCTGCAGCCAAAGAAGAAGGCTAACTTATAACCCTGTACTCCTTGTTGGGGTTTTGTGTGAAGGTTCATTCAAATTCACCTCCCCTCCTCAGTTCAGGAGCAGCTTCAGTGTCCTCACCCCAGACTATTAACTGTCCTAACTTCTTCAAATGCAAATAAGCCTTCAATAGGCCAGGTGCAGACATCCCTTATCCTTTACTGAGTTATCAGTAAATCATTAATCCACAGATCAGAAAAACACACCCACTTATAACAAGACAAATCTCAGTGTGAAGTTTTTCCAGGCTCCAAATTTCCTATTTCAAATCCATGTATATGTTGACAACAACAGCTGATGAAAACATTTAAATGTGATCCGTGCTTTTGGGATAGAGATCCATGGAGTGATTGATACACCCAAGCTTCTCCCACAGGGCTACCATGAGCCTGATGTGACATGGCCACCAGGACTGGAGCAAGAGCAGAAAGAGCCCCTGTTGTCAAGCATGAGAGGGACAAGCATTCGATTGCTCTTCAGAGCTTTAGATCACTGGAATCTGTGGCATCCACGACAAAGGCTCTGAATAGACATATTCTTTCCCCACTTTCTGCCATGTATTTATTAATCCAACATAACAAAAAGAGAAAAAACCATAGAAGAATCTAAGCCTAAGAACTTCTTAAACCTCACCATCTCCAAGTCAGCTTATAAAAAACGCCAGGGACAGCTGGACAGGCTGCTGACTTGCAGGCAGCATCTGAGACAGCCTGAGAACACAGCCTCTGCGTGAAGCTGAATGAGGGGCAGGTGTGCCAAGTATCAAAAAGAAACCTCTGCTCCACCGTGCCCACAAGCAGCCCCTCAGCCTCCGCACATCACCGGCCCCACTCCCGCGATCAGTCATCTGCAACCAGATCCTGCACACAAGCGTGCTGAATGCGGAACTGCCGGCGCTGAGTCACCCTGTTTGGGGCTGCCCCCACACACAAAAACATTTTGGTTATTGATCTAAAGATTGATGACTCACAGGCTCAATATAGCACTGGGTTTAAAAGACTGCTTTGTTCTTGGAAGTGACACATACGTTCTCCTCAGGGCAGCAGCCCTCCTCAGTGACACCTACCCCTTCAGAAGAAACTCCACACAGAGTTGAAGAGATGCCCAAAAATTAAGTAACAGGGGAAGTGGGCTGTGCAGCTCTTACTCCATCCATCCACCCTTTTCTAGCTCGGATGAGGCAACATCATCCGTGCTGCAGTGTGTCACAGAGGATTATCATAACATCCCTTCTCTCTTCATAGCAGACGAACCTGAGATCCCCAGGACCTTAAGGGATCATTCACTATGTGAAGCTCTGTTTAATCAAACCGCTGTAGACCAAAAGAAGATCTCAGATCAGAATCTTTACACCTAAAAATGTGACCTTGTCCTAAAGGAGTACTTTCCAGAGCTAAAGAAATACTTAGGGGCCAAACTTCAAGGACCTCATCAGCTGCAGGTGACCTCTTATGGCACTCAATCGTTTACAGAAAATACAAAACAGCGTACTCTTCCAGTGTACTCTAGCATACTTTTCTTGCCTGGTGAAGTTAATTTTGGATGTATGATGTCTTTTTGAATTAACTGGCACCAGTTTTGTAATCAAGCACTGTTGAGCCAACAGGAAGACAAGGACTTACGGTATTTTAGCATGGAATACACACAAAACCCAAAAAATTGCCCAATATGCTATGAAAGACCACAATACATGCATTCATTCATACAAAAATTAAGTATATAATCATATGATGAGCAAAGGACCTCATATGATGGTATACAAATCTAAAACACATACAACCCTATTTAAATAAACTGCACACTGTGCTAGATTCAAAAAAAAGATGAAGTTACAATAATTGTCACTTTCAGTTTTATATAATTTTCCAAATAAAAATGTGAGAGTTGCCATTAACTAGCACTGACAATGCGTGTACAGTATACACATTTGTCAATTTCATTAACCTTCCAAATTAGGTATTCACAGGGAGCTAATGGCAGCATAACACATCATTACAATATTCAATGCAATTTCATGGATATTATGTGTAGGAAGAAATTTTAGGCTCTCTTGTCCTTACAGCTGTTAGAAAATATTATACTTTGCAAATATCCCATTAGGGATCGGCAAATGCTAAATAGCAGAATCTGAATAGCATGAATTATGTCCCCCTCTCCCGCCTCTCCTCGTCAGGAACAGGGTGCCTCTATTTGTGTCGTATTTGGCCATAAGTTAGGAATACAAATCATCTGCCTGGACTTTCCACCCTCCTCACCATTGCTATTACAGCATCCACAGCTAGGATTAGGACCCACGAGGTTTGGGCTTAATTTACCCATTAACTTTCTTCATGACCTTGGGCAAATCACTTAATTTCTTGTATCTACAACAATTCCTTGCTTCACAGGGCACAGTGCAGATATAAAATCTATTATGGACCATGAGGAACTGAAATATCTGTAGAAGGGTTACTGTTCTCCTCATAACTCATAAGGAAAATATTTTAAAAAATGTTTCATTACAGTGAGAAGAGGAGGTCTTCTAGCTGGGAATGAGAGTGGGAAGGCACTGGGCATGAGCAGACAAGTTGAATGTGGGCAGGTGTGGGAGGGAGAATAAAAAACCAGATACTTTGCATTATCTAAAGTAAGATTAATTTGGTAATGAGTTGGGGGAAGACACTTGGAAGAGAAGCAAAATAAAAGGATCTTAAGTAAAAGAAAGATTCTTAGGAAGCAGGAGCATGGGAGAAAGTAACTTAGTGGCACACAAAATTGAGAGATGGGTCATAGCACTATACACATCAGAAAATAATACATTCTTACCAGCAGCAAAGGAATCTGAAAGGAAGAGATTGTCCTGCAAGACCAGAAGATGAAGAGAATGACAGAAACCAGATTTTTCACCCTAGATGTACTTATAAGGGTTTTCTTTTTCTGGACCATATTGAATTCCTTGAACCAGTCACCTGTTCATCAAGTGAGCAGGACTGGAAGTCATGGAGATTGCTCTAGCATCAGCAGAGAATCCTTAATTTTAAGGTTACCAAGGTAACCTTATTTTAAGGTTTGCCCCTCTTTTGAATCAGAAAGACTTTAGAAAACTAAGAAGGTGTAATAAACTCTCAATCTTTTTCCTTCTGTTCAGCAATAAAGTGTTTCAAAAATAAAAGCCACCGGCAGTCGCATTACGGCAAAATAAACACACACCATGTGTGATCTTGAACAACAAATTCCCATGCAAGCCATCCCCTACAGAAATGGTCAAGGTTACCTAAAGCAATTTTAATTGAGCTTTGTCTTTCTGCTCGATGCTGTTTTCCCTGCAGGTCCCAAACAGAGCTCAGTGTACGATCTGTTCACCTTGTCAAACTGGACTGGAGCTAAATGCCCCTGTAGCTCACCAAAGAAAAACAATATTTTCTGTAGGTGGTGGTATGGGGAGCAGTGTTAGCAGCAGCCCTTGCTCATTGTTTCTAACCTGGTTGGCTATGTTGCCTCTTACAATATCTGAGGTTCTCTGTTCACGGGAAACGCTTCGGATGGTCCAGCTTTGCAACAGCCAGCTTGTGTTAATTTGAATCACTTTGGTTTGCTTTTCTCACTGTTGTTCTCACTGCCAAGGGCTGTCAAAACACATTGTCCTGCTTTCAGAAAAGAGCCACATACTGTGTCATGCAGAGATACAAAACACAGCTGATAAAACTACACAGAAGAGTTCAGCTGTCTTCCTAGTCTATGAATTTAAATAGCATTCTCCTATAGAAATGAAGCAGTTTTTACATTAAGTTAATTTGTCTTTTTTCCCCTCCATATGGAGCACCTGCTTCACTTTGCCACCTCATTTTGTATTTATTTTTTTCTTTTAGCTCAGTTTTCCATTTTAGAGATTTGACGTCATCTAAACTACCAGAAAAGTGAGCTTTTAGCCATCTTCCTTTCAGAAGAGTTGAGTTATATATTCCAGCAGTTTTGGTGGCTGAAAAACTGGTCTATATGGGTAGCTTTTTATTGCTCTGGGTCTTAACTTCCTATTAAAACATACAGATGAAACATAGAACAAATGGGTGACCCTGCATCTCCAACAAGATGTAGAAAAAAGCAAAGTAACATTCCAGCCTATTTAAATTCTGACCAGCACAAAACTGTCTGATAATCAGGCAAAAAAGAAGTAAAATAAATAGAAACATTTTTTCTTATAGTTGCAGATTTACCACAGACAGAAAAAGAGTAATCTTTGACACAGGAGAGAGGGAATATTTTTAATCAGGTGCTGTGCCAATTTTACTTGTTATTCCTGTACATAAAGTATCCTGGTGTCCTTTAAATTAAAAAAAAAAAAAAAAATTCAAGCTGGACAGAAGTGCCAGCAAATGTTACAAACCAGTGGATACTGGGTGGGTGGTGTGAAAACGTTTCATAACTGCTAACAGCAACCCTGTTGTGAACCAAACAGCTGTGCGCAGAACACAGGTGTGCTAGCACAACAAGGGCTATTCATGCCTTCGCACAGGGCGCTGGCCAGGTTTGCAGAGCCACAGCTGACCACATACAGCATCAGGGATGGAAAAAGCTGAGAGTGAAATGTCCACTAAAAGTGTAAACACCGGACGCCACACAGGCAGACATACACACACACAAACGCACGTACGGTTTTAGCGTGTGCTGCTCACTGCTGAAATGAAAAGAGGTAAGGAAAGTCTATTTTGCTGTGGGAAGCAGAGAATATAATGACATAGGAAGTTAACAGGAATGTTTTGTGCATGGAAAAATCAGCAGGTAAGAAAGTATTGGCATATGACTCAAGCCAACATATTAATAATTTTATTGACCCTGTCTTTCCAATAAATCTTTCCAACAATGTCTCCAAGACATTTGTAATTAAAGAAAATTTAGAAGAGATTCCAAATAATGCTAGTGGAAAGGTTACAGATTCTCTTTTCTTGTACAGAACCTCCAAGGGAGAAGATAAATTTGAGGAAAGTAAAATATTATGGTTAAATATTAAAATCATTTACCTTTCATATGCTCTGCATAAAGTGTTTTTGCAGCTTTTCTTCCACAAATATCAGTGCAGTAAAAGGTGGGGAGAAGGGTTGGGTTTTGTTTCCTTTTTTTGTTTAAAAACAAGATTCGCATAAGACCGTTTAAAAAACAACTGATATGAAAAATGGTAATTAGGAACCCCTGAGTTCTAATTCTGGATATAGAAATCCTGCTTTGGGCATTTCAAGTGAACACACAAGCAAACATTATGATTAAATTGCAAGAGGCGGAATTCCTTTGTGGAAAAGCAAAGCACTACCTGCCTGAGTAGATCTTCTCTATCTATTGTACCTATTATGAAAAGGCAATTATTTGTTAAAAATACAGTCTCCAGATACAATATTTGTATCCAGATGGTATACATCAGGAATGAATGTTTTCCAACTGTAGGTTTATAAAACGCACCTTTCATTAAAAAAACACAGCAATGAAAGTACAACACAGCATAATCATGATGCTGACTAATATCTCCATGTTTAAATTCTCACCAGCCAGTCCAAGGCAAAATCCCACATGGCACCAGCTTTGACACAGCAAAGCCCTGCCTGATTCCTACCAGTGCTGGTACTCCTGGATTCATTTCTGCTTTCAAACCAGCGCACAAGCTGTCAAAACGGAATAGGGTTCCTGCACCAGCTATTAAAACTAATGATAAAGTGACCCTATGAACCTAGAAAACCTAATTCTCCAAGTACCCTTTTGCATGAACAAAGTGAAGAATCCCAGTTTCCCTCTCATACAAAAGCCCAGTTTCAAATGCATTTAAACTTTGAACTAAATATCTTGTTCCTAGCAGACACAGGACCTTGGTACAACAGTTAGAAACACGCAACGGCAGTGATAAAGAGACATTCACCGAGTGGCTGCAGCCGTGCGCTTTTGGCTCCCAGTGGCAGTGACCTAGATGTGTATCTGTCCAACGTTCGGAGTGTGGCTGTTCCACCGCTACTAGCAGCAGCTAGTGGTCAGCCTCCCCGAACCACGCTTCAGAAAATAGCATCTATGAGCCTTGCTGTTTACGCGTTATGGCTACTATCTGGGGTAAACTGAACATCCTCTCTCACCAACTACAAAGCTCTAGAGAAATTCTTTTATCACATTGTTATCACTGCTTTCTTCTAAGATGGCCCCAGCTGTCACAGGGAAAATAGGTCCTGAGATCAACCAAGATCAACAATTTGCATGTGTATTTTTGATGCCGCTTGAAAATCTGATAAAAATACAATGTTTATCACTATTAAAACACTTGCAACTGAAAAGTGGCCTGCAGGTCCTCACACACCCAGCAAACACAGGCAGCTGTGCTCCAGGCAGGACATGCATTTCTCATTAGTCACAATTTTGCCCTCATGAGAAGGAGCTATCTCAGGGGACTGGAGCATAGTTCAACCTCTACCTCCATTCAGTCCTCCTCCTATCTGCCAAGCTGAGGAAAAGTGCCTGGAGCAGCTGATCACCCAGACTTTGGCTAAGGTCCCCAGTTTATTACCTATAATACAATAAATCATTATCATATTCAACCAAAGGAGTTAGTTTGGCTTCTTCTCACTGTTATTCCTACATGAGTCTACTGATGTTGCCGGTATTAATTAGTCACACTTTTTTGTCTATAAAATATGCCGTAGTAATTTAAGCAGTACTCAGGCAAAAATAGTGTAAAGATTGGCTAGCGGCTTGTAATTATGAACATTTTATTCGTCGCAGCTTACTTACAAGTGATTTACACTTGCATCAAAATGTTGAGCAAACCTGAAGCACATGCTCGCAAAATTCTCAAGTTCCTTTTTGAGATTTCTGTGTAACTGACAAACCCAACGTCTTTCCAAAACCACCAGAATTTGATGTCTTCCAACAGAATGATATCTATCTGCCTTGCAGCACTGCGGTTAGCCAGCGTCCTGTGTCAGGACGTCAGCCAGGGAATGACAGGACCGTTGTATCTGTAATCTTTCAGTAAGTGCTGGTACTATACTGGAACAAAAACTTTTGGCTTATCTATGATTTATATTCTTTCAGTTCCATCAACCTTGAGAAAGATTTAGAAAAACTAGAAGAGCTGAGGATCTGGCCCATCATATTTGTCAAAAAGTTGTTTAAACCATGGCACTGACTCTCTGCTTATTCAGTTGCTGTGGGTTTACTCTAGCTATGCTTATGTAAAAGCAGAACTGATTTCAGCCTAAGCAGATCTAACACAGAATCACAGAATCACAGAATGTTCGGGGTTGTAAGAGGCCTCTGTGGGTCATCTAGTCCAACCCCCCTGCCGAAGCAGGGTCACCTACAGCAGGCTGCAGAGGACCTTGTCCAGGCGGGTCTTGAACGTCTCCGGAGAAGGAGACTCCACAACCTCCCTGGGCAGCCTGTTCCAGGGCTCCGTCACCTGACAGTCTCATCTTAAACCTTCAAATCAGTCTTACAGAAACCCTATTTTTCTGATTTTTCATGTGGAAATGAATGACTTGCTGTTGTTTTGTGTGATAATTTAACTAAGCAACAATTATTACTTTGTGTCCTCAGCTGTGGAAAGGACAGAGTTGAGTTACTTCAGTTCATTCCCTTTTCTTTCTCTCTTTGGATTTATAGATTATATATTTTTCCCTTTATAAGCAATTTGCAACAGGAAATAAATTGAACTCACCTGAGTATTAAACTCATCTAAATCTTACTATAGAAATTAAATTTCTAATCTCAGGCATAGATAAAACTTTGTATTCATATTGTTTTTCCAAAACTGCTTGATCCATTGTTCAAATGCAGACCAATTTCTGCCTTTCAGCTGCTTAGAGGGATCTGCGCACAAGGGTTAAGGGTAAGAAATGGACAGAACTACTGCCGTGGAAAGAAGAGATACAGTGCGTGAAAAAGAAAATCTTCAGTCCTCACTCATAAGATACTTTTATTCCAGAACTGTGATTTTATAAAGTTTTTAAAGAAAGCCTCTAGATAAATTAAATCATGGATTAATGTAAATTATACAAAGTTATCTTTATGACAATAGACTGGTATCTAGTCACATCTATTATCTTCTCAATATTTATTACAGTGGCAAGCCCAGTAGCACTAGCATAGCTAAAGCCACTGCAAAAATTCAAAGCCCAGTGAAGCCTTCCATCTACAAATTGTGCTAATCACTTCTTAGAAGCAGATTACCTTCAAATGAGAAAATGTGAAGAAATAGCACCAACTGCAGCAAACAAAAACCCCACTAGTTATTTAAGGAAAATTGCACACAGCAATGCTGCCAAGATGCCACAGTGTCTCCATCACAGCCGGAGGTGGATGGCTTCTGTAGGCTTGGGCAATTCGCATTTCAGATTCTTTTCCCACTGCCCACATGTTCAATTTTACTCAACAGCAAGCCCTATTTGTCCCTTATTTACCTTCTAAAGCAAAGCCCACATTGGTGGGAATGAACACCGAAGTGACACTTAGAAAAAGCAACATCATTTGAACAGCTGTAGACAGTCTGTTATTTATCAGAAATTTTAACAAAGGCCAAAGGAAAAAAGCAGCAGTTCAGCAGAGAGCGAGTCCTGCCCTAGCACAGCTGTTACACAAGATGGGAAAATTTCAAAATGAGAAAGTAAACACCACTCTATATTCTAGCAAAGAGGGAAGAGATTTTTCTTCCCAATCCTTGGAAATGGCAAACTTAACACTAATGAAATGCAAACACTCCCCCACCCCCCGAATATAAATGCTGGGATCCAGTTGTGATTCTTTTCTTGTGGTATTCCTTTGCCCAAACTACCCACAGGGCAAAAAGCTAGAGCTGCTGGACCAGACCCCCAGCAGCAGTAAACCAGGACTGCTTTATTGACGTTGTGTCCACTGCTCTGATGGTTTTGCTGGACAGGCGCAGAGTTCACAGTTAGCCTCTGCCAACAGCTTACTTCTTGGTGTACTGCAATCTGGGGAAACACCCACAGGGGTAAACTCTTCCTCCAGTAAACAGATTTGTTAAAAATACTGCAGAGAGATCCTTTCAAGCGTTCTTTCAACAGGTTCCTGTTGAGGGCAGGAACCAACGCTCCTGTGATATCAACATCAGGAGATCAAAACCATCCCCATTATGCATATGGAGATGAACTGATAGCAGGTCTAGCATAAACTAGTTTGATTTGGCTGCTTGGTCATTTGGAGGCTCACATTCCTCAGTGCTGCTCATTTACCACTCTGATGGCAAATGCACAGAAAAAAAATTCCAAAGGTCCATTTGAACAAAGGGGGTACTTAAAAGACAGCCTCCCCGCAAAGACAAAAGGCAAGCTGAGCACACCTTTGCACAGGGTAACATACAGACTTGCACTATGGGAGCTGGACACACAACAAAAACTTATGTGGAACTGTGTGGTCCTCAAAACATCCACCCAACACTGTGGAAAGGTGAAGAGTGTCCCACTGCTCATCCACTTAGATGCAGGGCTGCAACTGATGCTTGGGGCCGCTCCTGGCGGTGAGCATGGTGTGGAGAGGTGAAGGCAGCAGCAGCACATCCCACTCCTTGGGCATCGGTTCTCACTACAGGGTCCTCTCAGCACCTCTGTCACTGTCTCTCCTGGTAGCTGGTTCTTAAAAATTAGAATGGGCCAGTTTTCCTAAGGCAAAACATGTACCTGGGAAGCCGTTCAGAGTTACATACCCTCGTTTACCAAAGACAGCATCTCAGGATGATAGAGGATGTTGAGAAGTGGAAAGAGGAGCTCCTGTTTGCTAGCACAGGTATTCGCCACCTTCACTCCCAGTTTATGTCCTGATTTCTGTAAAAACAAGTTTGGGGCACCAACATGCCCTACACATTGCATATGGAGCTCAGGTGCCTGACCTAAAGCTAAAATATCCTACTCTGGGAAGCAGACACTGTATCCCCACTCATGAGGATGATGTATAAGTCCAAACCTGCCCTATTTCACATTTTGGACAGGCAACATCCAATGGAGATGAAGACAGCCAAGCTCCGTATCAGGCACAGCCATGACTAAGTGACCTTCCAGCATGGTGCTGGCCACCCACGCAGCGCCCAGGGGCCCAAATGCCTCCAAAGGCATCACAGAAGCAAACTGCCTGGTAGCACAGGAGATAATGGGAGATATGTGAAAAGGGTGGCAAGGGGGTTATTTCTTTGTTTAATTGTACAATTGGCAGTTTTCTTCTCTTCCTATTGTTATGCCTGGGACAAAATGGGAAACGAGGTATGGATATCTGGGCATCTACAAGAGCAGCTGTGTTGTAGAGACGCTTGTGCCCCACAGGACTGTGACAGCAGAAACCAAGCACTAAGCAAGATTGGCTCTGGATGATTTCTGAGCACCACTGACATCCTTTGAGTACTTTTCTTACAAAACAAAAGAAAAAGGCAGTGCACCACAGGAACTACTGTAACCCAGTAGTTTGACGACATCAAGGAGATATTAGATGCAGACTTGGATATTAGACCTTAATCTTCTACCATCCTTTGAATGCCTGTGTCACTGGTTCAGGGGTATTCTGGGCTAAGCTCTACCCATCCCCCTTGTTGGAATAACTTAATTTCATGTAAACAATCACACATTAACTGGAAAGGGAATCTCAGTCATCGTCTTCACATACCATGGAGTTCTTCACTGTACAAAGTCCATCTTTTTCTCCCTGAGTCAAGTTATATTTATTTGTACAAACAAGAACAACTTGTACGCAGGAAAGTGTGAGGCCCATGACAAAATGGCTTAGGGGTCCCTGAGGAGAACTGCACTCCTTGCTCTGCCCCTAACCTCTGGGCTGTTGGTTAGTCTGGTGTACAGCCTGGGGCAGGTGATCAGAAACTCTTTGCTAGTGTCATCACAGTTGATGCATCCTGGGGTTACAGCACTCTGACGTTTGCCAATGAAAAACTGTTCAGTCAGAATTTTTTCTGACTATCGTTCCCCCTGACTCCATTCTCCAGCTATTTCCCCTGGTTATTCAGTGAGCAGCAATCTGCTGCAGTGCACCGAATGCTCTGTGCCTTATATCATACCCCGAAGGTCCAAAGCAACACGCCAAAGAAATAACACTCTAGCTGTGTTCCTGAATTTTAGCTTAGTTAGAACACCGTGGGCAATAAAAAAACTCAAAGTCCCAGTTACTAATAGAAATTTTATTAACTTCTGAAAGCGGAATTTTTAATCATTTGCTTGCAATATTTTCCTATTTAAAACAAATATTCACATTTCTAGGAACTGCTGACTACTGTGCTTATAAAATGGAGCCCATTTTTGCTGTGTCTAGGGAAGGATAAGGAAAACATGATGCACAAACCAGGAAAACTGTAGAAAAAATATTGGCTGCAAAGTCTGTGTTCCTGAAGACAACCAAGGATAACATTTAACCAGAAACTGGTTTTGACATTCAGCTGTCAGTAGTTCCCTTAAGCACTGGAGTCTCTCAGTCTGCAAATAAAATCCTGGTTCATACAAATGCATATACTGAACAAGTGTATGGATCCACCAAGATTTTTCAGAAAATTTAATGAGAAATGACCTTTCAAAAACTGATTTCCAAAAGTCCAAAGTCTGTTCTTATATGCATGCAAATTGATACATATATTTATTATACATAATGTGTGATTTTATATGTTTCATTTCAATTTCAGTGTAAAATCTACTCCTTATTAGGAGAGAAGGATTAGTGTATACACTTTAGCCAGGTGGTTACAAAACTTGCCTGTATGCAACATGATAGGCTAAATCCCATTTACACTAATTACATCCACAGCAGCGCTTCTGCACGCAACCTCACACGTGTTTCAGCTTTGAAACTTAAAACACATTAGCTCAACGTTAACTTAGGACATCAATGTCTTTATCTGGAATACGCGAAAGCATTTTTGTTTTATCTTTTCTTATCCATCAGCTGCTCACTAGAGATTCAACATATATTTTCATGTTCACAATTATGTCAATTGAAAATACACAAGCTGCACAACAAAAGAGATGAAAACAAAGACAACAAAACTCCCACCACTGGTCAATCTGCATATAAAATTACATATCAATGTAATTTATAAGAAATTACCTAACACCTTTCCCCTCAAATTTAACAGTCTTCAGTGACACTTCACATATTCTTGACTTCCGAACATATTTCAGTTAACAGAAAATATTGCCTATTTCTCTGCTAAAATAACTTCTAGGTTTTCTTTTCAGAGGATTCTCCTATCACAGGTAGGTAATTCTGCCTTATATATAGCACTTCATATGCTTGCTATAGCAGAAAAGCTATGTTTGTATCTTCGCCTTCACACAAAATACTGACAAAGTTCTAGGATCCATTGCTACTATTATTTTATAGGATTCAAATCAGAATACAAAGACACATTATCTACTTTCTGAATTCTAAAATCTGAATTTTAGCTAAGTTATAACTACGAACGATCAACAGAAGAGATGAGGCCAGAAAAAAAGCAAGGTTATAGCAATACCTTTACAAGTCAGTCAGTTTAGGAAAAGGGAAAAAAAATGTCATTGTCGCACTTACTTTAAATTGATAAATAATAAAGGGCATAGAGGTTCTGAGCCAAATCTTACCTAAGGCAGCGGAAAGATACATAATGGCTACAGTGACATTTTGGATCAGAACTAATATTTTTATCTAATTTATGTTAAGGTCATAAAGCATTTTATCTCACTGTTAAATTCAGTGAAGCTTACATTTTATAAATGCCTGATGAATGTCTTTGAATAAGCTACGCTATGAATAATGTGAGTTTCAGAAAGACATCTAAACGGATAGCAAGAGCTTCTCCTTGAAGAGCACTTTATTGATGTGAGATCCCTGAGCTGTACATCACTGGATTGCACACTGTGTGAGTTCTCTGCTCCTGGATCATCCACGAGCACCTCCTGTCAGCCTCTGTTAAAAGCGGGACACCAAGCTGGGGAGCCTTAGGCTAAAATGGCCTCTTAATGTTCTGAGGTACTACACAGAAAATCAGACAGGCATCTTCGCAAAACTTCCCTCTCCCCTCCTCCTCCCCACTTCCTCGCAGTTATAGCATTCAGAGTCATCACTTCACAGATTCTCTTTTCAAAACTTTTTTCATTTTAAATCACTGTCCACTAAAAATCAGACTCACAGGATCACTATAACTGCGTGCAACAAGCAAGTGGCTTAAGCTTATTTCTTCTATTAACAGAGTAGTGTAGTGTTCTTCCTGCCTAGAATTTTACCAGAGCATCTTTCAGAGGCATTAGCAGAAGATTACACAGTCCTCCTTGATTATCTCAGACCTTAAATTTATTATGCCCCTATCACACACAGCTATTATAGTCAACTGCAGGTTTGTAATTGCTCTCAGTGGGAGAAGGTTCAAGCCCTTTATTCCTTCCTCAGAAGGACATTGGGCCTGATCCAATTCAGGCCAGGCTCATACTGTTTTCTTCTCTAAAAATCTATTTCCTTATTTTCAGATTAATTCAAGCTAAAAGATACCATCTTTCTCTCTGGCCCTTGACCTTCTAGATAACCCTTCTTTATGCCAGAAAATAAATGTGTAGAAGAATATAATATTAATTAAGAGGCAGTATACCTTTGATTGAAGCATCAAATAAAAATATGATAATATCACTGAAGGAAAAGATCTTGAATATAGTTCATTATATAGACAGTGAATAAAATCAAAGTGCAGCTGCAAGCCTGTATTAACAATGTAAGCATACTCTCCTCTTACACACAGTCACTCAGCTGCGTTATCACTTGAACTCAGGGGTCGGATCCGTTGCCCACATGCGAACAGCTTTCGTTTACCTCAGCACCTCCCTTCGGTTCTGCCACACTGCTCAGAAGAGAAAGAGCCACTCGCTCCAGGGGCCCTCTCTGTGGGGGCCCTTGACTCGAAAGCTGGGTGAATAACACGAGACACTCACCCCTGCACACACAGAATCCTGTAATCGTACTCTGGTGAGTCTGTGTCTGAGTATTTTCTTAAAGTAAGATGCGTTTGTCTTTCCAGTTAGTTGTCCTCTGTGAAAAGACAAACTTCGACGCTTATTTTTTCAAGGCACATAAGAAATATCATTCATTATGAATTAATAGGCATAATAATTAAGTGCATCGCAAAGATTCTGTAGACGGAGACCAAAATAAATAATAGGGTTTGGTAGGGGGAGGTGGAAATCACACATTTGCTGCTACTTTTATTCTGGCTTGATGGGGTTCCCAGGAATCTGGGGTTTAACAATAGCTCAGTACAGCAAACAGTCAACATGTAAGCTTGGCTTTCACACATTACAAGTCTACGAAAGCTACCTCTCCCAAGACGCATTCGCTACTCAAACTCCTTGCTTGAGAATCCCCCACAAAAATGGCTTCCAAACAGGAAAACAAAGAGAGTTCTTCATCAGACAGAGAGAAGCTATGATCAGATTCAGGAAGTGATTAAGATAGAAAAGATGGCTGAGTTAGGAATTAACATTAAGTGACAAGTCCCTTAGCATTTGGTTTTGTTTACAATCTGCACAGCAAAGGCTCCTACTCGTCCCTGTTCCTTACTAATGAGTTAAAATACAAAAAGGCCTGAAACCAGCATATAAAATTTACCAACTCCTGCTGCGGGTTTTGCCTTCTGTTTAAATTTCTCCTTTACTACATTCTCAGCAGAAAATAATGGACTCTACAACACTTAGATTTGGGACCAATTCTATATTTAGAAATCTTTCAACACTGAAGGCTGTTGAATAAGAAATTCTCATCTAATGACATCAGAAGTATTAGAAAGTTGCAAAATGTTCATGTATCTATTTTTTATAAAGCAAGTAACAAAGCTAAGCTGGAAGATGAATATTAAATTGTCTGATTTTAATCGGTGAACTCAAATGTCTAACAGTCAAAAGGCCATTGCATGATATAAAGCACTACTGAGCAATGTTAATATTCTTTGGATGGATGTCATAACTGTGTATTTTCACAACAATTTTATTGATGTTTCATTTTAGCACTAGATTTCCTGTCTTATATACTTTTTACAGGTTTGATTTCAATACATGTGTAATGTATGTTATCCTTATGTTACCAGAATGTACTGTTGATTTTAAATAAAATTTAACATTTTTTTCTAGTTTAGAGTACAAATTAGTCACCACTTTCTCTCAGCCTCTCCAGCTAGCCGCAGCATAAAATACCCTTAAGACTCCAAACATTTGTGTCTTTAAAAGCCTTTGTAAGTGCTATAATGTTTGATATGTATTGAGACACACCTGAGTTTTGATGTTAAAGGACTTCGACATTAGTGAAGCACTTAAGTCTGGACAATTCATATACTGAACTGCCAGAGAGGCTCTGGGATGGCAAAAGCTCGGCAACGATGCTGTGGCATGACATAAACATCCAACCTGAGAATGTTTGTGAAAAGGCTTTCGTTGAGCCAAAGAGATTTCGGGACACTTCAGCACAATATAGCATTATTACAGCAGGACTATTAGGGCAGCGCACTGTTTACCCAGCACAGTCATATTTCTGCTGTATGCAAAAAAGTGTGAAAATGAAGTCTGTATTTAGGTTAGAAATACAAAATCTATAATCCCCAGCAATTCAGGGAATTTTCACTGTTTCCTATAACAACCCTGTCACACTTTTTAAGAACTGTCATAATAAGGAAACAGTTACAGCATTGATGTACTTAAAAGTTTGCTACTGAGAGCAGTCCATTTTACAAATTGCCAATTAGTCATGTTCAAGTAGTTACTACTACAGATTTGCTCTGGAATAAATAAATAAATTAACTACTGCTTTGATTTTTTTTCATTTTTAATCTTGTGGAACTTGATCTTTGGGAAACTGAGATTTAAAAAGTGCTCTACATGCTGATTTAAAATATGGAACCTGGAATTTGCCAAAAATGATGATATCCTCATAAAAAGGCAGGCTGGTCATATTTGTTAGTATGAAGCATAGACATCCAGGCTTTAAAGACCCATGTGCTGAGAGAGTCTCACATTGACATGGCTGTAAAGGTCACATACATACTCTGCCTCAATTGAACCCCAAGGGATGCTGTGGCTAAGTGCACAAGATGTTCAGATACTACAATTAGGTTTAAATGGGCATATGGCAGAAGAAATCTGTTCCCATAGGAGGATAAAAAGGAGAAGTAATATCACAAGTGAAATTAAGAAAAATCAGGATGACAGCATATCACTAAACTAATAGAAGGAGTGATACAAAAGGGAGGAGGTTGAGTTGCAGGGAGACACTCAAAATTAAGAAGCCAATCCTGGGAGCATGGCAATGCATTCTGTGTTCGCACTGACCTTCAGCTGGAGAAAAAAGTCATTCCTTTGGATTCATTTGGCATCTGGTTTATTTCACATTGACCTAACATTTTCGGTGCAAGGCAACTAACCTCGAAACAAGCTTGGTTTGAAAGCTTAATGAATATGGGAGTTCACATGGAACAAAGGAAATGATTGAATAAGGGATGCGATTTCTTCCTCCTGTTCAAAGACAAGCTGTCTTCATACACAGGTCTCTAGACCTCATAATCTCTCAGACGCTGCTGCCTCTATCTGCCAGGCCTAGCTTACAGACCAGAGGTTAATTTGCTAACAAGTTTGGACCCAAATCTGTCTAATATACTTTCTTCTTGGGTTGTCCTTTCCTTGGACTAATAAGATAGAAATCAGCCTCAGAAAGAATGAACATTTTGTCCAATAGTTTTCCTTCTGCCATGTCCGAGGTGAGCTCTAAAAGCAAAGCTGCAAATGCAGAAAAGCTCATTTGTCTTCCAAAATACATTTTGGGATAGCTCTTAGCTCTGCAGTGTCGATGAAAATGCAAGCAGTAGGTCTGTGACCTCCTCTTTGATCTCTGCACAGGAGTATGACGCTTCTTACTCATTTTTCCCTTAACAAATGATTTAGAGGAACACAGATATTTTTAAGGAATTTTGCTTCATATCTCGACCATCATGTATATTTTTAAAAATCCACAAAGCATGAAAAATTCACAAGCCTTCCCATTTAAAAACTCTGTAGGTTTACAGAGTGCTTTCTCCACCCACCTGGAACAACATCATTTTGGGGAGGAATTTTTTTCCATATGGACATATGACAAACTATGCAAAAATCCTCTTCTGATACCTCCTCTATTGTACCCGAACAAGGCACGGAGTATTTGGTAGCACCCGACCAGGCTGGGAGCCGACTGCTGCTGGAGTTGAATACAGGGCGGGAGGAGGAGAGCCCAAAAGAGGGATCACGGGGAGAGAGGGGCAAGCCCTCCGCCACCTCCCGGACCTGCCCCCCGGTTCAAGCCCTCGCTCGGACGTGGACTCACTCCAAAGCACAGTGCAGATTGCAAGTGCCTCTGCAGTGACTGGGAAGGACCGGATTGAGTCCTTCTTTCCAAGTTCCACATTTTTGTGGTTCATTTGTTTGCTTTGTTTTCCTTAACAGTACATTCTAACAATATTATTTTAATTAAAGTCATATCTATATAGAACTTTGACTGCATCTTAATGAAGGCTTTTTTGCTGTTGGTTTAGGGTTGAGTTTTTCTATTTTTTTAATGTGGTATTTTTAATTTATAGCTAAAATGTCTAATTACCAAAGAAAATATAATGAAATCCACTAAATGTGAAACAACAAACAGCAATTTCAATTAGCAGGGGGACTGATAAAAGAATTTACATTTCCAAAGCTGTAGCCAGATACTTTTTCTTATTATGTTACCTGCTATTCATTTCATGCTATCAAAGTTCTTTCACACAACAGAGAAGCACTTATAAATTCCAGCCATGATTCTTCCCCCAGATAAGCAGCATTGAGGGGGAAGGAAGGAGTGGGCAGCAACAAGAGAAGAGACCGAGGAAGTTTCAATGAGAGTTTGTGGGGAGAAAACTGGCAGATTTTTGCCCTTTTCCATTTTTCCTACCTTCCTAAGTCCTATATACAGGCTTTATCCACAGGAGCATACTCAAATCTGTCGGATACTTTTGTAAATGTTGACTGTAGAGCCGGTAGAAAATCATGACAATAAAGACACCTCCTAAGACTCCTGCAAAACACTTCACCTGCACATAGGAAAAATTATGCCAGAAGACATCTGACTACTGCTGCTTTCATTGATTTTGCTCCCAAGAAGACTAATCATCTACCACTATGTTATTCTGCATCCCTCTGCTGAGAAGCTGCACCTCAGCTTTTGTTTACAGACTTTTTTAATTACCTAGCATGTCTCTTCCAAGTGAAGAAACTATTACACACAAAGTATCACTCACTGTCACCATCACTGCATTCAGACGCACTCTGGAAATGATTAGCCCAACCCAATTTCTTCCAAGAGTGAATAGCAAACTATCCATTGAAAAAAAACAAAACCTCTTTTCAACATAAAAATGGCAATTTAGCAGAATTTAGGTGGGAACCAACAGTTGTAATGGCAATACTTGAGTGCTTATCACATAAAACCCCAGTCCTAAAACTCACTTCTATGTCAAGTTTTAGCTTTGTCAGACAAAATTTTCAGCTGACATAAAATCAGACAGAGGGAGGGATTTTTTCATGCCTCTACTTTCAAACCTCAGAGCCCGAGGAAAAATGAACAGTATCCATTACTAAACTCACACAAGAAGTCCAAAACATTTTTTTTAAATAAATAAATAATAGGATTTTGGAGGACTGTTCATTTTTGATGAACTGTTTTTGTGGGAAACTCTCTTCTTTTTCTCTCTCCATCCTTATTTTGGTCCCTCCTTCCTCTCCCTGCTCCATCTGGCTCTGGCCAGAGCAGTGGCAGCCAGGAGAGCACTGCCACTAAGGGCAATGGTGGGGTCCGAGCCCAGCTCCAGCTCTACGAGCCAACCCTGCTGCTTGACGTTGGAGTGGCTGGGAGGGGGGCAAGTGGCAATGGAGGCAAACTCGCCCCTGTTTCAGGCACACTGAGGGGCATTTCTTGAAAGCATCGCATCTGGCCAGGGTGTGGGCACCCTAGCGCCCTTCTACCAGGCTCCTCTCTGTGGAAGCTTGGGCACACAGGAGGAAGGGCTGCGGGGAGAAATGAGGCAGAAAGACAGAGCAGTGCTGTTTCCTGCCCAGATACCCTTGCCCAAGTCCTGGGAACCCTCTTGACAAATACTGTGAAGGTCAGCTATAGCTATCAATAACAATATGCATCACCAGCTCTGATGACACTGTCAAAGAAAAACACTGAGCTGATTTTATCCTTTTCCTCAGTCCTCTTTGAATCTTAATTTACATCTGTTTCATCTTTTCTTATTTTCCTATTCTGCCCCCTTTGTATTTTCTGCTTCCCATCCCAAAATGCTGGGTAATGCTGCTGTGCACTGGTAGAAAGATGTCCTGCTCCCCAGAGCTGCCTCTAATTCAGTGGTGTGGGAACTGATTCATGTAGCCACATGTAATTTGTATAGCACTTTGGGACCCTTCTGGAAGAAAGACACTATAGAACAGTAAGATCATTTGCATTATAAAGGTTCTGGTGGCTGTTTCTTGGATTAGACACTTTAGGTTTGTATGATGTTTCTATGTCAGAAGAAATAGGAGCCAAAATGGAGAAAAAAGTATTTTCCCTCAAGTCAGATTTATGTTCCATATATTAAGTACTGTATATTCATTAGGACTCTGGTTTTCCTTTCCACTTCCAAAACACACTTATTTTCCAGATTCTGTTGCATTGTTTAAAATCAAACCCATTGAACATTCAAATTAAGGTGTTGCTTTTTGACGTTAACATAAACATTGCTCTTTCACTGCAGTAAACCCAACCTCAGAGGCAATTCCAAGCATCCAGCTTCCCAGATCATCAGACAAAACAACACAGTCACTCCCTCTGATGGCTTCCCCCTTTCGCACACAGAAGCAATCATCAGTGCCTTCTGCAAACCAACATTCCAGGAAGGGCCAGTAAGGTTGTTCTCAGGCAAGACATCAGATTGCCCTTTCCTGCTGAAAAGGCACCTGGGCAAAAAGGTAAATTTGAAGAATCTTCAGTTTTCAGTGAAGGAAACATTTTAAGTAAAGAAGGTGTTAATATCAAGACAAGCATAAGGAAAACAGATTCTGAATCCTCTGGCCCAGATGTACAACTGATAAAAAATGATTAGCTTCACTGACTTCAAACTCTAATTTATGCTAGATAAGGATCTGGCTGACTTGTTTTTTACCCCTTACTTTTTAAAACAATGAAATGACACAGTCTGTAGCCTTGCCTTCAGCAACAGGTGAGCAGAAAATATTCTGTACCAGTGATAAGAACCGATCCTTTTTTAAATACGTAGTGTTTTCTTACCCATATTGTAACACCAACTTATTCCATGCACAATAGGGTTATTCCAGACTCTGCTGAAATTACTCCAGATACATTCAACAGCAAATGACAGTACAATCTTTCAGTATCCCTCTGACCAAACTTATATGTACACACCATACGCTCCTCTGCCAGTACAACACTAAACTGTCACATTTTCACTCATTTCATATAAACAGACCCTCTTCCTTTTTTAACTGATTTTTTTATAGTGAAGAAGCTGTTCAAAGTGATACTTATGAGTGGGGGACATAGTCAGAGATTACATTTTACATGTACAAAAAGAGCATCCTATTTGAAGATATTCTGAAGAAGTCCTGCAGTTTATATACTTGTAATGTTAGGACTGACATGATTTGCTTCCTTATTGCATGACAGTCTAATTACACTGCACTTTCTCCCACTTGGAGAAACACCAAAAGTCCACTGTAGTTACCACAAATCTAGCTTTGGGTCAGGACCTTATTTCATAAGAAATAGTCTCTCCACAGCAGAACTTACTGCTGGTGGAAACAGCTATTCAGTGTGGGTATGGACGTCACAATCTGGTTGTCAGTATTTTTAAATGAATTCTTCCATAACTAATCATCCATGTTCTGAAAAGTTTAAACAAAACCTTTAAAAAAGATGATGATACAGCAAGCTACCCTAAAGCATACCACAGTAGAGAGTGTGTCAATGTTATCAAATAAAACAGGATAGACATCTGTTATTGAAGTTATTACAAAGCATTTGGTGTCATACTCAATAAATAATACCCCAGGAAGTTTAAATGTAACCCTGATGGACACTTAGCAAACAATAATTTTAAAATTAATAGCATGTGTGGAGAGTATCCAACGGTTTTCCAGTCTGAAAAAGGAAAGAGAGCTATTTGTGCGAGAAATTGACACTCTTCCAGTTATCACCATGCTAGGGTAGCTGTGCTCCAATACAGTATACTGTGTGCATAAAATATTCTCACAGTTTAATGTGGGCCAGAAGTGTAGGAGAGGAGGGGAAAAAAAAAAAAGAAGAAGAAGAAGAAGAAAAAAACCCCACCACTGATGTAGTTAGGAATTCCAGGCTGTTGGGTATTAAAGTGCCCTTCGTTCACCTGCTACATCCAAATCACAGCATGGTGATTGGTGTTTGCTCTCGTAAGCAGGTATTGTGTGAGCAGTGGGCAGCTGGAACCCTCGGAGAATCTTCACTTGTCAGAGATGAATCAATCATCTCGAAAGATGTCAGCATCTGCCCAAACCATTTTATATTAGAATAAATGGCAGATGGTGGTGTTTTTATATTTAATCAGTTCCACCAAATGCAGTTTCATCTCTTATAAAACTAAACCATCTGCAGTGTGTAGGTGTACAAATCTAGCTAAATGCCCACTGCAGAATCTTTCCTCTTAAAGGTAAACTGTACGTGTTTAATATTTGTGGATGCCAAGTTCAAGAAATTTCAAAAGCTCGAACAAACTGCTCTGTTTTTATGAATACTTTTATTTTATTCTTATATTTTCAGTATTTGGTATCAATGATTTGTGCCTAACTCTCACTTCTGAATCTTATTATGTAAGCTGCTCATACTTGACAGTATTAAAATACTTTCATGAAAGATCATTCCTCCCTTCTTTCTATATAACTGTAAACCTCAGGTTCAGCCTCATTAAACAGGACACAGAAAGAGACTCGGTGACTTGTCCAGGACACAAGACCTCAACAGTGGTATAACTCAGAAAAGAAAAGGTTTGATTCTGGCAGGACCTGACCTGAAAGTCTTGACCATAGTAAGGTTTTACCTTGATTTTAGCTTTCAACACTGTCTCCTGTAACAGCCTCAGAGACAAACTGACGAAGTACAGACTAGAAAAATGGACAATGAGGTGGACTGAAAGCTGGCTGAACTGTTGGGCCCAAAGGGTTGTTATTAGCAGCACGAAGTCCAGCTGGAGATCAGTCTTTACTGGAGTACTATGGGAGAAGATACTGGGGCCAGTACTGCTTAACCTCTTCATTAAGGACCTGGATGGTGGAGACAGAGTACACCCTCAACAAGTTTGCAGACAATACAAAGCTGGGAAGAGTGGTTGATGGACCAGATGGATGTGCTGCCATTCAGAAGGACCTTGACAGGCTGGAGAAATGGGCCAACAGAAAACTCATAAAGTTCAACAAAGGGAATGCCAAGTCCTGCAGCTGGGGAGGAATGACCCCATGCACCAGTACACACTGGGAGCTGACCAGATGGAAAGCAGCTTTGCAGAAAAACATCCTGAGGTCCCTGGAGGACAGTAAGTTGAACACACACCAGCAGTGTGCCCTTGCAGCAAAGAAAGTGAACAGCTTGCTTTGCCAGCAGGTCAAGGGAGATGATCGTTCTCTGCTCGGCACTGGTGAGAAACATCTGGTGTGCTAGGTCTAGTCCTGGGCTCCCCAGTTCAAGACAAAAGGACATACTGGTGCGAGTACAGCAAAGAGCCACAAAGATGGTGAAGGAACCGAAGTGGAATCCAGTTCTGCAGAAATTAGTGTTCTTTGACTTTGTCCTTGATTTTGTCCCAGTTTCTCTCTTTGTGGCAGGTTGGTGCTGTCAGTTGTATGGAGACACCGAAAATTTTGAAATAAATTTCTCCAACAGCACCTGGGTGAAGCCTGACCAACAGCAGGCTCGACAGCTGATATCAAATACAGACAGATGGGATTTGATGGGGGCAAGAGGGGCAGCAATAAAGCAGCCACACACCTTAGCATAGACTTCTATTTTTGCACTTTTTTCCATTTTATTCAGTCAGTACTGATGCCAGTGTGCAACAACCAGTACAAATCAGAACTACTGACAGATATTGGACTCTGCTCAGACTTACATTAATAGCAAAATCACTTGGAAGGTCAAAAAGTTCCCCAAGTTTCATGAAGAAAAATAGCTAAATTCTCTATCAGGAAGAATTACAATCCAACAATAGAAAACATTAAACATATATCTAGGTATCTAATATTTCTACCACTTTGGAAAGTGATCTAAAAATAAAAACTTGCCATAAGTTTAGAAAAAAGAGCCTTTTCTGTGTCATAAAGCACTAAATATAACATTTTCCTTAGGACAGTGGCAATAAACATGGTGTGAGGTTTTTGTGAAATATTAAACAACCATTACTTTTCAACCCAACAGTGGCTATACTTTGGGGAATGGCTATAGCCTACAAGAAACAGGATGGAGGGAAAAAAAAAAAAGCGTTTTGTAACTTCTCTGGTTTTCAAAAATAAATGAAGATGTGAAAAAATAAAATGAGACTGAAATGTCCTTGAAATGGTACCACCCAGACAGTTACTGGAAATGTAGGCACAGAACACAGAAGTGAGGGCTACAACCTGTGGCTTGCAGGGCAACATGCTGCCCACAGAGGCTGGATGCCCCAAGAGTATCAGCAGGATGGGGACAAGTCTATGCCAAGAGCAGTTGGCAGGGGGAAGAAAGGACAGCTCAGAAGGGTTTATACCTCCTCTGTTTTCCGCCCTGCACAGGAGAAGAGCAAGGAGTGGTTTGTGCTTGAACAATAGTTCCTTCCCGGTATTGTATCTGGGGCAGAGCTCTTTACGCAAGGTCACCTCTTACGGCTTCATGCTCATCCATAGGGAGTGAGCAGAAGGAGGCACCGCAGCTGGGAAGTAGGGCGCCCATCTGCGTTAACACAGTGGTTTCCGTTTACAGTGATTCATGGAAAGCTGTTCTTCAGTTTCAGCCCAAGTGCATTCACAAACACTCCACTCGGGTTTCAGTCTGAGTTTGCCTGTCAAATACGGCTCATTTGAAACAGTTACTCCTGAAACTCCTGTTTACTGCATGAAAGTGAAAACTGTCGCTGTGCTGCATTGTTCAAGAGGGGGTTTTTTGTAACTTGAGAGCACAACACCTTTTTCTGAGTTACTAATTTAGTTTGGGGCCTTCTAGTCTCCTACGTCAGTCTTTTTTCCAAAACCTTTTAAGAGTCATCCAAGACACATCTACACACCTTACAAAATCCTATTTTCATTGTAGGAATCACTTGTACTTTTATATCCGGCTGTTTTCACCATACCTTGGCTCAACACAGTTTGTGTTAATAAGCAGGGAAGCAGGGCCAAAAAAAAAAAAAATCTATCTTTGAAAAAGTCTCTTGTAAGGGTTGTTGTCTGGGCACCAGGGCAGGGCAATGAGAAGGTTAACATCTAGGAAAAGGCAGTCTGTCTGTACTGGGTGCTGGAGCTAGAGCCTGGGAATTTTCCTAAAGGCAGAAGAATTAAATGAAGCATTGATACTATCCTACAGAAGCACAGACTTTGCCCCGATAAAATCTCACAGATTAAGAAGCTGGGGAGGGCAAGCTGAGCAAGAAAGAAAGGGAGACAAAGAGTTGGAGAAGGCAAGCGGCCAAGTAAGGAAGTAGGAACCAAATGACACCGAGTCCATGATTCAGAGAAGAGCTGTGCCTCACCTGAGGACTGGGGACTGCCTGAAAGGCTCTGACATACACAGCTCCTGGGAGTGGTAGAGAAACAGAAGAAAGAAAAGGCAATGAGCATATATATTCTTTCTTTTTTTTAGAAAGACACACATACACATTTTTGTGTTCATAAATACGCACACATACATATACATACATACCTGTATGTGTGTGTACATGTGATTTCTTATGCTATTTCAGTAGAAAAGTGACTGGTGTGCAAAGAGTGTTTGTCTGTTCGCTATCAGCTGTCACCTCCACGAAGAATAAATTATAAACTCACTTTTGCAGTAGGACCAACATTCTCAGCAAAGATGAGCTGACATTAGTCAGGAGCTTGGTGGGGAGGCCAAAGTGGCCAATACAGCTGTGAAAGTACAACAGGCTGACAGACTGTTTATTGGAAAACTGCCAGAGAAGCCAAAAGAAGAGACCATGTTTCAAACCACCCAGTCAAAGTGGAGCTTGGGAGTTCACCACAAACTTGAAGGCAGAGTTTAGCACGAGCTCAGAGGTGCCCTACCAATGCTGTGACACATTTTAAACAATAATTTGGTATTTGTAGAAAATTTTTACTTGATTCATTCTAAGCAGTCAACAAAACATCGTTCCAAAGGGAAAGTCTCTGCAATATTAATTTAACCTAAACCAGTCCAGCGGAGGGCTACAAGGTTGGTGAGGGGACTGGAACATCTCCCCTACGAGGAGAGGCTGAGGGAGCTGGGCTTGTTCAGCCTGAGGCAGAGAAGGCTGAGAGGGGACCTAATAAATGCTTATAAATATCTGAAGGGTGGGTGTCAGGAGGATGGGGACAAACTCTTTTCAGTGGTGCCCAGTGACAGGACAAGGGGCAATGGGCACAAACTTAGGCACAGGAAGTTCCATCTGAACATGAGGAAGAACTTCTTCCCTCTGAGGGTCACGGAGCCCTGGAACAGGCTGCCCAGGGAGGTTGTGGAGTCTCCTTCTCTGGAGATATTCAAGACCCGCCTGGATGCGGTCCTGTGCAGCCTGCTGTAGGTGACCCTGCTTCG
>Ga0065711_1001988_pt1 | contig 37586 bp, 19 predicted proteins | sample Hoacrofraction12_FD_59098 | JGI IMG/M metagenome (GOLD analysis project Ga0065711, IMG submission 59098) | Hoatzin crop microbial communities from Cojedes, Venezuela - Epithelial fraction 12 v2 (version 2) | ecosystem: Host-associated > Birds > Digestive system > Esophagus > Crop | place...
CTTTTTCTTTTTTTTTTTTTTTTTTTTTGAAATTCAAGCAGCATAGTGACATTGAGCACTTTTCAAAGGCAGCCTACTTTGGGTTTACTTCACCTCTGAATAAATTATTTGACTCTGATAGTAAAGACAGACACTTACAATACCATTCTACATCCTTTAGACACACACAAGCAGTAAAAAAGATATTTAATATAGAGATTCTTCACTGAGTTTGATGACAACCTCTCTCATCAGTTTCAACCTTTCAAGATGTTTTCCCTTTCCTTCAACTTAAAAAATAGGAAGTACTTGCAAGCCTGTGTGTTTTCCAATTTAGATTCCAGTTTTTGTTTTTAATTGTCTCTTTTCAGCCAATAAAACATCCCATGGGGACTTTTTAAGGTTTCTCAAGCTGAAAATAAATAATTTCAAACTAATTTTGAAAATTCGTTCTGTTTTCCAAAATACGCACAAAGTGCAAAGGCTCTGCTCAAGCACACAAACTGTACTCTGAAATTGTGCCCAGATTCAAAAGAGAGCTCTAAAAAGGCAGCACCGTGGAGAACGTAGATGAGCAGGTAGAAATATTAGATAAGTGCCTAAATAAAGCAGATTCAGTGCCTAAGGGGTTGCCTCATTTGTCAGTGAAAACAATGCAATCAGTGAGCTTTGACGATAAAGGTTCCTTTGAAGCTACTTTTTCATCGATTTTCATCTAGATTTGAAAAGACCAGAACGGACAATTGATGGCATGGGAGACTCCTGTGAACCATGGTGACTTCTCCACTGCATTGTATGGCTTATTTAGCCATTTTTGTTTGGTTAGTTGAACTTACTGTATTTATGGTAATGGCACACCCACAAATGATTTTATTTGATGCAGGCTTTAATCATATATTTTTAATAGCAGGTCAGAACATAAATAAAATTGGCAACCTAACATCCAATATATCTTTATGGCAATTGAATGTGAAAAAACCTGACAGCCTCTTTCATTCGACCCTTTGATCTATTCCACATTTCCATATCTCTCTTGCTGAGTTCAGGAAAGATTTAATACATTTGCCATTGAAACAATATGGGGCTCTAAGAGGAAAGAAACAGACAAATGACCTATTATACAAACTCACTGAAAAACACAGCCTGCATTTGCTTTGTACTGAAATGCAGACAGAACTCAAGACAAGGCTATTCCAAGTCACCAAACCTTTGTTCTAGAAGAGTGCAGTCTGCATGTTGAGTTAATTCACAGCTGTCGGTATGCCACCTTATTTTCTTGCTGTCTGGCCCAGTCCTTTGTCACCACACTGGCCATTCACCGTTTTCACTCTGCTAAGATCTGAGGAACTGCTTCTCAAAGGTGACTGAAATAAATTGGTCTGAGGTCCCTAGTAACTTGGATGACGTAATATTATCTAAGTCTCAGACCTTTGAAATTTTGCTGTTTCTGCAGGAAAATTGTTCTACGAAGAAACAAAGGACGGGTATAAGGGCTGGCTTTAATTTCATTGACTATTACTGCTCACAGTGCACAAATTAAGGTCCAGATAAATTAGAAGTAGCCCTCCCCCTCTAATTAATGTCTGAGGCAATTGTGTCATTAAGGGTGAACACAAATCCTAAATCCTGTCTATATTGGCACAAAGTATCTATGAATCAACCAAATAGCAAAGTATCTGAGGACTGAGAAGAACTCAGCCTCCTGCTTAGACTAGGCGATCACAGGGATTTTTAACTTCATGAAGGCTTCAGATACACCTACTTTGGATGATTTTTTTTCCACTACTCTTTTGTCCCTTCTGAGTGGAAGGAAAAGCTTCTTTAGCTATTTGAGCAGTTGATTATGAAACCTCCACTTTTCTGTTCATCATATCCTGGAGTACTATATATGCAAACACTCGGTGAAAATGCCACCATCAAAACAGAGGTTTTCTGAACTTTGGGAAGATAGACACTAGTGCTGTTGATTAGATCAGAACTTTTCTGTGAAGCAGCTCTGCCAGACATTTTTTTGAACTAGGAAGAAGAACACTATCACTCAGCCTCAAATCCTCTCATTTTTACTAGATTCCAATACTAGCTTTTCTAAGAACTGAGTAAATTTGTTTAAAGAGCATTAGGATCCCATGTCTTGTTTTCCATAATGTGTTTCCCTGGAATGTGTAACAGGTCAGTCATGGCATGTTTTTGGTATGGTCTTTTCATTTGTGCTACCCCCTGATTCCTCTACATAGTACATATGCTACGGTGTCCTGTAATCTGCAACATGTTAACAAACTAATATAATTAATTCCTCAATAATTTCCAGAATTACAGCAGCAGCAACTGCACAGCTGGCTGTCTGAGTATACTTCATCATCTCTTGTAGCAGCTAGACATGTATTACAGACATGTAGTGTCTGGGCTGTAGCTTGTCATGTAGACTACCACCCACATTCAAATGCGGTTTTTATGCAATCTCTGACTTTAATGACGGTTGTATGTATGTTTTTATTCCACCTAATAGATGGAATGAAATATCTCCAATCTGCTATTGATTTCCAAGGCGAAGCAGCCAGCCAAATCAGATGAGAGCAATTTGCCAGCTGCTGTTGAGCAATAAATATTAGTCTCCAAATGTTATGTTTCTTTGCATGCTTCCCTGGAACAAGCTGTCAATATTTTCATCAGAAGGCTGGTTCTAAACTGTCTTCAGTGGTAAGGGTTTCCCTAGGGTGTTTGGCACCTGTGAAGAACAATTAAGCAACCCATCCAGGAAGCATACCCAGAGGTTATCCAGCCATTTCTTTCTTGCCTGTAGGTGAGAAACTTGCTTGGCTTGTTAGATAGTGTTCAAACAGCTGAGGGAAAATACTCTGAGTAGAAATGAAGCAAAGGAGGAAAACTCAATGCCATATGAGAATCAAGACTTGATTTATTTTTCCTGACATGAACCAGTGATTTAAAGAGTACTCTAGGCACACAACTTGAATTATGATGCTAAAGGTGTGACAGCAGCTTTGTAATTGTTTATCAATCATTTAAAAAATGCTGCTCAGTGTCTGATGAAGGTCTTTGGAAAGTTTGTTTTTAATTTATTGCAGTTCTCCGTTTGATTTGGGAGAATGCTATTATACACAGACACATTTTCTCTTACCTACCACCTTTTTCTATCTGAATTCTGCCTCACACGCTTAAGTAATCTGAGAAAACTACCTGCATAAACATCCTCTCTTCTACACATATTCCATCACCACCTGTCTTACTGTTCCTTACTTATGAATTTATGTCCAGAAAAATGACTAGTTGCAACCCAGCTCTTCAACGTAGGAGAGTACGGTATCTTTGCAAGACTCTGAGGAAGCAAGGGGATGTGGCCACGGGAAAGAACACACGACTGAGGGAACATCAAAGAATTATAGCCCTCCTCCCCTTAACCCTGTGGTGTAATAAACATAGGAATTTAAACATTATTTTAAAACTTAGTCTCTTTTCTCCAGTCTCTCCTTACCCACAGTTGTCTCTCACCACAGCCATTCCATCAGTCATCTCCCTTCACATTATTGAACTGTTCAACATAGCAAGTGGCAGGGTTGGTTTACAGTTCTTAAGTACTTCAGTATAATATGCACAACCTGTACAACGCTTGCTGAAAAGGTGAGGGGAAAAAGGGGAATAGGGGAACCTAATGTCAAGTGAGCTGATGAGTCAGCAGATTGTTCTCTCCACACTCAGTAAGACCCAGCTGTAGCCCAGCTAAAAGCAACAGTTTTGCCAGTTTCTACTTGCATCCAAGAGGAAACCTGACTCACACTCTATCTCAGCCTTTTCACTTTCTTAGAAAACTCTTGGAGCTTGAACACAAACACATGCACATCTCGAAAGATCTCTTAATAAGACAGCTGGACCAAATTAGCCTGACTGGGAGGAAAGCAAGGACACAATAAGCAGGCCATCTGTTCCAGAGGTTGTGCTCCCTGTCAACTACTGGCATTTCAAATTGTTAATTGTGTAGTGGAGGAAAGAGGGATGATGTTTGTTGCACCGTAAAAGCCAGGTTTCTCAAGGTGCCAGTAAGGTTTTCAGAAGTAGATCTTTATTTTCCACTGGAACTAGATGTGACTCATGGGGATGATTTTGCAAATATTAGAACAGTGGACACCAAAATATAATTTTGAAATATAACCATTTGTTCTGTAGGATTGTCAGGTAGATGTTTCTTAATGTGAAATACATCACCTTTTGAAGCAATATCTCATGTAAGAGCAATCATGTTAAACTTGGTCTACTTCCCATGTTCGACTCATACCTGATATAAGGAAATCTGAGAAACAGAGTGACATTGACTGAGGTATGGTTGATAGCATGAGGGAAACAGAAGGCTAACCTCTAATTTTGCAATGACCTGGGCAGGGAGACAGGGTAGAACATTGCTTCGTCTATCTTCTACTGCTATTGGATTTCCTATGGTCTCAGAGCTAGTCTCACAGGTGCCAAAACTGAGCTGTGCATGAAGATCAGCAGATGCCATATGTTTATAAGTTGCATAAACTTGTATATTTACATAGCTACATATGGATTTCAGCTTCTCCTTGTCTCCTTCAAAAAGCACATGCAGTGCTTCTAAAAGGAAACCATTTGGATAGCAGTCTAGGTCTTAAGTAATTGCAGTCAGAATCCAGCAAGTTTGAGGAACTAGAGACATGTTTCTGCTGCCCAGTTCAAGGTCCGACCACCTGGATCTGTTGGCTCTGTGAAAAACCATAATGGCAGAGCCCAGCTCTCTGTTATCCAGTTGTCCCACTGCCTGGTTAAAATCAGCAAGTGGCTGTGAAGCATCTGGCTAAAACTAAATCTGTGCAAAGGGATCCTAGAGACAGGAAGGCAGGCAGTGTTTTGATGGTGTTGTCGCATTTGTATGTATTAACAGCCTCTGCTCCCAAAAGTCAAATTGGTTCATAGCCTGAGAGCATTTCCGGACTCCTTTGATTGTTGATTCAGAAATTTATTCTGACGCCAAAACGGCACTTTTCCATCTGTGTTTGGGAAAGGGAACCCATACCTCACTCTTTGACCATTTTACTGATCCAATTAACTCATTCTGTATTGGAAAGCATACAAAAATAGTAAAACTCCAACTGGTCCAGAACATATCTCTGGTTGGAAGTATATTTGCTGAGAGCTTCATGCATAACGTTGTCTCCACACAGAAGTTAATCTCAAGACATTGATCCTTATCATGGCATGACAATGAAACTACACAGAACATCAGCTCTCATTCAGGAATAAGAAAACTCATTGGCTACATCCTACCTGCACTGTGGTGGGGTCAGGGACTGGAGGACTAGGCTCCTCCTACATGTCACTCATTGAAAATGGTATTAAACTTCTAATCAGGCTGGCAAAAGTTAAGTAGCCCTGTATTTTCCCTTAAAACTCTGTCCTCCTGCAATTCCTATCTCTGTTAGAGATTCGCATGGTATCATGGTCTGCTTTGTTTAATGAGCATCAGTTTCTTCTTTGGTAAATGGGCCAGATTTATTTTTCATTTGGTTTAGTCTTATTTGAAAATAAGCTTTTCAGAAACAAAAGGAAAATTGTGACAGTTATTGATATGCTGGGAGGAAGAGGGAGGGAGGGGTCTGAGATCCTTTAGTCTTTAACTGTCTGCTGATGCAGGGTGAGCAACCACATGAGTAACTATGATTCAGAAGAGGTCTCAGCAGACCTCATAGAACTGAAGAAAAACTTTAGAGTTTGATCCAGGAATTGCTGTGTTGACTTCAGTGGCATATATTATGCAGGGAATTAGATGAATAATCATGTTAGTCCTGTCTGGCCTGAATAAACAGTTCAGTAGTTCTTGACTTTCAATTTTGCATACTTTTTTATGCTTATAACATTATTTTATACTCTATAAACACTATTAATTTTCCCACTGAAAAAATATATGCATAACTATCTTATCTAGATGATGGAATAAACAAAGGGAGGACAATATCACTTCCTCCTCCTGCCCAATCACACATATTACTGCTTTCAAGAAAGCCTTCTAGAGGCCCTCTAGCAGAAGAGGGAGGCTAGTGTTTGTGTTTGTGATTTACTTCTGATTTGCCTCTATGTTTTCATTTGATTAAAACTATTGTGAGGAGGAATGTATTGCAGAGAATTTCATGTTAAGAAGTTGTTGAAAGATTAGAAAAGGCCTATCAGTTACTAAAGCTAATATGAGTACCCAGTCTGAATTCTGTAGAATAACCTTTTCCTCATTAAGTGTAGCATTTAAAATGAATTAAATTTATAATGGGCACTGCCTTGGACCTTACTGGCAATAAATTTCTTAGAAGAGTCAGACCTTCAAGCTATAGGAACCACATATTGTAGTTAATTAAGGCACATTAGTAGGACTTTTATTAATCAGAAATTATAGTATTACCCTTGAAACCTCTCGCTTAATATTTCTCTGTTAACATTTCAACTCGTAATGAATCAACCTTCCGAATAAATATAGCCTAAGATAATACCATTAAAATTATGTGTGTTATTTTTCAGTGCATTGACTTCTTTCTTTTAACTGACCTGCATCTCCGGAAATATATTGTGAGGAAAAGAGAAAAATCTTGAAATATTTGACCCAAAGTAAAGAATGGATCCAAAATAATCCCTTACGTTAGCCTCAGCTCCAGGAAGATCTTCTGTAGCCAGGTGAACCCAATGACATCTTTACATGCTCACAAAGAACCACAACTGTTAGAATGATAGCTCTTGGTCATACAATTTTGGGGAAATAAAACATAAGGAACTTCTCTAAAATGAAACTATTGTGCTAAGAAAATGACTTCTCCAGTAGGCAAGAACTATAATAACTGAAAAGAAATCCTTTGTTTCCAAAGTTTTCTTCCAAAACCTGCATACAGGCTTGGAAAAGCTTCTGAAAACATCTGAAAACATCACAAAACTTTTTGCTTTTGAAAGCTTAAACCTGAGATCCCAAGGCATCCTATTTTAGATACTTTAAGCACAGCAGTACTTCAGCATCCAGCTGTGGAGAGGGTAGCAGAGGCATGCCACAAACAGGTGAAGAGTCTCTGACTTGGGGAGTTTTTAAGTATTGGAAGTTCTTGAATGTTAAAATGGAATCTGTCTCACCTTTATTGCGATTTTTGCTTTTGAAACAAATCATTTATTTCTGTGCAGAAATTTTTTTACCTGGTATTTTTTCAACATAAGCATTGAACAAACAGGAACTACAATTCTTCAGAAGGTATCTCCCTAAGTTTCTCTATCCTCAGTAAACACAGAAAATCATCATCTTAAGGAGTCCCAAGCTCACACTTTATTCAATTCCCAATCTATTAAAATCGCATTGATGTTTGCTATTCACAAGATAATACCAGTTTTTAGTGAGTACTGCAATGGTCTGCATTTTGAGTGGACTCCTTTGATCTACTTCTACCTCTACCTCCAGCTGTTTTGCTGAGATCACTAGTGTTGTGTGACAACTAATAAAGGTCTTTTAAACGCTTACAAATACAAGAGGCCTTATCTTCATGGCCAATACTGTATCAAATATACTTGGACAGGATAGCTGCTCCTGCAGATTGCAAGAGCGGTAAACTTCACAGTTCAAGAACAGAGCTGTCTCGTGAAGCTCCATAAAATCTTTGTGAGGTTTTGTTTTACATACCTATCCATTTTAAACAGTCTGCCTCTTTGCTACTTCCTTTTTAAACATCCCCTGTTTTAAGTGTCCTCCACTTTTACACAGTTTCTTCTTCAATGTATCTATCCATGTCCCCTCTACTTACTTTTGTCTTTTTGTAATTTTTGCTTTTTTTTCTTTCTGTAGGATTCAGTTAATCCAGTTTCTATTCACCAATTCAGTCACTGCTCAAGTCCATGATTTGAAAGAGCACATATGATTGGCAGGAATGGATACAGGCTTTATCGTTCCCTCTTTCCTCTCTCTTTCCCCAGCTTGCTTCTATCCCTGCCACTGGTACAGATATTTGAGGGCAGAATGATAGAGAGGTGGGTAAAAGAAAATATTGAGCAAAACAAAGCAGGGATATATTTGCATGGAGTTCATCATATTTTCTGTATCTTCTTGATAGGAACATACAAAACAAAGTGAATATTTAGCAGCAGATTCTGCTATTTTTAAACCAAAGATGGCCACAGTTCTCTTATCTTATTGTTCTAGACTCTGCACGGTCTGCAGGTAATAAAGTTTAAAAGCGCCTAGAGCCCATTTTGTCATTCTATCAGTTCCTCTCTATCAGTATTTTGTGCATCATCAGCTCACAAAGATCACTTCTGTTAAAAATTTAGAGCATTCATGTCTTATAAAATCCAGGCACGTGTAGAATTCCAGCTATACACAAACACGAATTTTCCTGTAAAGGCAGCAGTAGCTGATTTGAGGCATCAGGGATATCATACAAGAGACAAAAAGGAGAAAATTAGAAGAACGGTTTTCACTGTTGGATCATTCAGATGCCGTCCCATATTCCGTGTCACCTTTTAAGGAAAGCTTCAAATACATTCAGATTGTCTGGTATTGTTCTTTTGGGATCTTACAGCTTGTCCCTGTATTTTCAGCTTATGTACCCTCTTTATCAAAGACAAAAGAAGTTGAGGTACAAAGAAACATTTGACTTTTCAAAGAGCCTTTCTGTAACACAGTTTCAGAAAAGAAGTCTGCCATATTTTCTTCTCAAGTTCTTTAGATGCACAGGTCTTTGAGTCATTAAAGTGTTCTTCTTCCTTCTTCCTTACTTCAAAAGTAACCTACAAGTTTTTTAAGAACAAAAATAATCTCCTCTTGAGGTCTTGCCATTGTTTCTCTGAAGGGTCACTCAGCAGTGCGCTGTGTAGTTCAATACAAGGTACAGAAGATCAGTAACCTTCAGCGGACCAGGTTCAAATCCCACTGCAGTCAATGAGGCATTCAAAGCTTGAAGTCTATAGGCTTGAGCTATAAGTGCATTAATACCTGTTTGTATGTTCGGCTCCGGTACACCAATCACACCCTACACAAAATATAAAGAGATGCACGTTTATCAGATCTTGTTTCATGTATGTCTAGAAACCATGTTAACAGAAATCACAGTAATTGTCATGGTGCCCAGATACCCATCTGTCAACTTTCTCTACTTTGCATCACTGTTTTCCTCCAGAGCTGCCTCCTCTGCTGCTGGTAGGACAGTTTGGTACATGGAAGCCATTGGCCACACAGATCAGATATTCTTATTTTCAAAGGTAATTAGAGAGGCTAATAAAATACAAGTACAGCTGTGGGTGATATCTGTGTCCCCTCTAGCCACACTTTCTTTATGGCAAAATGTTGGTAATAAAGTCTCCCCTATGATCAAGTTTCAGTGGTGCTCATAGTCCATTTTTGTACTTTAGTGGTTTTTCAATCTTCCTTACTACAAAGTTTTACTATAAGCCTTTTTCCTTTTTTTTGTCCTGTTCCTATTCCTGGTTTATGTGACCAACATACTACCACCTCCTGAGTCACTGACATTTAGTTTTTATTCTAAAGGCTCTTGCCTGCTCCTGGAATTATGCAATATAAGCAAATAACTGACAAACCAAGCTCTCCCTGGAGATTCTTGTGTAGAGTAGTTTTCCAGTTTAGAAAAGCTGAAGATTTGCCTATAAAGGGTCAGACTCAGAGAGTAAGCTGATGTGTTTAAAGTATAAACAAACTTCATGATTTTTAGACCTTTTTAATAATTATCATGGATTCTGATTCCTGATGCTGGACACCTGATATTTAACAGTAAGATATGGGAAAGGTTACACAGAAGGTTTTTTACTTTTTCTACCTCAAGTTCCAAACATGAGACCTGGAGAAAGAAACAGGCATCTCCAAAAGTTACAATGACATGCTCCTCAATTTTCTGAAAACTACTTTCTTCAGACTTCAGCATCCATTATCCTAATTCTTAACTACAGACAAGTTGTAACCCTCCAGGCTCCTGCTTTCAACTCATCATGACAACACACCTAAAAGAGAAGAAAGCATCGCTTTCCATAAAACACATATTTCAGCCAAAATTCCCATGGTAACAGTCCTGTAGCATTTTCCTTTCTGGTGCTTTTGCCTAGGAGTAACATGTGAGTATAGGTGGGGTGACGCTTCTGGCAAGTCTCAATTCATTTTGTCACATAATTTCATTCATTAAAAATTCTTGTTGAAAGGATGAGCATCATAATGTACAAGAAAGTAGTACAAATAAACTGAAGATGCTGTTCGTTCAAGAATGTTCTTGAATATCCTGTGTTTTTCTCTAGTTAAACCCTTTGACTTATGCCAGATTGCAGTTCAGAAGTAGCCACATTGCTTTCATGTGTCTGGTCATGTAAGTCATGCTGTAGGGCTTTCACTTCATGATTGTCTGACTGTAATTCATTTCAGATGTAAACGCTTGCAGAAAGTACTCTTAAAATCTTTTTTTGCACAAGCATTCAGATATGAAAGCTAATATGTATATTTTGCATGAATATTCATTTCAGAGAAACTCCGTCATAGACGTGCTTATGGGAAATGATCACTGAAGTGCATTGATATGAACATAGAGGCACTCCAAAGACCTCAGTTACAACCTAAAATCTTTAAGCACCTCAGCTGTTGCCAGAATAATTTTCTGACAAAAGGCTTTCTTTGTTCAAATGGACAATAGATTTAGGTTTCCTATTCTTATCTTCTGTGACTGACAAATCTCCTAGGCTTTAGAAATTATTCCATCCAGCTTCGACTAACCCAACTGTTTTAAACAGAATAATATGGCTTCAGTTAGCTATATTGAGAGGTCATGCCTTTCCTTGGCTCCTTTTCCTGTCCTCAGACCCTTTACCCAACTTCAGAAAAGAACGCATTGTCTAGTAACAGGGCAATTTCTAAGCTGTGGAAGGACCAAACTTCATAAACCTCAACCAGGGAACAGCTAAGTTTAGGTATCCAGGGATGCCTAAAATGACAACCAAGTTGCCTAGCCTAAAATTTAATTTTACCCCTAGATACTCATTGGGATCTACTTTTTTGTCCTTTCAAAGAATCCCAGGAGAACAATTTTTCTTAACATAATTCAGTTTCTTGGTGAAACAAAAGAAAAATAATAATCTGTCTGTGTGATCATCATAGATCCTTGTGACCAGCTGTTTACACTGACTATGTAGTAGGTTTGATTCAAGCATTTCCTCCTCCTGATTTGAAGGAGAGACTGCTACTGTTCTGAGAAGTGTCTTAACCCTAAAGTGCTCCAGTGTGAATGGGTTATTAGACACTCTGATGTCAAGTGCTCTGAACCTCTCCTGTTAAAACGCTTCTGCTGGAAATGCCTGACTATTCACTGAAACAGGACCTGAACTACCTATGTTCCTAACTGCTGGTCTGCTCAGTCCTTACTATTTATATTGACAAAAAGGGAAGGCTTCAGTGGGAGGGAAGGAGAATGCTGTCCTTCAAAGTGTACATACACAGGGCATTTTCCTGTATGGTGAATGTTGTTGATTTCTTACTTAAAATTAAGGACTGACTGAGTTTAGGCCCTGAACTCAGTATGAGAGTTTACAGCTCTCAAACACAAACCAGGGGAAGCACTGCCTTTGAGCCCAGATGTAAAAATGTCTTTGGAACACAGAGTCTAAATAACTTCTTCCCTAACAGTTTTCCTTGGTTGCATTCTGCCTTTCATCAGCTGAGCTATCAACTTCCTTGAATTGAATTTTAGGTATCTTTCCCTATGTGTTATTTAGGCCTTTTTGGCCTGATCTTCACCTGGATGACAAGCTATCTACAAATTACTGTTGGAAGGATAAATATTCTTCATGGAGATTCCCCTGTGGAAATCTGGATTCTTAAGGTGCTCTTATTAATGACTATAATATGACCCCTTCCGTGGTGACCAAATTCCCCTGGTAAGTCTTCCCTTGTTTTCAGCTTCAGCAGTCCCATGAGATACAGTAGCATGGAAAGGTTCATTGCAAAATGTGGGAGGTAATTTTCCATCACCTCCATATTTCCCAATTGTACAATAAAGCATAAAGCATTACAATGCATCATGGTATTAGGTTGTTGTGTTTTCATTGGTGCTATCATTGTACAGTCCATAAATTTTTGCAATGAAAAAAGACTACTAAATTGTCTATACACAGAATATTAAATTAAATGTGTTGCCTTCCATTTCATCTCAATTAGCAGCAGCTAAATGGTTGGAACCAATTCTGCATCTTCATTTGCACAGCCTGTCTAATAGCTGATTTACATCAGTAGCACCAGCAAAGAATTTTAGTTAATTGGGACTTCAGTAGCTGAATGGCATTTCATTGTCCTAGAAAAACAAACATGTGTTTACAAGTTTTTAAGTAAAACTATAAGAGCTTCAAATGATGCTTATTTTATCAAGCAGCAAAACTACTTTCTATTACAATTCACCATTCATAATGATATACAAACCACAAATGTATTCATTGGGGAGGGTATGCCTATAGCCACAATAGTGACAGGAAAGGTGTTAACACTACATAGAACCTCACCTGACAGTGGCTTCATGATAGAAGTGTTCATTAGATAATTCTGCTGTACTGTGGAGGTGGAAACTTCTTGTGAGCAGAATTAATTCCACAGAAGCTGTGCTGTTTTATCACAAAGGCTTAGATGTATTGTGAAATTCACTTCTTTTTATGCTCTGCTGAAGTCCTGCTGACACCCAGAGGGACCTAGAAATGCCTTCCTAGCTATAAGAAAATGTTTGTTTTATTGCTACAGTCTTGCCTAAGGGCTTATGCTATGATGGAGCATTGTTTTTGCTGTCACTCTGTATTGTTAATTCCAGGCATTCTAGAATGCTGAGTCACACCCTTGAAAATCATGAGATAGTGTCAAAACCAATGAATTTAAATAACCGTAATAACATGTCTTAGGACTTTATTATTTTACCTCCATTTTTTTGGATTAGAGTGGCTAAGAGTCAAATGTTATTTTCCCATCAAAAACCCCAAACCTTACATTATCAAAGTACAAGGGTGATACATTCCCCTGATTCTGAGTGATGGGAGGTTTTGAAGAAAATATCAAATAATGCGTGGCCTTTTTGCTAGTACCAGATGTATAAGCACATACTTATTCACAATCTAGGGAATGTACAGTATCTACGGCATGGATGAAATATGTAAGCGAGCAGGATGAGAATGGAGAACAGTGGACCAAAGTGGACCAAACTCTTGGTCCCTCTGGGGACCTTGGTTTGTGTAAATGAGCAAGTGCACACTGGAGCTAATAGAGACAGACCAATCTGCACACACTGAAGCCTGGCCAGTTCTGTGTACAACTCCTAGCATGCCAGATGGAACACAAACTTCGCATAACCTTTACCTGTTGTTTACCTCCAGAAAAAAGTCTTGAAAGTGTATCATAAGTCTTCATCCCACCCTAGACCTAGGACAACAGAGCTATTCAGTCGGTCTATTCTCCTTCTTGTTTCCATGATTACAAAGCAGAGATGAGATCCACACAGGAAACAGAGGACAGTCCATATAAAAGAGAAATGTGCAATTGTGCAAGCCTTCTAAGAAATAGCCAAGGTGCTTTATAAAGATTTGTAAGAAGGTGAAAGGGTGAACAAGGAGAACAGATGTTTACAAAAATGGAGAGGCATGGAGAAATGAATCTGCAGCAATTAAAAAGAAAAAAAATGGTATTAGAAACAATGATTAGAATTCAACACAGATTCTGATGCCTTGAAGAGAACAGTTGCATATACTGTATGAAGCATCCTCAAGGCATAGATCAGAATATTATGACTGATGACTATAATAATGACCATTATTTCAGTTCTCCATGTCAGGATTCAGAACTGAAAAAACACTCCTGCTTAGAGCTATAGAGCACATTAATGAAAATGTGAAAGTCAAAGTCAAGAATCTCATTTTACCTTGAGGGAGAGGCAGTTTAATACACTTCAGAAGTGATAGAATTTTTCTAAAGTGATGACAATGTCACAAGTTGGTGATGACTTCAGTGAAAGTCAAAGCAAGTAGATAAAACTTTGTATGATAAAACAAGTAAACCCCCAGCACTTATGAAAGATCTTGGTGCCAAAGTGAAACAGTATGCTAAATTCTCTCTGAGTCTCAAGGGAGCACTTTATCAGCTTTCCATAAGCACTAATGAAAGGTGCATAGTAAAAAATCAGTGCAATTGTTTCAAATCTGCACATCAGTGCTAGGTCAGGGAATAATGATAATGGAAATTTGATCCACAAAGTTTTCAATTCACAGTAATATTTGTGTAATCGGTTTTCTTCTGCCTTTACCACTTTAGTTTGCTTGAAGTGGAATGTACGAAAGTTAAAATTGAAAGGAAATCCCTCAAATTTTCCATCTTGAAAGCAAACATGAGTCTTGAACTTACAGATTGGAAGAGCAACAGGTGTCAGTGATTTATAGCACGTACAGGCTTGCATCCATCTATCCACCACAGTGTGCCTCAGTTTGGTCTCGGGAACGGAGCAGTTCTGTGAGGTCCATGTTGTTAGGCCACGCTTTCACTAACACACTGTGCTTCCTCAGCAAGAGCATGGCTGCAATATCAGGTTCGTTGATTCTGCCTGCATGGTGTGGGCTCAGTAAAGCTGTTTTTACAGAGTTTAAGATTGTACTCAGTGCTGGTAGAGGAACTGATTACAGTTCCATGAAGGAGTTCACATAAGGCCCTTTCTGAAGCAGCAAATGCAATTTTTCCAAAATTATTTTTATGGCTGCAAGCAGAGATTTTGTGATCATGTTGGCTCTCCACCTGCTTGTTTATCTGTTTGTCTCCTATTCCTTAACTAAGTAACTGTCAAATTTGTCAGCCTGTAAACTGGCTGTTTACAGGCTGCCCAGGGAGGTTGTGGAATCTCCTTTTCTGGAGATATTCAAAGCCCACCTGGACGCAGTCCTGTGCAGCCTGGTGTAGGTGACCCTGCTTCGGCAGGGTGGTTGGACTAGATGATCCACAGAGGTCCCTTCCAACCCCTACCATTCTGTGATTCTGTGATTCAACTACATTTCGCAAGGAAGCAGAGGCACCAAAGGTAATCGCATTCATATATGCTTTGTGAAAAACGGTAGGTGAGGAGAGGAGTGAGATCCAAATTAGAGCTCCCACAGAGGAAAAAGCTGAAGTGTAAATTCAATGGTTAACTGTTCTGCTTGTCCTGCCTTTGGCAAAATATTGCACACAAAGCTTGGAAGCTGCTTGAGCACATGTCCTCTGTCTATTAGAGGGCAGCTAGTACAGGCATTAGACTGAGTGTGGAGAGGCTGTTCATCTTTGTATTGGGACGAAGGAAATGAGGAACTTGGAGGTATTTCAGAGAAAGGTAAGATTTTCAAGGTCGCAGAGGTAAAGGAAGGAGCTGGAGCAGTTGTTGACAGAGAGTGGGGTAATTGCCGACAGAAAGCACCAGAATATGAGATTTGGTATTGCCTTAGTTCTCCCATTTGTGGAGCAATGTAGTTTATTTCCACCAGTTAAAAATCCTTAATGGTTTCCATTAAATGATATTCAAATGCTGCTATGCTGTGATATCCTTTTCTGCCTGATAAACTTCCTCTCATGTACTAACAGGCCAATAACTGCTTTTATAACTTTTCATCAGACTGAAGGGAATCAAAATGTTCCATTTTGTCATACAAAATAAGGGAGTGCTTACTTTCTGCGTACATTCACGATCAGTCTACATCTCCCTGAACCACTAAAATGCCCCAAGTTGATATCTTATACCTCTGTTCTCCACTGGCAAGGCTCCAGACCCTGTGATGAAGTGTGTTTTCTCTAGCTGAACTGCTGTAATCCTTAACTGTAGTCTTATGACTGCAGTGACTATGGGAAAAGTAGTCACTGTCTTGCCACCTAGCCTTAAAGAATATATTTTTTTTTATTCAAAAGCAAAGGAATAAAAACATAAGTGAAATCTGAAGGCAGCTTACAAATTATGATGATGCTTTCCCAATAATAAATTATACTATAATTCAATAAAAACAAACATGGGAAAAAATACCCCAAACAATTATACTAACACTAAAAACAAAATGAAAGAGAGGATACTAAAATTCCAGAGAGAAATATGTAAATTCATTAGCATCTGCTTTATGGCTTCTAAAGATGTAAATTAGTAGCATCTGTATCAGTATCACTGGAGTGTCAGTCTTGTGGACCTGGAGCGAGAGCAGAAATTGGCTCTGTAGAATTTATAGTTGGTTATACTGAAATACCTCTGCAGATGACAAGTTTCCCTGTTAAACTTCCTTCCTCCTAGTCATGAGTGGAATGGATGGGAATCTCAAAGAATTGCTTAGAAAGCCAGTAACAACATTTGCTAAATTTATCCACAGGTGTGCCTCGGACTAAATCAGTAGTTTCAGTCTCCTACGACTTGTCTGAGTAGTTAACAACTCAAATCTGCAGGAACTGGAGAAGTAGAACACTAGAGCTGTGTGTCTTGCTCTCTTACTTCTTGCGATTTTGTGGTGTTGTTTTTTTTTTTTCTTATTAGTTAATTAATTAATTCTTTTGGCCTTTAGTTGAATTTGACAATGTTTCCATGAACTCTTAATGGGCAAACTGAGGGGGATTTGATTAAACTTTTTCCCAGATATTGTTTCCTTCTGCTTTAACAGCTCCACATTTCTGCTCAGTTCCCTCTGATTTTTCTGTTAAGAAAATGTTAAGTCAGAGAAATCAACTTATAACAGAGATGCTGCCAGAACCAGCAAATAGCTGTCTGGTTGCATTGAAATCACTGAAATTAATGATGGAGTTGAATTCATTCATCTTGTCCATACTGACTGTCATAGGAGGCATTCAGTGCTTATACTGCTAGAAATGTTCAGATGGATAGAAATAAGTTAAAGTGCTTGGCACACTACTTTGCCTAAAAGTTGGAGCTCAGAGCAAAGTGGGAAAATATTCCATATAGTCCATTCGAGGATAAAACAACTTTGAGCTGGCTGAGGACAAATGTTTTCTCTATCTTCTTTTCCATAAGCACTTGCATGTGAAAGTTTTTGTACATATACACAAAAGGAAACTCAGAGGCATACAAAGAGACATGATGGCATGGCAAGCTTAACCACTTGAAAGAGGCTGCTTCTGCCATCTTGGGTATTCACTGGGAAGTGGGAAAGGGGTCTGTTCCTTGTTCTTCACAGATAGGATGAAAGTGGGGTAAAAATTTTTATGCTGGGATTTTTGCTCCTTCCCCAAGAATAAATAATTCTGAGGAACCTCTGCTGCTTCCAGTCAGCCTCAGTCACAAAACAGACCAAATTCAAAGTATATATATTTTTGGTAGAAGCGGTTTGTAATAAATACTAATAATTTTTTTTCCTTTTCTTTGAGTCAGGATATGAAGCTAGAATGCATTTACACCAGTGGTATGTCTGCTGATTCCTCTTGTTATCTGTCTTGTATCCTGCACCATGGTCTGCAGGTTGGTCACCATGATTCTGTCATTTTTCACTCAGGTTATGGATTAACCAGGTCCGGAGCCACTTCCCACCCTGGGTATCTCCAGCTGCTATGCTGTGAGGTGCAGAGTACACACCATTCATCCCAAACTCAGTTTTGCTGACTGCTGTTGTAGCTCCTTGCTTTCTATAGAAATCTGCTTTCAGAGATGAACGCAACTTAAAATGTTCTTGTGATCTATTATATGTATTGTTTCATGTTATTCATGCTTTCCTTTTGTCTGGGGTCTCCCATCTTCCTATGTTTAAAGCGGATGATTGGATGAGTAGCAGGGATTGCGTTACATCTGCCATCGAGCTTCTTGAGGGGAATATCCAAGGCAGGAGTGAGGAGCTGAAGTAACTAAGGAGCTCTGAGATTTACTATGAAAAGATAAATGAATTTGTAAAAACTGGATTTGGGGTGCAAGACCATAGTTTCATGATTAGAGAAGGCTAGAACAGTTCACTCTTTCCCATGATGAGAGAATGTGCTGATGTCTGGTTGTTCCAACCTCTTTCTATCCCTCTCCAAAGCTGAAGAGATGGACAATGTAGGAAACTGGGCTGAAAATAGCAGAAAGCATGATCAGAAGTTAGGACTGTAGCACCCGTTATTGTCCTAGATGAATGAACTTAAAATGGAAGAGATTGTACTAATGATCTCTGCCCAGGATTATGGGCTGGTGAGCCTGTGTTATTTTATTTGCATAATATATTTCTCAGGAATAGTTTTGTGGCAGCTGAGTGTCTGCTCTGAGATCAGAACAGCCTCCTGTTCAGAGTGCAGTTTTCTGCCTCTAACCTCTTTTAGATAACTTTAAATAAATCTCCAAAGTGGGAAAAGTATTATTCCATTCACAAAATCTAATGATATCCCCTTTCCATGTTGTTTTATCTACTTCAGAGTGGAGATGAAAAGACACTGTTGGTCAACACTACCAGTTTTAGCTAGAAACACTCGAGTCCTCTACCTATGTGTTGAATATTTGTTGTGCCAGGTTCTCTCCCTTGATTGAGCTGCTTTGGAGGTCCCAGATTAACTCTCCTATGACTGAGGATTTGCCAGCAAAGAAACAAGGATATTGGGAGGTAATTAACTGAAGCCAGATTTAGATCAGCAGATACAGACGGAAAGAGGGTTAAGTAAGTAAATTCATTCCCTGTTAGAGCAAGTTATATTCACTGACTTATTTCTATCAATATCCATTCTCATTATTTTCTGTTGATAAAATGTACTTTCAGCAGCAAATGATAACGCTCAGGTGCCCTGAACACCTTGTTTTTCAAGCTACATAAAGCAAGACGTGTGAAATTCACATGTTGGGAAAAGGTAGTATGAAGTCTGTGAATTGAACTAATACGCTAAAATGTACAAAAAAGTTCTGCAAAATTGTGCAGTTTTAGGATGCAGAGGTGTGAGATCTACTTGCAACTGCCTCCTGTAGTAGGCCAGCTGTGCATCATCTCTGTGTTTTAGAGGAGTTATACTGGTGCTCCTGTGAGTAAAATGCTGTCCCTGTGAAAGAGGATCTCAACTGCGGTGCAATTTTATAGATTTTATACATACTTTTCTGCTGCAGCATCCCATGTGTCACACGTGGCTGGGTGAAGGATAGTTGGTCCAAGAGCTGAAGTTTTCACGTTTGGGTTCATGCATGTCCCAAAGAATCATGAGGCCCTGCACACGGAATCCATGCTCATACCTTGATCACACTGTAGTCTGTGCTTTTGCTATGTTGACCAGAGAACAGAGGAACAGATATCCCTTCAGCCTGTACCTTAAAACTTTATTGTGTGCAGTCCCAAATTGTGTAAGAGAAAGAGATCACAGCTTTGTGCAGCACAAATGTAAAGTGTGAAGTGAGACCCTATAGCACAAGTCAGGTAGGCAGTGTTTGAATCTGGATGGGGTTGTCTTGGCCTCATTTCACAGAGCTGTTAAAGTTGGAGGACAGCTACCATCATTACTCATTCTGGTAGCTGCTACAGATACTAAGGGTTGGATTTTATTCAAGGCTTCTCTAGTGTTGTGAGGGAGATACAGAGTAACAGGAGTTGTGACATAGTGAGAGGTTTCAAGTTTTTATGTATAGAGTGGAAAGGCAATACTGTTAATAAAATTAAGATCCAATTTCTCCCAGATGAAAGCTAATATAGATTATAGATTTACATTAGGAAGCAATGTAGACAACAGATGAGCTTGTTTTAGAGAATCACCTTGGACTGAGTGCTCACATACAACTACAACTGAGATTGAAGGGAAGGATAAATAAAAAAAAAGGACTTAGCGCCTGTTGGGTGAAAGTGAGGTTTCTCTTTTCTGTCACCTCTTGCCTGTTGAGAAAACTGGATTCTGAGTTTCTGAAACTTTGAAACTCTGTTTCTGCCATTTGGCAAGAAGTATTTCAAAGTCTGCTCATTATTGACTTCACCTCGTAATCAAAATTTGCAAATTTTTTACAATCACAGACTTTAATAATGCTTATATATGTAAATTGTAGTTTCAAATATGTACTTTTAACTGTCTAGTTAGCATTTTTCTTCTGTTATTACACAAACTCATGTATTAATTTATAAAAACATAAATATATTTATTTGTGACCGTTTATGACCTGCTTTTTGGGGTTTATTTCCCTTTCTCTTTTTACTGATTTTTATCTGTCTTGCTCAATTGTGCCTTTGGGATCTTGTAGGGTTTCAAATTGTTCCCTGTTGTCATTCTCTACTTAAATTCTTTCTTTAATCACATTTAGCTTGGTGAGTTACACGTAGTTTATGCATGTTTTCACTGTATGAAATTGAACCTTCAAAAAGTCACTACATTCCTGGTTGGTATTTAATTCTGTTTGCAAGTAACGAATAAAATGCAATCTTGCCCTAAATAAAGGTAGCTTTTGTTGCCATGATCTTGACCTCCATTCATATCTTTTAGACAGTTTAGGAATGAAAGAGGGAGAGAGACTAAATATACTCAATCAGGAATTTCAAACACATTGTGTTTGGAAGTACAGATGCACTGTATTTGACAGGGCAGGATTGACTTTTTGCTGATTTTTTCAGGGTTTATTTCCTGAGTGCATAATAAAATGCTTTATGATGAATGAAAAAATCCACCAATTATTATAACAAATGCTATCTCTAAAGTAAGAATTGCTGCTTACCATGTCAGTTTTATTTCTCCAAGTAGTAGACAGAACACAGCCTCCTTTGTGCAGTCTTCTTCTTTCCAAGCACTTAAAGTTTTCCGAACAACAGTTTACAAAGAAATTTACCAAGGATCTTGACCAGCCCTCATGGGAAAAATACTTCTTTCTAATGCCACAATCATTTTATTATGGTGTCTTTTGCAGATGAATGACCATGATTTGCAAGGTAATCCATCAACTTTAGTGTTGTCAAAGCTGTCATGGGATTTAAGGGGTTTAGAAGGAGGATCTTAATATTTAGGGGAAATAAAATTACCATTGCTCAAAAATAGAAGAATTATATTGATTCTGATAGTAGACATTTTATTGACAGGTTCCATTTCTAAATGAAAGCAAACACACACAAAAAGTGATGCAGCAACACTCAAGGATATTAATTTTGCCCAGTATTAATGCCAAGTCTGACACAATCCTGGTGCAAACAGGGACGGTTTTACAAGGATCAGTTTAAATCCTGAATTTTGAAGACATCTCTTCTACTATCAGTGGCACATCAAAGGGAATCAGTATCATAGACAGACTGGATAAACGGGAAATTCTTTTAAACAACTAGATCAATCTAATGATTTACCTGGAAAACATGGTGTATGCCAGTCCTATAGCAATACATTAGTAAGCAGCAAAGTTCTTATTTTCATCTCCAGTGGTGCTTTTTTTCCAGAGAAAAATAATTTCTCTGGCTGCACTAGAACATAAGTTTATGATACTTCAGACCTGCACATAGATATTAATGGTAGAAACCTGTTCTCTGCTCAGGAAAATCCAGATTGAGCAATTCTCTTCTGGAATATGCCAGTTCTTGTCGTTTTCTTTCTTTAATCTAAATGTACATATATGGACATAAATATGTATGAGGGTGGGGCATGTTCAAGAACACAGAGTTTAGAGTTGGTAGATGAAGTTACAAAGTTTGTAGCAGTAACATTAACATGTGTCTCCTCTGTGCCACAGCTTCCACGAGGGTCACTAACAAGGACTTTTTCTAGATTCCTGCTTGTTTCAGTCATACTCATTGTCTAAATTTTGTAATCTACTAACTGTGCCTAAAATTGAGTACCTGTCAGCTGAAGATCACAGAATATTTGACACAGATTGCAAATTCCTTGAACAAAAATCACTTTAACCTCCAATGAATCCATTCTGTAGCACAGAATATGTTTGTACCACATACTAATTCTTCATACTATCTTAGATAAGCAAAAATACAAGGTATCAGTTTCAAATGTCAGGTCTGTTTACCCAAACCTGTAAATGAAATTTTGCATGTAAATCAGAGTTAGAAGGTGACATGTATGGAGACACCATCATCTTCCAGCTATTCAGTGTAGCACAAATCTTGGCTTCCTATCACATCTGGAAAAGGACACCTCTAGCGAACATGACACCTACCAGCACTAAAAGCATTGCATATTTCCTGGCTGAGAGTCCTGATTGGTATCATAATCTATGGCACCTGAACATTCCTGATGGCAGCACTCTGATCAGGAAGCTAATTAGCTACAAAAGGGAAATATTTAATCATAAATTACTGATTACTATCCCATTACGTAAGGAAGCAATCATGCAATGGAAATGTACAAGCCTGAAGGACAGAAAAGGCCCAAAGTAATTTCATGAGCATAATTTGGTCCAGATACAGGAAGAAAAGACCAAACAAGAGGTCAAGTATTAGCACTGAGAGGCATATTGCACTCATGAGTAATCAGCTTGTTTGAAGACAGTGTCTGCTAGTGAGAGAGTTACCACTGCTTTAGTAAATCAGTGACCCACCTGTAATGGCGAGTGCTGCAAGAAAAGTGAGTGGGTAAATTGCAGCCTCTAAGGTCAGCAACACAATATGATTCTCTCCCTAGTGTTTGATAACAGCAGATGGAGGATGTGGTACTGTGAAGTTCTCTGCCTGGTGTGAAATGAAATGTGAAATATTATTTTGCAACTCTTTTTTTTTTTCTTTTTTTGTTTCTTTCTTTTTTTTTTTTGTTTTTCCACTTGTGCAGATCCATAGCTGGAGAAAAACCTGACAAGTGTGTTCTTCCTTATGGAGCTATTTCATGTTATGTCAGCTGTTAATTTGGCATATTAATGTCAGTGGGAATGTGACTTACATTGGAGTCCTGCTCTGTGGTAATGATTCTAGTATGGATTTACACTTATGAGGATTGTATCTAGAATTAGTCCTTTATTTCAAAGTGTCATTCCTCTTCAGTTATATTATTTATATGTATTTTAGAAGTGAATAAGTAACATCTACGGTATCGTGACATATATATTTTATTTCTGCTCCTTAGAATAATATGTAATCATAGAACTTTCCATGAAGCAGTATGGGCCAACTACTCTTGGTCTTTAGGTCTTACTGAAATTAAAGTCAGCTCTTAAGTATTCTGCAAGAGTTACCTAGAGCTTTTCTTTAATCCAGCAAGCTCACACATGGAAATCAACAGAGAAGACAAACTAAATAGATAAACAGTTGAAATAGGTTTGTTTACCATTCTTGATGTTTGCAAAACAGTTTGTATTTACCCTTTGTAGCTATTGAAATGCTACTCTGGATTTGTACTTGGTGAAGTACTTCGTGATCTATATACTTTACTTGCTATTATTTTGTAAAGTGCCACTAATATTTACTCTGAGTCAGATTTTACTGCTTTTGATGGTGCAGAATAGCACTTCCTTACATGAACAGACAATAAAAATTCTCATGTGGAGGATGTTCTTTAGGGAGAATAAGATATATTGATAGACTGAGAAGAATACTTGCAATTTTACAGAACCCTATAAGGTATATTTTACATGTTTAAACAGTGGTTAACCTTTATACTAAACATTACTCTTCAGAAAGCTGGGAGAAGACAATGTTCTTTCAAGAGCAAGTAACAGATTTCAGTGGAATGTCACGTTACCATGAAAAACAAGAACTTCAATAACTTCATGAAACTGCTAAACAAAACAGATTGATTGAATGATAAAGCCCAAAATATCAGAGTGGGTCAAAGATACTTCCAGAACAATTTGTTTGCCATGGGGAGATGCCACTTTATATGTACCAAACCCTAATTCAAGAACATAGTATATAATTTCGCACTCGTGGATTTACATAGCCCGAACTCCTGGCCTGGACTACATAAGGGCATTCTGCCTTAGCATGAGATCGCTTGACTGATAAATCTCCTCTGCTAAGCATGAAATCATAATGGTGTGGGTGAGATTTAAGATATTCAGACCTAAGAATAGCTATACTAGTAAATAAACCATATCAAGTCATTTAACAGTCTGTTTAGCTCAGTACACTGTTCTTCATGGTGTCTCATAGATATTGAATAGGAAAAAGCATATGAATAAAACAGTACAAAATGGTATTTTTTTCCATTCTTATTCTAAGATGCTGGAAATTTGTGGTGTAAGGATTTCCCGAGATGGGTGCTATACCCTCATTTTTGTGTTTAAGAGCCCTTGAAGAATTTTGTTGCATGAATAAATCTAGGTACTTTTTTAACCATCTGTACTTTTGACTCCTGTACTGTCACGAAGCAATGAAATGTGCAAAGAATACTGACTTTAGTTTAAGAACCTTGCTCAGTCATTGTACTGGGTTCCTTCTAGCTTCTGTATCATAAGAAAAGGCAAAAAAATTTTCCCCATTCACCTTCTCCATGTCAGTAATTATTTTGTTGTTGCCTGTAATTTCCCTTTCTTCTGTCTCACCTCCAGTATTAAGATCCCTTATCTTCTAATTATTCCTCATCTGAAATTCGTTTTTCATTGTCCTCATTTAACTGCTCCAAAACATTATAGCACGGCATAATGCAATTTGTCTTTGCTTTTTCCCGGTAATTCTCTGTCACCACTTTCTAATAATCTGTTTCCCTCTTTGGCTGATGCTTAGCACTGAAATGATGCTTAGCACTGAAATGATGCTTTCACTGAATTCCAGGAAAATGTTTTGAGAAGTAACGTTAACTTAGAAGCCAACATTTATGTGTCTAATTAAAGTTATTCTCCATGTGCCTCTGTTTGCATCTATTGACACTGAATTTCATCTGATGCTTTATTGCTCAGTTACTTGGCGTTAAGAGCCCTCTGCAACTCTTAGCTGTCAATTCTAGTTTTCACTGCTCTGCATAACTTTGTGCCACATGATATATGAATACCTTGAAAAATAATAGGACCACTTTTGATATCTTTACATGATGAAAATTAACCATTTATAGCTACTTCGTCTTTTCCATCTTTTATGCGTTCTTGTGAGGTCTTTTCTTATGCCCTGTGGTAATGTATCTTCCAACAAACAGTTGGATAAACTGCTCTGGAAATCAGGCAGGCTGGAAATAAGTAGTACAGTGAGTGACTGTCATGTGCTCTTGGGTTTTTCAGGAAGCTGAGAATCTGCACCAGTTGCCTAGAATAAATCAGAAGCAGAAAACCTCAGATCTTCAGCAATAACACCACACATGGCGAATTGAAAATAGAGACATGAAAGTGATGTCCATCAGCACTGCAGAGGGATTCAGCACAAGATGGTAAAACAACACAAATGAGTTTCAGGCAGGGATTCAAGGAAAAAATATTGTCCTCATGATTAGAATGACGAAAACTGTGTCTGATTTTTTTGGGAAAGTAAATTGAAAGAAGTGCTGGTTGTACTGCTCATGTGCAGATCAACTACTGTATTCAGGCCTGTCTACAGCTAGCAGGGCTTGAGAAGTGACCTGGAAAGATGGTTTCCATGTGTAGGATGCCATGAGTTAAGTAATTCATACAGCCCACTCACAGATGAGACTTTTCTTGATTGATTCTGGGACCGGGACAGGGAGTAGACAATGAAATGCAGGAACATTCTATGCACGGGAGCGTTCTCACATCTTATTCCCCTCAGTCCTTCTTTCATTGTATGATCACACAGACACTTAACGTGTTGTAGAAAAAGATGCTTGGGGGCAGATAGCCTCTTGCCTTCAGAAAAATCCATCCTTCTTCACAAACTTCTGTTGGCTCAGACTGAGACCTCTGAAAGGGAATCCAGAAGCAGGCTACAGCCCGAGTTAACTGTCACGTAAGGCTACAGATGGCTTGTGGGCTGAAATCCCTTGTAACGAATGATAACATGGAGCATTGTTTCACTGTTAAGTGCTTAATTTGTTCGCAGGGTAATTTTAGAATGATAGTTTGAACCAGTCATTCGAAGTGTTTTCATTCTCCCTTTAGCAAAGCAAATTCCTTCAGCATTTGGATTTTTTTCTTTTCAAGGTCACTGATGAGTGGTTGACCTATGAGTGGAAAAAAATGCATATCTTCAGGTCACTAGCTTTCAGATGAGGCTATCTGCTCCAAGTTCATGGGAAAAAAACAGCAGAGTCTCTTGCTGGAAATTAATAAATTGATTCAGACATGCTCAGGAAATTGTATTGTGCCACAGGGAAAAAATTATTTATGACCTCATCTGGAGATCACCTTCTGCCTCAAGCCACAAAAACTCTAGAAGTAAGCTGGATGAAGACATTAGAGAATAGTTTCCATGGGAAATCCTGCCATTGGATGGACAGGATGACCTATAAAATAGTATTTTATATCTCTAATTTTGGAGTATCTATGATTTACAGTCATTATAATCTCATTCTGGCTAGCGTCACTACAGGTGTAAAACTTCTTCCTATGTGTGTCTTATCATCCCTTTTAGATTTATGAAAGCTATCTGCTTTAATCTTGTAAAATACGTCAAAGGAAATGATAGGTCAGTATATTTTTCTTTAATTCACCATTCTAACAGGTGCTTTTGTGGCCCCTGTTGCACTTATACTTGAGTGTCCCGTACTATCTCTGCAAGAGAAGTATGTTCTTGCTTTATCCATTTCATCTGTGAGGAAGAAAAGTCACAGAAGACATCTATGATGCTGCACAGATCTCAGCACTGGACTTCTGAGTTCCAGCCTATCTCTTTGTTCACTCGCCCTTCCTGTTATCTGCCTGTCCAGGAAGAACATCAGACAAATGCAGGACTGAGAAAGGAAAGTGGCTTTGTTTATAAATCCAAGTCTCTTGTAGAAAATGAAGTACAAATATTTTTCAATGTGTTTCAGTTCATGCCTTTTTAAAATCATTTTGAGAGGCAGGGAAGTAAATACAACATAGCTAATTAAGTTAGTCATTGCATTTGCAGAGATGGATGTATGACTAATTAAAATTAGTGGAATATATCGGTAGTATATCCTCTTCTGGTGCATGTTGTTCTGAGTAGCAAAGGTGAGCAAGCATGGTGGTTGAATCAGATCTCTGACACATCATAAAACCTCACACTCTTTCAGGACCAGAAAAATGTTGCCAGCAGTTTCTTTAGACAGGAGATTTGTCTTCTGGAGTAAGATGATATGAATGAAAGTGGTCAGAGAACGGATGATGAAAGTATCTGAAGACTAGGAAAGTAAGCTGAGGAAAGGGCAGAGGGTTTGGGTGCATAAGAGAAGCAGCAGATGTGTAAGAGAGCTCTGCAAAGCCTGAGGATAAGCAGGGTAAGTAAATACACTGAAGGAAAGATGTGAAGGCCCTTGAAGAGCAGGGTGGATTACCAGTTGCAGCAAGTAAAAGAAAATGTAATTTTTGTAACTACTTTGTAAGGAGATGGAGCCAAGGAAAGCAGTAGTTTCAGGCCAGAAGAGTTAGACAGCAATAGGTCAGGTATCAGGGTGTAGACAATAATTACCTAGTGGACAGAGACTGGGACATGGCAGACTACTCTCTGACACAATACCTGAGTATTCTGGCTGGAAGAGGCATTAACAAGCCCTTGGTTTAGTTAGCAGGTGATTTTTGAATGTTGTTTTTGCTGTCTCTCAAACAGAGAACTGATCCTAATGTGAACCTGAGCCCTCAACAGAAACAGAGCCGGGAATTCCTCTACATCCTGAAAGCACATACTGCTGGGAGGTGAATTCCCACTGCAGTTCTTCACTTTTCCAGCCCCTTTCCAACCGTGTTCCTAGTGCTGCCCAGGGATTTTCCTCTTTTAGAATCTGCAGTGCTACATGAACCTGGAAAAGAATCAGGGGTTCAGGCCCGACTGTCTCTAAGTGCCTGGACAATGTACAGTTGGGAGGGGTGTCTGAGTCCAAGATCCAAATACTGCCTTGATGGGCCCTTTTGAACTTCACTTTTACTCTGTCTCTCGTTTAGGAGTTTCTCAGCACCCTAATACCTTGTTTGAGAGTGAGGTGTGCAGATCTTAAAAGCCATAGAGAGAATGATGCTTGGAGGAAAACTGAAAAAAACAGTTATAGTTTCTGTTTACCACGGATCCTGCTTGTCCTTTCAGAAGCATAATCATAGAATTATAAGTTGGTTAAGACCTCTAAGATCATCAAGTCCAACCATCTGCCCAACAACACCATGCCTACTAAATCATATCACGAAGTGCCACATCTACACATTCTTTAAACACCTCCAGGGATGGTGACTCCACCATCTCCCTGGGCAGCCTATTCCAATGTCTGACCACTCTTTCAGTAAAGACATTTTTCCTAATATCTAATCTAAACCTTCCCTGACACAGCTTGAGGCCATTGCCTCTAGTCCTATTGCTAGTTACCTGGGAGAAGAGACCAACATCTGCCTCACTACAACCTCTTTTAAGGTAATTGTAGAGAGCAATAAGGTCACCCCTCAGCCTCCTCTTCTCCAGACTAAACAACCCCGGTTCCCTCAGCCGTTCCTCACAGGACTTGTTTTGCAGACCCCTCACCAGCCTCGTTGCCCTTCTCTGGACATGCTCCGGCATCTCAATGTCTTTCCTGTAGTGAGGGTCCCAAAACTGAACACAGTACTCCAGGTGCAGCCTCACCAGTGCTGAGTACAGGGGCACGATCACCTCCCTACTCCTGCTGGCCACACTATTCCTGGTAGAAGCCAGGATGCCCTTGGCCTTCTTGGACATCTGGGCATACTGCTGGCTCATGTTCAGCCAGCTGTCCACCAACACCCCAAGGTCCTTTTCCGCTGGGCAGCTTTCCAGCCACTCCTCCCCAAGCCTGTAGCGTTGCATGGGGTGGTTGTGACCGAAGTGCAGGACCCAGTATTTGGCCTTGTTGAAACTCATCCAGTTGGCCTTGGCCCGTCAATCCAATCTGTCCAGAACCCTCTGCAGGGCCTTCCTACCTTCAAGCAGATCATCACTCCTGCTCAGCTTAGTGTCATCTGCAAACTTACTAAGGGAGCACTCAATCTGCTTATCTTAGTTATCCTAAGATAAACTGATATTTAAGAGAGGGCAGTCTCCCCTAAATCCTTCAAAGTACTGCACAGCAGAGAGTTGTGGCATCAGACTTCCACTAAGCTGGGAAGCAGACCTGGTTGTTTCTCCCAGCTTTCGCTTCTGCTGAATGTTGACCCACATCTGAATCTAACCCTACAGCTAGGAAACCATGACATTTCCACTCCAAACATTAAATAGTACAGGTGTTTGGTGGGAGTCCTGGGCTATGTCTCCAGTTCATAGCAGGGGTTAAAGTAGCAGTGGAGGTTCTGACAAGTGAAAAGCTTGCAGCTATACTGAGAGTGCAATGTTGCACAGTAGGCTAGAGGCTACTGCTGGTTTTGCTACTTAGGGCGAAAAAAAAGTCCAGAAGTTGCAAAGGGTCCTTACTTAAGTCTTACACTTCCTGGCTATTCAAACCCTGTTGCTATCATCTGTCCTATACTTTCTCATTCTTCAAACCCTAACCCTTGTTGGAGACACAATCCCCAGCTGCCACTGAGGTTGTGTGCATTCCCTAATTATTGCTAGCAGATGAATTCTACTGATGCGACCTCATTTACTTCTGCAAACCTTTTTGATCTCATTCTTATCTTCCTTTCACCTAAACCCTTTCCCTCAAAAAAGTCCTTATCCTAGGTTCTGGCAGTGTCCTACCTGTGTACCCATACTCTGCTTTGGTGGAAGAGGAATTCTAGCTGCTTTGTTCAGTTTAATCTACAGGAGCTTTTGTTCCCAGCGTGAAAGCCTTTCCTAGCTTTCTCAAATCTCTAGTACTAACCTCTCTTGGAGGCAGTGATTTTTGACCCTACAAGGTAGAAATTCAACTCAGCTGCAGCAGTTTTTTGAAATATTCTAGAAGATCTTTAATAAGATAAAATGTTAGTGAATATTTTCATTTTAGCAGGGTCATTATGCATGCCTTACTACATCTGATACAGTATATGCAGGCAGGTAAAAGCAGTCCCTAGACCAAATATCTTAATTTAATTAGAATAGAAGAACACAGATTATGTGATCAACTTCATCCGTCAAGGCAGGTTGACAAGACCACAGCCTGAAGAAGAAATGACTGCAGATGTGCCCTGTTCACCACCAATCACAGGACAAAGAGCAGCGGCAGGTATAAGGGCCAGGTGCACCAGTTTCTTGCTTGCTCTGATCCTCCTCCACGTTGATATTTCTCCCAAACAGTTTGTATTGGGAAGCAGCCTATCCAGCATCAAGCAGATTTTGGCAGTAATGGAAATAAACCCCAGAAATTAAAATGCACCCAGAAAAAGACACATGCTATATGCAGAAATAAGTGACAGCAGAATCATCCGGGCATGAATTACAACTTCGTTTGACAGTAACACTAAGGGAGTGGAGCATCAATCAAAATGAGAAGAGCCATGCCCCTTGGATCTGGGACTCCTGACATGACTAGCTAGTGCCAGACACAGCTAGGCAGACAGCCATTCTCCTAGTAATGCACTCCTGATGAACAAATCCTGTATCTGTAGGCTAATGGCTTGAAATTTTTCAGAGATTTAATAAAAGCTCTGAGGAGAAAGGGAAAATAATAGTCATTTAGATAAATGATGGGACTCTACCCAGAACAAAGGCATTTTAATACAAATGTGTTACCATCAATGGTGGCATGTGTACTCTGCTGTAATTAGACATTTTCTATTAAGGCAACACAAAACCAGCTGTTTGGCCCATTGTCTGTGCCTCCATTCTCTAAGTCTCAGTTGTGCGTGCTAGTCATAAGGCACAAAAGACTGGTTTCATATTGAAAATATGAAAACATGCAAACACATGCACAAGAAAATGGCACGGGGGATAGACTGGCAATCACACAATGAGCTGATTATAGAGTGCTAATAATAAAAGCATAATTGCTAAATTACTGCCAGATGGACCAGGTACTGCTACTCATGAGGCACCTGTTTTATTGGGGTGTAAAGCAGTTTCATCCAGAGAGAATACAGCTGCAGTGTGAATGGATTCAGACAGCCACATGTAGACAACATGCATATTATGCAGATTAAGTACCAGAGAAGTATGGGGTGAACCATGTCTGTGCTACCTTGTTTTAAAACTCGTTGCAGCTTGGAGGTTTTCTGCTGTGCTGGGTAAGTTCCACTGGCTAATGCTGAGTTCCTGTAAAAACACTGCCTTCTTTTAGAGAGTGAGAATTTCAAATTGCAATGACTCATACAGAGATTTGGAGGTTTGCTGCATACAGGATATGATATGTTTTGGCCTGGGTCCTTGTCTGGTGTAACCTGTCAAAACTAATCTGATTTTTACCATGTGAAGGTTTATCTCTGCATAATTCTGAATATTACAGAAAAACACTGACATGGACAAGGTCTATCTAAAAGCAAAAGCATTAATACGCTCCTGCATACTTACAGGTTATACAGCTAGATTGCATCTACTAGTGACTGCATACAGACATCCTGTAAACAACATTGCTGAGCTGTTTTATATAAAAAAGCAACTGCAGAGGAAAATACCCCCTGAGTTCCTGAGTATATCATGCTCATCCTCTGAATCCACTGTTCTAATATCAATCTCTGTATAAAGGGAAATGCAGAAGGTGTGGTGGAGGAAAGGCATGCAAAGGTGAAAATTCTCTCAGCAAATTCTTGTTGTAAGAAAATGATTTCTTGTCTCCAGACATATGCACAGCTTTAAGGTTATTCTCTCTCAGATGCCCTGAAAGATGTCAGTACTTATTCCACTGATTTATACTGTTGCAACCTTCCTATCCTCAGCAGTGCAAATCCTGATCATCTCTGGTATAAGAAATAAGAACAGAATTTTCCTGTTTTTTTTTGGTTTTGTTTTCTTTAAGTTTGAGTAATAAAGGAGGTATACAATTATTAATATCATGTATAATTAAATTACGCTGTGAATGTCATACCTTCTAATAGGGAAGATGAGGGAAGCAAAGCAGGAAAGTGATTTGTGTTCTTCGCCATACGGATACCAAACGTAATTTGAAAGGAACATATACTAGTACTAATAGATATTGTTGTCAGTTTGCACAGTAGGATGGGTGATCGTCATACATTCAAATCGGAAAAATCATGAGAAACTTTCCTCTCTTTATTTTGCATTCTTTTCATGTTGCATCTAATCATTATTAAGAAAATAATGAGGGGATAAATGTTACTATCTGAAAGAAATGATTCTACAAATAAATCTTCCCTTTTTTCATGAACATCACTTTATCTCAATGCAGCATGACCAAGTGACTATCCAGTAATGTGGAGGTAGCCCATACAGACATCGGAGCCTGTGTACTTAGACCATGTGTCCTACTTTTGCAAACTTGTTGATGATTAAACAAGGGTTTAATGTAACTGCTTGCTCTGAAGTGGAAATTTTCACTTAAGTGATAGCTCAATAAAACTCCTAAATGTAAGACTAGAAGCAGTGCTCGTTAAGCAATGGGAGTCTGTCAACTATGAGATTACAGACCCAAAATTAAAGAAGTAGGGGAGAAACGAACTAACATACAAATAACAGGCTGAAGTGAATTTTGGACCTTTGCTGCTGAACATTTGTGAAAGTCTTATGGGCTAATTTTCAGTGGAGTCTAAAATGGAACAACTTGAGCTGGATAGTTATTAAACAAACAAACAAACTTTGAAAGTGGCCAAGGTTAAAATAGCCCAGGAACTGGTGACCAAGCAGCGTTAAAGTGAATTGTGGTTAGCTTGAATCAGGGCTTATACTGAAGTTTTCAGGTATATTTTCTGTTTTGATCTGTCCGTATGTAATGAAATCATTGATCTCTGAAGCAGATCAAAGGAGATCATCCAGTTCTAGCTTATGTAAGCTGAAGACTGGCTGCCATGCTTTCTGAAAGCAAGAAAGAAAAAAACCTCCAAACCACAAACTTTCTGTATTTCATGTTCTGAAATGGTTTTATGATGTGTTGGGAGAAAGAAGAGGAAAAGCAAGGAAAGTGAAATAAGGGAATTCTTAATAAAGCTGAATAATAACTATTGTTGTAGGCAATGGTTTAGCTGGAATATTAACTTCTCTTCCTATTGGCGGCATATTATTTGTCGTCATTTTGTAGACATGTCATAAGCCTGCAGGTAAATTCTTATGATGGATCTCTGATTCTACTGTATTATTATATTTCTTCTTGAGTGTGAAAAACAAAAAAAGCCCCGTAAGATCCAGAACTGAGAAATAAAAGAGCAATAGTTGATCTATGCATATCTTGTAGCTAGTAGTTTTACTGGCTATGTATCATTATTTTATAATGATCACCACAATAGTACACATTCTTATTATAGTATTATTCTAAATCCTTTGCAACTGGCAAAGTATTAGAAAACCTTCCTCATGTAAGAAGAAGAAGAAAGAGGATGGGGGAAGTTATGTTACTAATTGAACCATTTGCTAAAATCTAACATTTCTGGCAGTTACTTGCAACCTAACCCTGAAATCTCAGGATAACAGCATTTCTGTGATTTCCAACATGCATGCAGCTATCCATACCTTTACACTTATGTTCATGATTTCAATAGGTGCTTGGTATCCACTTGCTTACCTTAGCTTCTGGGACTGACCTTGTGGATGTGCTTTGAGCATGCTGAAGGAACAATCAGCAGGAAGAAATGCTGTCCTGTCTCTTACACAAACACCCAGCTGTTGGAGCACTTAAGTGCAATTTGTGAGATACGAGTTCATATACCTTTTCAGTTTATTTTATGATAGGGCTTTTAATGCAGAGCCCTCTAGAGGGGTTGCAGAAGCCTACTGTGTAGGATATTCTGTGTCCTGGTGCTTCCTCGCGGTTGTTCCTCTTTGTGTAAAGCAGAGTCTGTGTTTGGGAATTTTTCTTGAGATAGGACTCCAGAAGTCACACAGTACCATGCTGACTGTTAACATCCCTAATCTTCCCTCCTTGTGACACTAGCTCCTGCCTGGTGGATTGAAATGGATATGGCTGGAGGGATTCTCTTTCCGATAGACAAGACTTACCTCAACAATGAAGCTGGAAAGTGCTTAGAAGTTAGCTGTTTTCCATAAACATGGCCTAACAGCCTTCTGTAATCAGCAACAAGAGTGAGGGAGGCACCTCTTCTTTGCAGGAACCTAGACACAGTCAGTGTAAACCAAAAGTCATGTTTATAATAAAATTTGTCCATGTTGGATTTTAGGAGGCTATTTAATGTGTAGACAGCCCTAAACTAAGCATGAAAAGTTATGTGCTGATGTTAGTTTAATAATTTTTGCCTGTGGTTTTCGATTCTTTAGGTTAAAAATTGTTTTGTGTTTCAAAGTTTTTTGAAAGATAACTGCTGCTTCAGATGAGAGTTAACCCACACAATACTCTCTTACCAACGGTTCTGCAAAATAAAATGAACATGTGAAACAGACTCTTTCACTTCATTCATAGACCAGGATCACAGGATCATAGAATCACAGAATGGTAGGGGTTGGAAGGGACCTCTGTGGGTCACCTAGTCCAACCACCCTGCCGAAGCAGCGTCACCTACAGCAGGCTGCACAGGACCTTGTCCAGGCAGGCCTTGAATATCTCCAGAGAAGAGACTCCACAACCTCCTTGGGCAGCCTGTGCAAGTGCTCTGTCACCCTCAGAGGGAAGAAGTTCTTCCTCATGTTCAGACGGAACTTCCTGTGCTTCAGTTTGTGCCCATTGCCCCTTGTCCTGTCATCTGTAAGGAGATATTCACTGGGGACTATAAAAAGCTTCAGGGGGAAGATTGCATAGACACATTGTAGGATATAGCTTTACCCATATGTTTATTCAGTCTGTTATCCCAAACAACCATGTCCCTGCATTCAGATCTCTCTTTCTTTGCCATGTGTCTTAACCCCTGTTTCTGCCCAGAGCAGTACCTACAGATAGTGGTGGGGAATGAGAACTTGTTGATATTCCTCTTAACAACCTGACAGAAATATCATCAACAACTTGATGCTATGTAATTCTGTGGCAGGGAATATACAGTTCTCTGTTGATTCCATAACAATACAGAACTGGTTTTACGTTCCATAAAAATTTGTTGGCTTCATCCTTGGTAAATCCTACAGAAATTTTCCATACTAAGAACACCATTGTGATAAGCTTATAAAAAATGCATTAGAAGAGTCAAATGCAGCCAGCTTTTGTTCTTACTCTCAGATGTTTACTTGTATTGATAGAGGACTAAAAAGGAGACGTTCTCATCTTATGTCTTATGAGGGCTAAAATATGGCATTACAGAAAGATGAACAGAAAATGGTAGTGCCATCTTTCAGAAAACATGCATTGGTATTAATTCCTTATTTTAACGGACGTAAAACGACACAAGACTGAGGAGTAAATTCTAGTGTCCTGGCAAAATCACAAATTTGGCACAGCATATGCATTGTAACCACATAATTTTTTCCAGCAGTTTCATTTGTGAAGTCCGTGTTTGTGTTTACCCTAAATGGACGTGTAGTGTTGTGTTGTACCATCCCACAGCTGTCTGCATTTCTGTGGTGCAATCCATGTGGTTTCACACACAGCTAGATTCTGCCTTAGCTACCTTAGATGCACTAGAAGAGGTGTGAAAGTGACATAGAGGAACTGGCACCATTCCACTAATAAACTCGGAACTGCTGCTAGGTTTTCCTCTTTCAGTACTTTAGCACTTTTAGGGGCTGGTATAGGGTGCGTGTATCTGAGGGAAGGCAAGGGACTCCTGTGAGCAAAACAAACTACCTCAACTCCTCCTTCATCTTTTGTGTGGCAGTTACTAGGTTGAGGAGAGACAGGAGTTTGGGATTCTGGTCAGTCTGAATGCAAACATGCAAGCAGACCTCACTGGCTTTCACGTCACACCTGGGGCCAGGGTCTTCCCTGCTGGGTTAGAATCTACACTTTGCTTTATAGGTCTGTTTAAGCCTGCAAAAATCTGTAGAGCTGGTGCAAAAAAACCCAAACAAAACAAACAAACAAAAAAAACTCCAACAAGCTGGTATCTCTACATGTTTATTTGCTACTTCTTAGTATTAAGGGGAAAAAACATCAGCAAACTCTATTTTCTGCTCATTAATTTCTCCACTGCTACGTTCTGTCAAGGATCTCCAGTGACTGAACCTTTCAGTAGAGAGCTCTGGCCTTCGTTCCCCACTGACTGCTGGTCTAATTGCCTTCCAGCCCTGGCCACAGGAGAAGCAGATTAACGTGAGGACCCAAGGGCTTAAAAAGCCAAAATTAATGATGACAGCCACATCGGTGATGAAAACACCATCTCCAAGGTGTCGTTTAGGGCCTAGAGTTCAGATTGACTCAGCTTCCCAGACACAGCCTGCGTCAAAGATGCTGCTGTCTTTATCTGGAAAAAGAATCTTTTCCCCTTGTGACAAAAATGACATCCACCTCAACATGTGTTATTAAGGACACAGCTTCCAGCCCAAGAAGACATACCTTTGTGAAGAGAGGTTGTCATCATGCTATATGCTGTGCCTAGAAGTCAGAATTACTGAGGGTTTATTCTAGCAAAAGTGGACAAGAACTCACATGCTCTCTCACTGCTCCTTGTCAGCAAGTCAGCCTGGGGTTGCAGATTAAAGGAACAGAACTCGGACTTAGAAGCCTAGAGTTGCTAATGATAAATTGCAATCTGCCATGTGATTCTTGTACAAGACAAACACTTGTGGTATTAAAAAGCAGATAAAAGCTAGAAAAACTGCAGCAGATTCTTGTGTCTTGCAGTGGTGTGCTTGGGAAGAGTCACAACAGCAGCGCTACTGGTACCGAAGCGCATCACGACAGCATGTTCCGTAGCACTTGGATTTGCTGAGGCAGGTACATCCAGCACTGGGAGCAATAAGAGCTATCAGGCAATCTCCCTCTCTCCAGCAGGGCTGCAGCGAGTGGCTGGGAAAAGGTTCAGCCTCCCTTAGCAGAAGACACACACTTGCAGATGTTCATCTGGGCTCCAGGATGCTCTGCTTCCGTGGGATCACTATGGGATCATATAAACAGTAAAGCAGAAGTGCCACACGTGCTTCTGTTCCAGTGCTGCTACCAGACACAGCTGGGGCACTTAATAGGGGCTCCTCTGACCTGAAAGAGAAGCAGGAGAGACAGTATCTCCAGGGAATGGAAAATGAGTGTATTGTCCCAAGTGTTTTTAAAAAAGGACTCGGCATCAAAACTTGTGGAATTGGTTTCAGAACAACAACATTTTATTATAATAGAGCAGTTTTATTCATTGTCTGTATTTTTAATCTTACAGTTCATGTTTTAAAGGTTTGGGGGGAAGAGTACATGACATAGTGTTGGTCAATAGTGAGCACTAATTGTCTATTATTATTCACATGCTTAAATTGTCTGATCATCTGAAAATTCCTGATGTTGGTCCATGGGGAAAAGTATGAATTTTTAGTGTTTTAAGGAAAATTATGATTTTTCAAAAGAAATCACAGTGAAATTTTTTGATCATGGGGAGGTATACACAGCACCGGGCCTGCTGGCAACAAGTGGAGCTCAGCTATCACAAAGGGGGAAAAGAATTCTTGGCCACGAGCTGGTGGGGCTCATTGAGAGGGCTTTAAACTAGGTTCGAAGGGGGAAGGGGATATTGCCCAGCTCACTAGGGATGAGCCTAGGCTTGGAGTGCCAAGGCCAGGGGTGAGATTGACAGCCCAGCTCAAGTGTGTTT
>Ga0065711_1029114_pt1 | contig 37586 bp, 29 predicted proteins | sample Hoacrofraction12_FD_59098 | JGI IMG/M metagenome (GOLD analysis project Ga0065711, IMG submission 59098) | Hoatzin crop microbial communities from Cojedes, Venezuela - Epithelial fraction 12 v2 (version 2) | ecosystem: Host-associated > Birds > Digestive system > Esophagus > Crop | place...
GGGCAGCGGGCACAAATTGAAGCAGAGGAAGTTCCGTCTGAACATGAGGAAGAACTTCTTCCCTCTGAGGGTGATGGAGCCCTGGAACAGGCTGCCCAGGGAGGTTGTGGGGTGTCCTTCTCTGGAGATATTCAAGACCCGCCTGGACAAGGTCCTGTGCAGCCTGCTGTTGGTGACCCTGCTTTGGCAGGGGGTTGGACTAGATGACCCACAGAGGTCCCTTCCCACCCCTACCGTTCTGTGATTCTGTGATTCTGTGACACGTTCCTGCCAGGGCTGTGAGGAACAGACGTACACTGATGTGCGATAACACAGAAACAGCACAGCCTGCTGTGGTGCATCCTCCGGGGATATCCCCTGGAGCTGGCTGGGTGCCTCTCTGCCTGCTACCTCCCAACCTGCCGTGTACCACAGTGGGTGCACCCGCCAAAGGGAAAGGAGTCTGGAGCCTCCATGCCCTTGCCCAGGTAAGGACAGCTTTGGTGCCTTCTGTAGACCTAAGAGTTGCCACACAAACGACCCAGCTCCTCTGCCATATGCCTCAGCTCTTTGGAATATGTGGGAAAATTAAGGATAAGTTAACAATAGTTACAGGCTTCTCTCCATTTCCAGTCCTGCTGGGGGGCCCCAACAACCCCTTGAACAGCAGGAACGGCACTGTGCAGCACTGGGCCAGGGCAGGTTTTGGCTGGCTGCTCAGGCAGGCAGAGATGCTTTTCAGCTGCGCCCAGCAAAGAGAACAGAGCTGGAAACCAAAGAGCGAGGGAGCTTGGGCCAGCAAGGGAGAAGAAGGGCCAAGGAGGATATTTATTTCTTTGATATTCTGCTCTTTGCTCCTGGTGAGAAAAACGTTCATGAGAGTCCTTCTGCTGCGCTGGTACAGCCGGGTCTTCGTCACCACGTCCGTGAAGGAGAAGCAGACAGTTCTCAACCTGTCTGCTGCTGTGGGCATGGTTTGTACTTGCTTCATTTCTGCCTGTCTCGTTGCTTCACGGTTCATTTGGCTGAACTCTTCATACAAAATAACGTGCTAGAAGAGCTCTGTGCTGGGAACGTTGTGGGAAGGCACTCGCTGTCCAAAGAAGGGATGGGCAAAGGGACTCTGCTTTCAGCATCCATACGACTGCCTACCAAGCAATTGCGCTTGTTTGCTTGGTCAACCCACCTAAAATAATAATAATGTTTCAAGTCAAAAAGAAACACACCTACGAAACCAAACATTTCTGGGTAGTGGCTGTGCCCCCAAGCCTCCCACAGCGCCGTCCCACCAGCTTGTTCCAACTCCTTGCTTTGTGCTAAACAGGGAAGAGTGAGACTAGCACGTGCCTGATGTTTTAGTTGAAAAAACTTCTGTTACAAATGAGTGGAAGAGGTATTTCCCTTCCAGACCTTGGTTTTCGGTCCCCTTCCAGTGGTGCTGTTAAGTGGGCTAACAAGCTTCACAAGCTGAAGGATGGGTTGCGCCAATTCAAACCATTGCAAAATCCACACCCAAGTGTGATAAAAATAATGGAAAAACATAGATTAGAAAAGGAACACATGGAGGCCCCTGGTCCAAACCCTGGCTCGAAGCAGGGCTCACCAAAGCTAGGCCAGGTTCCTTGGGCCCTTGTCCTGTCAAGTCTGGAATATTTCCCAGGACAGAGGTCCCACCACCTCTTATCTGGCCCTTGTCTGCACCACTTATGGGAAGGAATTTTGTCCTTATATCCAACCAGAATTTCCCCTGTTGCAGCCCATGCCTGTGGTCTCTCACCATTTCCTCGTGCACCTCAGGGAAGTGTCTATGTCTTTTGTCTTGCTCAAGTAGGCAATGGCTGACTTTAAATAGATCCCACTGCAGCCTTGTCTTCTTCAGGCTGAACAAGCCCAGGTCCCTCCACTTCTTCCCATAATGTCCTGCACTCCCATCCCTGGGACACCTCTGTGATCCTGTTTTTGAAGTCTTCAGTTTATCCACATCCCTCCTGTCTTGGGAAATCCAAAACTTGTCTCAGAACTCTAGATGTGCTGAGCAGAGGGGCACAGTCACTCTCCGCAAGGTTTGGGTACGCTTCATGCTAGCCAGTTTTCAAGACGCGTGCTCAAGTCATCTTCTGTTGCTGGGTTTAGAAGCTGTGCAGAAAGGAGCGTGACAGCGTATCTTCACAGTGTACACCTTCTGCTGCTGGAAATGGTCTAGATGACTTCGGGCAGTGGAGTATGCTTGTGTACAGCAGCACGAGACTGGCTCAGCGCTCTCATTATTTGCTGTATGCATTTTGGGAGTCCCATAAAAACCTCTAGCTGCGCAGGGCTACATTGCTTGCCCAATTCGTATATACCATCCTACTCATACCTGAACTAATGCTGTTTCTAGAAATCTTCTGTGGAAGTACAATATGCCTGATACACTTCCGCTGTCCCCATGCTTGCAAACATTCCTTAAAGGCTTTGTATTATTTTATGTTTACATCATTCCACTCCATGTTCTTGCAGTTTCTGACTGGCATTTATTTACAGAACGGAGTGCAAGAGTACTTTTGACAAAGCGCATGTAGTGACTGGTTTTGGAAAGATGGGGCAGGGCTCGCCTTACAGACATTTTCAGACTTAATTAGGAAAGGCTGTGGGGAAGAAATAGCTGCACCTACATTTTTCTGTTTCCCACTGCTTTTAGCTGCTGTAGTGTGGGATACGCTTTTTTTGTGTAGGCAGTCAAGTTTGACCAACTCTTTATAGGCACAACGGTACAGCACGCTGGAGGCTGCTCCCAGCTTTCAGCTGTGCTGGTGTTCCTCGGAGGAATACAACTTGCGGCTGCGGAGCGCCCCAAGCAGTTGTGTAGTCAATCCTCTGTCAAAGCAACCCATGCCGCACCAGTGTCAGGGAACTTCTTCACGGTGAAGGTTTTACACGGACATAGCTGCCTCTTTAACCTATGTCTAGGAGACAGGGTCTTTCTGCTTCACTATGTTGTGACAAATGGGTTGTTGGAAGAGGTTAAAACAGCCTTTGAACAGGGGTCTTGCCCTCTCATACATCTTTCTGTTCGTCTGCTCCTGTTTCTGCAGCAGTACCAGGCAAGGAAGAGACAAGGTTCCAGAACATTCATCTGTCTCTGAGCAGTGAGGTGTTGTTACCATGGGGAGAAATGGAAAAGAACAAAAAGGATCAAGTCTCTTGTACAGCCTTCCTGCTCCTCTCCATCTACCAGAAAGATATTTTAAATGCAAAAAATTATTTATTTTCCAACAGAAATAGCTAAAAGGTTTGACTCATCGCTTGCGATCCTCTGAAACCAGAAGCTTCTCCTGTAAGCTGGTGGCTGACTAAATCCTATACACTGCAAAGCAAGTTTGCATTTCCCCAGAGGTCATTGGAAGTGATCTTGCTGAGCTCTCCAGTAGTAAAGTTGATGTATATTTCCTTGCATCCAAGGTTTTTTCCAGGATTGCACAAAACAGGAGGAGTTTAGGAGCAGCTGTATTTCACCTTTTGGAAATGAATGACTTCTGCGTTATTTTCAAGCTTTTCAGTAGTCAGAATAGCAGATTACTCATCTGCTCTTGCTAAACAGATTTCAGGAATGGCTGAAATCCCAGGAGCACATGTGTTAAGAATATAGAACAAGTCAATTCTTCTGCTTCCTTGTGCTTTGACAGTGCGCTGTATTTCTGAATGGCTTAAAACTGCCAGGAACAGATCAGATAACCAGAGGACAGTCATGTCAAGATATGCTTGTGTGTTTGAGGTAGTTCATTTCTATATAGGCAGGCTTCAGAAATAAGCAACAAAGGCATTCAGGGTGAACTACAGATCTATGCAACTTCTCAGCAGAGTGGCCACTTACACACAGTGTAATTGCTTGTAGTTAAATTGGATGTGTGTGTCTTCACTTTGTAATGTAATACATACACAGCCATATCTGATTGTGGCATTATGCCCAGTATTGCCTTCTACAAGGTATTAACAAATTGAAAGGCAAGGTGTTGTCTTATAATAGTGAATTTTTAATGAATAATGAAAGTTAAATTCCTTTTCCCCCAAACCTTTGGGTTCAAGTGTCACATATTTTCCCTACCACCATGAGCACTATTGTTCTAGTTGAAAGCTGAGATCCTCATGTAATCCTATGTCTATGGAAGCAGGGGTTTTTAGAAAAGTGTGGAGCCATGTAAGACTTTGAGAAATCCAGCAGAGCTTGTGGCAGAAGCCCCCACCCACGTGCAGGCTGCCACAATGCTGCAGCACATTTTGGTGGTTAGGTGCTCAAATGAACTGAGCCCCACTGAGAGTCACTCAACTCATGAGAGGTGCGCCAGCACATAAGGAGACATGTGAGATGACATCACGTGCAAGTGATCCTGCCTGCAGTCAGGCTCAGGCTGTAACCATCAGGGCCATCCCTGTCTTTCCCCAGCTGCAGAAATCCTCTTGGGCAGGGAATGGAAACGCATTGCTGGTGACCCTGTGCACAAAGTTCTCAGGTGTTCAGCAGGCAAGGGGCTGACCTGCAACCCTGATCTCCTACTGAGAAAGGCAAAGGTGAAAGTGAGAGGGGAGTCATGAACTGTTCTTTGACACTTCTTGCTCTGAGCTTTGCATTTTGGATTCTGCACATCAAGGAAAACCTTGCAGCTGTTTGAATGGGACTTCCCACATCATCGTCAAAAACCCATAAGGCTTTATCCCAGAGATGATACTTGCTACAGGGTCAAGAAATTTCTTTTCTCGTGCCTTTCTGCCATAGCGGTCTGGTGATAATCTTCTAATCATATTATTAGATGGACCTCAGTAGAGCCTTATGGGCTCTTCAGGATATGAAGATTACTTCTCAACCCAGGAACACGCCTCTGTCTCTGGGGTAGGCATTTGTGTCTAGCAACATTGCAGGCATGTTCTAAGAAAATATTCACCATGCTTTTCATATCAAATTTTGCCTGGAGACAGAGAGGAAGGTAGTGCTTGGCTCATGCCTGTAACTCTTCAACAATCACTAGGTCTTTGTGACTTTTTTGTCTCAGCTTAAATTCGTTGTTCTGAAAGTGCTCACATCTACGTGCCTGAGAGATATATAGGCAGGCAAAAGCTAAGCTCCATCTGTTTGGTTACAACCATTTAGCTCCTGGAGTTGCTCACCTGGCTCTTTGGCATCGTGATCGCAAAATTCAGGGAGGACTGAATCCCCTGGTGCTTGAGATCCTCAGAGTGTGTGTGTGCACCCAAAACAACCTTTCCAGAAGTGCTGTGCCTCAAAGCTACTGCTTATTTTAAGCAATAGTCCACGATACACCAAAGCAAAACATTTCTCTGGCAGAAAATGCATGGAGCAGTAAAACTTCTGGGCTTGCAAATCATATTAGCATACTGTCCTGAAGACTGCTCAAGGGAAAACACCATTTCAGCCCAAATTTTGGAGTTTACATGAAGAATGGGTTTAGTTACTCCAAGCTATTTTTTTTAAAAATACATATCTAACTTCAATATCTGTTGTTTTATGCATCTCTAACTTAATAGGAGAAGTGGGTTATAGGTACACCAGAAAGGTACTGACACTTTTTCCATCAGTGTAAATCCTATTACAGAGTAAGATGGGCTACCCGCTGTTCTGGACTCACCAGGAGTGCAAAGCAAATTTTAAGTGCCTGCCTAAGTAATCCTCTCTATGCTGATAATTTGATTGATATGTTCTGGGCTGTTTTGTTTATGAGACCTATATAGTATCACAAATACAAAAGACTGTCAGAGGGAGCTGTAAAATTGCCCTGGAATTACAGTCCTTCAAAATTTTAATAGTTAATGTGACTGCTATTGCTTTGGAAATGGTTTGGGCATGATAAAGCTTTATCTGCATATTTTAAGTGCATATAAAAGGTAGAATCTGGATGAGGGGAAAAGGGTGCAGCTCCCTTGCTTTCGGCTTAGGGTGTCCAGGACATGACAGGGCACGTCCTGCTATTTTCTGTTCTGATAGATGTGAACCTGAAACCCAAGCCTTCAAAACACAGGGGAGGGGAGAGGAATGCTGCCAAAGATAAGCAAAAGAGATATTTCCACTACAACAATTAAACCTGTTGAATGTGGCATGCTCAATGTACCCCCAAAAGTTATCATAGCCCAAGTGCAGAATCTGGCTGGGGTCTGGACTCCTCTGTGATCTCTGGCCACTTTTGCATGAATCACTTCCCTGAGAGCAGCTCACACACAAGAGGATCACTAAGGCCAGCAAGCTCTGCTTTTATATCTTCTGCTTTCGAGTGCCCAGGACAGGATTCCTTGCTTCCAGTCATCAGGTATGTTGGAGAGCCCACATCTCAGCTGTAGCCAGCAGAAGCTGCAGCCCACCTGTCTGCGAGGGGCCAATAATTGAAAGACACATCATGTCTCTTCTTGGGTGGAGGAGCTTATTGGATGGCTCTCTCTTCGGGGGAGCTTGTTAGCCCTGGGCTGCCACCTCCTCTCTCCCCTTTCCACTCCTCTCTCTGCTCATTGTGCCCCGTGTCCTGTCCACCAGCAGTGCCAAGTTCTGCTGTGGCTGCTGGACACAAGCAGGGCAGTTCAGTGCTCTCCTCTGCACAGGGATGAGCTTGGGGCCTAGAAGAGAGAAACAATCAAACCTTAGTCCTGCGGCAATTCAAGGGATGCTGACTGGTTCCTGGAAGATGGGGATATCTGCTTTGCAGCCAAGGGCTGTCTGCATTCGTAGCTGTAGCTCTCTCCAGGTGAAGGAGTTGGGTTCCCTGATGTTCCTGAAGGACTGAGTAGTAGTGGGTCTGGTGGGATTTTCTTCTCCTTCCCGCTGGCCACCAGACCACAGCCACAGCTTTCAGATGTTGAGACTGCTTTTCATCAGCAGTACAGTTATCATCTGGAGATTCAACATCACAGTCATTCCATGCAAGCTCCACCTTAAATCAGCCTGAAAGTTGAAGTTAGGGCAGGATATGGCAGCTCCTTGCTGCGCTGGGTATTTTTCTGCATGCACATGATACCATAGGTTTCAGGGTGGAGTCTGAAATGTGGCTTCTGACCAGTAAAGCCTTTGTACCCTGCTGTTTCAGATCTCCTAAATAAGTATTCAACAGAGAGGTCTTTTGGTTTAGCAGGGATAAGATGCTCAAGGTCTGTGTCCCACAGCCGACCCTTAAATTTACACCTCTGGGATCTGAACTAGTAGAGCTCAAATCTGTGACCCCAAAAACATGATACAAATTTTTTGTACACCTGTGGGTTTGTCTGGGGAGGAACACAAGTCAGGCAGGCCCATCCTCATGGCAGGTGCAAGGTTCCTGCCCTAGGCTTTTCACTGAAATGTTTTGCACTGTGATAGCATATACACTTAATTGATTTGGTAGTACAAAGGACTCCATTTGAAATATGTGCCTGAGCACTCCAGAAAGGCACCTTTTTTCTTATGCCCTGTACTTGACAGTAAGTAAATGATCCAAACAAATCCAAGTCCTGCCACTCCAGACAGTGGAAGAAGCAGAGATCCAAAGCTGACTCCTTACTAAAATTACTTTTTTCTGACATCAATTGCAGGAAATCTCCCAGCAGCTGTCGCTCTCCAATGGATTTGAAATCTATTGTACCCGTGCAGTAACTGAGCCAATTGTTTCATTCTATTAGTCTGTGAACACTTTTTCAAAATTAAAATGTGCTTCTTTTCTTAGCTGTGAGAATGGTACGACAATACTGTATCTACAGTTACATAATCCAGAAAGTTCCCACAGGCAAGAGCTTGTATTTGTTGTTTAGTTTGCAGTAGAGTCATTCTAGGTATGATTAAACAAGTTTGCCTTTTAAAATAGATGAAATCCACAGCCTTTAGCTACTTGCAGCGATTCCTAGCTATTCACGTATCTCACACAGTGCTAACAGCTAGTTAATGAAATAAAGGCAACAGAAGTGAGAAACTGATAGAAAAAGCCCAGTTAAAGGATCCCTCCAGGAGGAAGGTGGTGCTGGGTCTTCTCAGGATCTTCTGTGAAGGATTCTCTGAAATGCTGACTGAGAGGGTCCCCCACCCAGGAAGCACTGGTCTGAATTCGATGATGACCTACAGAAAGAACCAGGTACAGAAGTAACCTCTTCGCTTAACTTTATTGCACTGTAAGAACAATTCTGGGTATATTTCCTGTAAAGTAAAATCAAAGTTTTCATATATCTCACTTCGGCAGGGGGGTTGGACTAGATGACCCACAGAGGTCCCTTCCAACCCTGAACATTCTGTGATTCTGTGTGATTCTGTGATTCTGTGATTTCTCGGTTCAGATCTAATAACTTAGGTGTTCACTAGCTGTATGAGCTACTCATGGCTTTGTCACTATAATGATTTTCCCTAATAAAACAGCAAAGCACTGAAACCTAAGCTTTTAGAGAAACGTGCAGAGAAGCAGTGTCTAAATCTCCCACCTAATACTTCATCATGGCCAAAGAAACTTTGAAATGCATGGAGGTATGGGGTCAATCTGAGAAAGATGAGTCACTTGTTGTTCTGAAACTCTATGTTGGGCAGTGATGCACTGCAAGTGACCTGGGAGTTTGAGCATGTTGGTTTTCATACCAGATCTGCAACTAACCCAAGCAAACAGTAATCGTGCGTTTGTCTGCGTGTGTGCGAGTTCCACACCTGTAGTAATCTGAAAGGAAGCATCATCTGCTCCCCACTGCAGCAGCCAGATGCTGCCGGCTATGCGATGCCCGAGGGATTAGTGTCCTGCTATTCATTTGGGCCTTTCTGGAGTGACAGGTAGAGTCACGCTTTGGCTGCAGAGCTTTGGCAGGCATACTCTAGCTATTACTCACTGTACAGCTTTGTCAGGACGTCAGATTAAAGCACACCCAACCTACAGATAAAGCCAGGTTTCTTTGCTGCGTGTAACTCATTCTAGTAGCTCACTTTTCGTCCCAAGATAATAAAAGCATTAATGCTCCTTTTCTCTAATTAGTGAAACTATGTTTACAAGGCTCTGTCAGTCCATTTCCTTCATGCTATCTCTTTTATTGTCTGGTCAACAATACATGAACTTTCTAACTGTAGCGGTTATAAAAGAAAGATTTCCCTGCTAGTTTTCACATACAACAAAACCTTTTGGCTGGTGCCAGTATGAAATGATGAGTGGGTGTTCTTGGTTACAATAACAGGGTGTTCAGAATAGCTGGCACAATACTGACATACCGATTCCCAGGTTGGGCCAACACCAAAGCATCACACTGATAAAAAAAGAAAAGTTTCTGTCTGCAAATGATGGTGTTTCGGAAGGGAAATCTTCTTGCAATAGTTATTTGGGAGTTTTCGAGCATTACTTTTGTGGTTGAACTGATGAAATTACGGATTTCACAAGTGAACTGCAAAGTGGGTGGAAAACTGGATGGACCATCAGGTGCAACGATAGCGGTCCATCAGTCAAAGTGTAGCTGGCAGGCAGTTACAAGTGCCATTTCTCAGGGTTCAATACCAGGCCAATATTTTTTAACATCTTTATCAACAACCTAGAACAGATGATGTAGGGCACTGAGCATGGTACCACCCCAGGGGAGCAGCTAGAGGTGAATGCAGCCCTTCCGAGGGACCTCAGTGGGCTGCAGAAATGGGCTGCCAGGAACTTCCTGGAGCAGAGCCTGGGCAAATGCTGCGTCCTGCCCCGGTCTGGGAGGGGGCCAGCAGTGGTGCAGGATGAGACCCACGGTCTGGGGAGCATCTCTGCGGTCCTGGTGGGCAGCAACGGACATGGGCATCAGCGAGGGGCCCTGTGGCCTTGGCGGCTGACTAGGGCCTGGATGGTTCCTGCAAGCCAGTGGAGGGAAGGGCTTCTACACCACTACATGGCACCCACCAGAGAGCATCCACAATTAAGTCCAATTTTGGGACATCTAGTCCAAGAGAAGTTTCGAGAAAACAGAGATGAAACTTCCCCACAAGCACAGTGCAGCCCTGGGACAGGGCCTGAGATGTGGTGGGATCTCCATCCTTCGAGATGATCCAATGTAGCTTTGTGGTGAGCCCTGCTTGAAGCAGGTGGTTGGACTAGGGACCTCCAGAGATGCCTTCCAATCTGAATTTTTCTGAGCTCCTTTTATTACATTTCGTAGAACTCTTGTAGCAGGACTAAAGTTGAGATGGAGAATTTGTTTTGACTGAATGCAGCTTCTTATGCCGTGTCCAGGAGGCCTGTGCCAAGATTAAGTGGTGACTTACTAACAAGAGACCATATGCTCTGACAATAGGAGGATGGCCACAAGGTCCCAGAACACACCTGTGCCCTTCCTCTTTCTGATACCTCAAGAAACCCAAACCAAGGAGAAACAATGCCGAAGTAAGCAGAGTTACGAGGCAAAATTATAACCCCATGGTAACCCCTGGATCCTAAAGAGGACACAAGACCTGCCCAAAAAACAGCTTACCATTGTCAATGAAGAGGGGCCCAGGAGGCTCAATGAGAATTTGATAACTGGTGTCCCTCGTCCACTGTGTCACCCCAAGTGATCCTGGCCAGACTGCTTGGGTACATACCTCTCCGTGCCTGTGAACACATAGGTGTGAGAGGGTAGGGGAAATCTGTGAATCAGTAAAAGTGAGTGAACCCAACTTTGCTTAAAATTAAAGTGACTTTCCTTCCCCATAAGAGCTGAGGCACATCATCAGGTTGCAGAGGTGCTGAGAAGACCCACTCCTAAGAAATCGCAAAACGCTGAATCCTTGGTAAATGTGAACTAGGGATTCCTGTGGGTGCCTCGACATGATTTGATAATACAGAGATCAACAGGATGTCAAGGATGTAAAACTTCATTTCTAGCACTTCTCTAACCTGCGAGAAGTGAAATAAAACTGAAAACACACACTTCAAATAGACCTGAAGACACTCAAAAGTGGCAGTTTGGGTTTGGCAAATGAACTTTCTTCCTACCAGGAACACATGGATAATTGCCTGCCTATTTGAATCATTCTCCTACATAGCTACACAATGTTGAAGAAAACGCTATATCAGAGCAGCACCTGAGAAGGAATGGATGGAAAGCATGCATGCCCCTCTGGCAGATGCTGTTGCAGGCTGAATAATCCCATTGGGCTGCTGACTTCTGTTTAGCTCTTCAATTAAGGGCAAGTCCTACACTTGGTACTCATGTGAGTAAGCCCCAGGGTCACGTAAATAATCCTCAGGATTACTCAGAAATTAATTTTTAGGACATGATTAAGACATGACTGGGAGCTGCAGGCTTTGTGTGCAGAATCACAGAAACATTCAGCTGGGGAGGCAGATCTGGAGATCTTCGCTCCAGCCTGCCTCTCCAAGCTCAACTGACTTCAAAGTGGGGTTAGGTTGGTCAAGGCCTTGTCCAGCTAAGTTCTGAACATGTTGAACAGTGGAGATTCCACGACCTCTCTTAGCCCTGTCCTAGGGCTGCACCACTCTCATGGGAAGGAGTTTCTCTCCTCACATGCAACCAGAATTTCCATGCTGCAATGTGTCCCTTTTGTCCCTTACGAAAAGAGACAAAACAAGATGTTTTAAGACAAGACATCCCTGTGCACTTCTGAGAGAAGGTTGGTAAGCGCCTGTGACGCAGTGGACATCTGCAGTTAGGTCATCCCTGACATGTCTCTTCTCCGGGCTTATGAAGCGTGGTTCGCTCCATCTCTCCTCAGAACATCATCAGGTGCTTCTGATGATATTTTAATGCTCACATGGTTGTACCACTCTGTCGGTACCGACTAGAGTTGTTCCCTGTGATGACGCCATAGCATGTGTCCTCTCCCATGTGAGGCTGAAAGAGGGCACAAGGTGAGCCCGCATGGGAAAGAGGTGCAGTTTGCCATGCAGGGCATTAGGCAGCGGGAGCGTGGGGGGTGCACGACCTCGTGGTCAGCCAGCGGTGGCTCTCTGGACTCTGGCTGGGTTAGAAGACGCTTAGAGGCAGGATTTCTTCCCGGGACTTGGGCATCAGCTTTGGCTGAGAGCCTGGGCTCTTTCCATGACAGTACTGAACAAATGTGTAAATAATGCGTGCTACATTTCTTAGTTACATATGTCCTGCTCTCTCTTTTATTAGTTTGGCTTTTTCGCTTTTTTCTTTACTTTCTTTTTCCTGAAAAGATGGTCTTTTTTTAATGAGCATTGACTACCAGGGTAATGATGCTCTGGCTCCAAGTACTGCTCAGCCACACAGAAACCTGTCTGGCTGAGGCAAATGGCTATTTGCTTGCAGTACCACCATGTATCTGGGGCTTTCCAATATAGGTACAAGCTCCAGGGAACAACTATTGAGCAATGCTGCAAAATCTGTTGGCCAGATCTCTCCCAAGGGCTACTCCAGCCATGCCAACAGCACAGTCGTTGTGTCAGGTATGAATTCGCAATACCATTTGAGCAAAACTACGCAGGGGCTTTCTCTGTGACTCTCTGAAATAGGTTAATGTCACTTGTTGTCTGAGGGTTGAAATATACCAAATCGTTAAGAGAGAAAAAAGTTTGGTATCAGTCTTTGAAATGTCACTGGAACTGTTGTCTGTTCGTGAAGCTTCTTTATGCTCATCACAGTGCATTCACTGCTCATAGGTTCACTAGCTGGGGTATGGACGGTTTTAACCTTCGGCGCTGATTTCAGCTCTCGCACTCAGTATTGTAGTTTAACTAAGCTCACCACACTGTGGCTGCGTGCTTCACCCAGCACGCTGCAAAGTTATTTACTCCTGCTGAACCCTGCATCTTTCTGCCTATTTGTTATGCTCACAGGATTGTGACCAGAGCTCTGCACAACATTGTGGGCTCTTGCTTCTTCCCATCAAGCTATGACAGGACCAGTCTAGGCTGCAGGGGAAAAGGTTTGCACTTCACAGCCGCCTTTGCAACTTCCAGCCTAACCCGGTGGCCTCTCGGAGAGATGCAGCTGAAGTTTGAAGGCCTTAAGTACCTGCTTCTGCAGACAGAGCAGCCCGCAGTCTGATCTTGGGTTAAAAGTAGCTTTGTGCAGATGTCAGCTGTGCTTTGTGTAAAAGGACAAGCCTGAAGCAGGGTGTAAAAGTAAGGTGAATTACGTGTTAAAAAAAATACACCGGCATTTCTGATATCTACGTGCAGTGCTGAGGAGCATGCAGGTGTTGCTGATTAACCTTGAGTTTACAGGAATCCCACAGATATGCGTGTCAGAAACCCGGGGCTAGCATGGCTGAACCCCCTGGATTGCTCCAGCGTTCGTTCCTCAGCTGTACTTGTTTAGGCAAACCAGGCGAAAAGTACCTGATTTAGTCTGAAGAGGGAAGCTGGAGTCCAAGGTAAACATGTATGGGCAGTACTTCTGAGTAGCTCGACTTTCAAGTTTCCTGAAAGCAGTCATGCCCACGGAGTAGGTAATGAGAAAGAATTTGTTTGCTGAAGGATCTCTGTGGCTCTGTTCTTCTTTTCCAGGTGGGGGCATTCAGACAATTGATGAATGAAGTGTTTTCTGTCTGGGACAGTAAATATTTAACTGGAAAGTTTAGAAAGATCCATGCTTCTGAGTTTTCAAGACCTCCTCAAAGAAATCATCTTTCCTCCCGTCACACAACAAAAAGCACCGAAAAGAGGACAGAGGCTGGGAAACACAGGGAAATCAGAAAAGCTGTGTTACTCTGTAGTTTGCCGTGTCCTGCCTTGCCATCTCTGCAGCATGTGTTAGAAGCCTGCTGCAGCTGCCCCTCTCAGACGTCTGCAACAAGCTGCAGAGCGTATCTGTCTCCCTGCTCAGTTTATTCGAGCACCCCCAAAATCCCATTCATCATATTAGGTCTAATCACTGAATGTTCAGTGCTTTTCTTCCCTTGGACAACGAAGCAACACAAATTGTGACCTGCCTAGAAATCCCAAAGTGATGAGAAAGGGTAGGTTTTTACATGAAAATGTCTTTCTCAGGTTTTTCCACTGTTGTGTCTGGTAGCTTTTGGACATGATAGTGGCACCAGCAAGTACGTGGAGCTTGTTGGCATGCAACCTTTAGTGGCCTGGTAGCCAAGCTGCCAGGATGCATTGGAATGGTTTATTATAGCATCTTAGCATGGAGAACCACAGGCTTTGGAGGCCCGATCCAGGTGACAGCAGGGGTTCCAACAATTTCAGCAGGAACTGGAGTTGCTGTCAAGCATCAAAACCAGCTAAAACCTCCCATTCACTAATTAGGTTACATTTTGTGTCTCACCCTGGAAAAGCAGCTCCAGACAAACAGTCTTAACAGTTGTTCTGTGACTGGCTTTACTGGCTCAGAAAGAGCTGTGTCTCTATTGCATTCTAAGATATTAGAGATGTGAGTTGTGCGCTCTTAAGGCCAGAGCACATTTTGTAGTCAAGCACAGTGGAAAAGAGAGGTCCCTGAGGTCTGCACACTCCACTGCTGCCATCGACTCAAGGGCCTTCTCCGCTCCGGCATGATGCACAGGATGTCACCAGTGAAATGCCTGCCTAGCAGACTTGTGACAAGGAGGCTTGAATCCACACTTAACCACTCAATGGCTCACCCAAGTGGAGACTGGGAAGAGGATCTGCTGGGGACAAAGTATTCTTAGGGGGGTAACGCAGTCTGCTGCCCTGAGAGCAGCGCATTTCTTCAGAGCTAAGCACCAGTGAGAAGAGTGTGAGAAGGGCAGAAGGAGCAGAGAAGAGATCTAACAGGGAGATTAAATGGGCTTTCTCTTGGGATTAGTGTTTCTCTGGAGCACGTCTCTGCCGATCTTGATGGCAGGGTGTTCTCTGACCTGCTTCCGTAGAGTGATTCACTTTCTTGCTGAAGGTGGTCAGAAGTGGTCCTTTTGGACTACCAAAGCTTGAGTGGCCCATGATGGGAGAGACATTTAGGAGAAGGCTATATAAGGAAGTGTCATCAAAAAAAAAGAAAATACTGTGATGTAACAGAGGGTATGGACAACTTAGTAAGAGGTACCAGAGGAGGGCACTGGGCTTGTTCAGCCTGGAGAAAAGACAGTCTAGGGGGTACCTGGCTGCTGTCATCCACTGCCTCACAGGGTTACAGAGGAGAGAGACACACAGACTCTTCTCACCGGTCTGCAGAAAATTCTGGTTGGACATATGGAAAAAAATCCTTCCACCAGAGTGGTGCAGGTCTGGGACAAGCACCAGAGAGGTGGTGAGATCTCTGTCCTTGGAGATTCTCCAGACTGACAGCATGAGGCCATGGGCAACCTGACCTAGGTTTGGTGAGCCTTGCTTTGAGCAGAGGGTTGGGCTGAAGACCATCAGATGTAAACCTTTCTGTGATTCTTCAAGAAGCTCCACGGTGATACTGCTGACACCTCTCAATCCCAAAATCTTCAACAGCAATACATTACATGGGTACCTATATGAGGATAGAGCCTGGGCTTTTGGGGAAATGTAGGGGTGCAGGTGTACTCATGCTTCACACTGAGAAGAAATGTGCCCAACAGTGTGTTTTGAAGGAAAAAGCCTCCCCTTCCCTGTCCTTCCCAGCTGTTGCCCCACTGGAGACTATTACACAGTCCTCAGAAAGCAAAGCTGAACCTTTCACCAGATGTGCCTGATGGCCATGTGTTAAAAAAACCCTGTATGTCATGAATGTTAGTGGTGTTTGATTTCTGCAGAATGAAGCCTGTGATGTCACAGCTCTTCAGAGGAATGGCCATGTCGTGGCCAAAACCGCCTCTGGATAAGACCTCAGCTGCTGGCGATTTCCCCATGCTCTGCAGCAGGTGGGAAGAGGCATTATGGATGCAGGGAAAACAGGGACAGACGGGAGCTCTGCAGAGCGGGACAGGCAGCGATGAAGTTGCTGAGTGCGAGTCATCTGGAAGTGTCGATAGAATTGTGAAGGACCTGCTGAGCTTACAGTGGGATGCTGCACTAAGGACCTCATGGCAGTGACACGGGAAAAGGAAAATCAGGAAGCCTGGGCAGGTTTTGGCTCTGCTGCAGAGACCACAGAGAGAGGTTGCTGCCCAAGCTAACTGGCTGAATGGCAAACGTTGTGGTAGGTGTGTGCTTGTGCTCCTCTACTATTTGAAAAGGCTTTGAGCCCACAGACTGCTTTAGAGCAGCGGCGAGCCCCTCCTGGGCTTATGTGGTGTGAAGACGAGCTGGCAGAGAGGTCAGGCTTGCCCTGTCTTCTCAGGAGGAAACTGTGTGAAGTCCTCTTTCCTAGCAGGGCCCATGACGACCAGATGTGGAAGGAATGGGACTGTAGCAGCAGACAGGCCAGTGGTGCCATTGCCGCGCACCTCTGGAAGGATGGAGGCAAGCAGGCAAGTGGAATGAGAGCTCTCCAGCCATGGCTGGGATGGCATAGATAGGCTTTGGAGGTTTGTGGAGATGGTCTGGAGGTATATGGGCTGTCATTGGCAGCCTGTTTCTCAATACACCCATTTTTTTGTGCCTGTGAGTCAGCAGAAAGCCGGAGGAACGGCTCATGCAAGGATCCACCCATGCAGACATGTGTGCGAGCAGTCCCTGTGTGCTGCAGAGCACAGCTCCATCAGGATGTCATCTGGCAGCACCCAGCTGCAGCTAGTTCTGCCCACCGGGAAGCAGCTCTCCGTGCGTGTGTAAGCTTGCCTTTGAGCTTCAGGTTTCTCAGTGGAAGATCTCTTCTTTTTATCTTGGTCTTTAAACAGTTGTCTTTCAAGCGTAAACGTTTTTTAACAAACCCTGTGCAATATTTCTCAACTATTTTTCCGTAAAAACCCCCCACGCCTCCAAAGTTTTCCACCTTGTAACAAAGGATTTGCCATTTTTGAGATGAACTCCCCTTTTGCCAGTGGGCTTCTCTCCTTCCCCCTGAGCCTTTTGTAGACCTATCTGGATGTCTGTTCCTCCTCTTTTCCTAGGGAGAGAAGCTAGGCAAAGCTGCAGGACGATAAGCTGAAACATGTTCTGATCTCAGCCCCTACTGGAAGTAGTTTGGGGATGATTTTGTGGTTTTCTGGGGGCGGCAGACATAGGAGACAATACAACAGCACTGGAGATGGAGAGCAGGACATTCTGGAGGCCTTGCCAGGGACGCTCAGCACTTGCTGTCTTGCAGCAGAGCCTCTCCTGGTAGATGACTCCCAGGCACCCAGCGCTTTGCCTGAGGAAGCTGGTGCCCCCAGCCCTCGTGCATGAAGCACCCAGCAGCCGGCCTCTCTGCACTTGCTCTTGGCTCACTGCAGCAACACCAGCAAAAGTCAGATTTTAGGACCGTTGATGTCTGCTGGCTTCAGTCTCCATTCAGAGGCTTAGGGAAATTAAACTCCAAAGTCTTTATGGCACCATGTCCCAGAAGAGACAAAGGAAGCGGACAACAGAGAGACAGGACAAGTAAGAAGTCCTCTCCTGAAGTTTAATAACTCCAAGTTCTTCTTGCCTGCTTCCCTGGACTCCTCAGGGAAGAATGCTCTCATATCCCAGGTTGCTGGTCTGGCTGGTCATCGCAGATTTGCTGCTGGTTTCACTTCTTCAGGTCTCTGAGCACAGTGGTACATGCACTAATCCTTGCTGCTACAAAATGTGTGTTGAACAGATTGTTTTACTTCTCTTGTGTTTTTTAAATTTTGGGGTTTTGGAGCCAAGGCAAAGGTTAGGGTGGCAACCCCCCTAGAAGTACTTCAGTACATGTAGCTGGCTTTCACTTTTACATGTTATCACAAGCACAAGCTCCCTTCTGCTTCCCCAGATTTCTCCTCTCCTAAAATAAATGACCCAGAAATGATGATGACAAGCTAAATACACTGCATGTGTTTGAGGCCTGCCCACCACCTCCTTCCTCTTCTCTCCAGCATGCATCATCTCAGCTTTTGGACTCCTCTCCTTTTAAAGCCCGGAGAGCCTTTGCCAACAGTTCTTATGTAAATAGAGAATTTATGCACACACACCCATGCATGTGCAATCATCCCTTCTGCTTGCTCACATACTCTCACTCTCTGGAAAAGGCTGTCAGACATCTCAGTTTTTCCAGTCAAGGCCTCTATTCCCAGTTCCAGACTCTACCAGATAAATTTTGAGGACTTGTGTATCTATCTGTTAAATCCAGGTCTAATAAGGCTCAGGTGGAGCTTGGCATCAGTCTTGTGCTGTTCTCATAAGTGCTGTAAGTCCACTGCTTTTAAGAACTGTCTCCCAAACTGCATCCCATTGCTGTGCACCCACACAGTACCCTTAGCATGGTAGCATGGGGACCATATCCATGCACTTCGAACTGATCTCCTTATAAACTAAACCGTGTCTTAGCACGAAAGAAATTGGAACCTACACCTAAGTCACAGTACCCCATTTTCCATCTCATCACCCTGTCATATCACCTGACATCTTCACCAGAGTGTGCTAACTCTGTTGAGAAAATTGTATTTTGAGACCTCTTATATCATGATGCGTGACATTTTACTCCAGTAGACCAAGCCAAGCAAGTGCTACCTGAGGTTATTCCCATAGCATACTCCCCAGAGAGGTATGGATTCCCCATCCTTTGAAAACAAATGGCAGAAACTCCAGGTTTCATACTGCAGCGAAGGCAGCCAGCTGATCACATGTGAAGACCTACAACAACAACCCCACTGATGTATGAGACACCCCCAAAATGCTGAAACATCTGGACTGTGTAAAAGATCCTGGGCTGGAGGAAGCAGTGCTAAGCTTCCTCCCCTTTCTGCCCGGCTTCCATCTGAAACCTGCAGCAGCCATGCAGGAAACCAGGGAAATGTGACTCACACTAATTTACACCCATGCGTGGATTATCACCAGTCCTGCCCAAACTCCAGCTAAATGCACAGTGTAAACAGGAGGATGGTAATTATAGCAGTCAAAAAGCTTTGCCAGCATCTTCCACTTAATCTCATTTTAGGTGCCTAATTAGTATCCCTTGAAGATCTGTGATGTACTTGTCACATGGATTAAAAAGCAAGCAACTGATAAAAAATAACTCTCTGTGGAAAGTCCTATTTCTGACTATTCCTGACACAGATCCAGCAGGCATCTGTTCTTGCCACATCGTCCCAAAATCTAGGAGAAGATGCTGTTTCTGGTGAAGTTTACAGCTGAAAGAGGCACAAGCAGAGTGGTACCTATGCAAACACACGGTGTTGTGCCACACCTCCCGCACATGGAGAATGCACGACTGTCAGCAATTTTGGGGGAGTGGAGACTTCCTGAAATGCAGCACAAGGACTCCGTGAAACCACCTGAGCAGCCCATGGGGGAGCAACGGCTGGATCATAGGTAGCCACAGGAGTGGACAGTCCTCTCTGGGCAGCTCCAATTAAGAGAGGACTGTGGTTTGACTCTTCAGTAGCGATAGACCAGCCTCCTTGTAACAACATTACAATGGTTGTGGGATTGTAATCAGAAACTGCATCCCTGCACACTTTAAAGAAATTAGCAATTAAAAGGTTTTTAAGAACCTGCCTGAGAGGTGGTGGGCCCATCACCCTGCTTCTCCAGATCTCTGTCCTCCCTGTGAAGAGAAGACTTGCTCACAGCACGCAAATATCCAGGGCGGGCAAGTTTCTGACCATGTACTGCAATGGACGAGCTAGAGCATTCATTCCACTTCACCGGGACCAGAGGCAAACCTCCCTCTTTCTTCCTTTTAGGGGATTTTCACTCATTTACAAAAAACAGTTCAAAGTGCGTTTCAAACTCCTTGTAAAACAAGAAAGTAAAGGAGTTAGTTTGGGAAATGTCAAAACCCGTTGTTCCCACTTTCAGGAACTTTTACTCCTCTCTTTTGAATTAAAGCCATTTGTCAGTTTGGATCAAATTCAAGAAATAATTTAGCTTTCCATCAAAGCACACCTTTACTGGCCGAAGTGTGCATCTGGGAACTCCAGCTGTGGTGCTAACCCTGCTTGTCTGCCACCATGGTGTTCCTGTGTTCAGCGAAGGAGTTTGTCTAGGAGCATCACTACATGTGAAACTGTATGGGCAGGCGTTGACTGCAGTACAGTACTGCCTTTACTAAACCCATCCACTTCAGCTAGAGCAGATCTTTCAAAAAGAGACAGTCTGAATCTTAAGGCTGCATCATTAAATCACTGATGAACTAGTAACCAAGTCTTCCATGGTCTGATTCTTCGCTGACAGGCTTCTGTCTCAAAAATGCAAGAAATCCCTAAATAAACAGTGCAGAGCTGTCATCAGATACGGAGGTGTGTGGCTTTGAAAGTTATGCGGAATTCTTTTGCTTATGTGCAAATGCTGTAACAAGTCACCTAAGCCTCCAGTGCCAGAGCCAAATCTGGACAGCATTTACCAGCAAAGCAAAGGTCCCACCAGCACTGGCATTGGTTCTTGACATGGTAGCTTCCCTCCGAATTTGCCAGGCTGCAGTTAAAAATCCCTGTGTTCAGGGTTCTTTATGCAGTTTGTCGAGCTCAGAGCATGGATCCCACCCGCCGGGCCTCCCCTACATGCATCCTTTCCCCTGTGGTTGGGGACCTGGAACAATGATCCACTTCAGAGAAGATGGTTTAAGAGCAGTACCAGACTCATCACTAGGATTTTCTCCATCCCCAGAAAAAATCAAGTGTTTTTCCTTTAGTGGCAGAATCATAGTCACATTATAAATAGCAACTTTTGTCTTACCTTACTGCTCTGCTTTGATAATGCTCTCAGTGTTCGCCTTCTCAAGAGACAGCTGATCGCCAGCACAGACAGAAAGTATTTCATATCTATTCCAGTCAAAACACAACAAATGGGTTTTGCCCGGAGCCCATGTGGATCCCGGTGGGTGTGCTCAGAGAGCGCCTTTTACCTGCATTTGGTTTTCTTCAGGCAGTTGCAGCAGTGGCTGACACATGGCGGATGGTGGTTGCAGCAGGAGAGAGGAACAACATCTGTGAGCCTGGAGGAGACACCAACCTGCTAAGGACAGGAGCCATGTCAGGGGTGAACCTGGCACCGTAGAGGAGGAGTGAATTGTGCAACTGTATGAAGAAAACCTGCCATGCCTGCTTCCAGGGACAGGAAAGCATCATCTGCCACTGGGAAAATACCATATTTTGAGTTAAAAGAACACAAATACGCAGACAGAGCATTCACACAGCTGCTTGCTGGTCCTGTTAAGATTTTTTGTCACCAAATCACAGGAAGGTTTACATGGGAAGTAACCACCAGAGGTCTCTGGTCCAAATCTTCTGCTAACCTCAGATCTTGAATAGGTTGCTCAGGGCCTTGCCCTTGAAGAGTCCGTTGGTACCCCTCAGCAGCGGCTGCAAAAGCCTGTTATCTGAGCCGCTCTGTGCCTTGGCCCCGGGATTGCCTGCTCAGCTGCGGCAGCGCAAGATGCTTGGGCATCACTGCGGTAGGACTCTGGTTTGCCCGGTGCCACCCAGCGCTTCGTCTGACCCCGTCCTGCTGCTGATGCATGTGAAGATCCTGCAGCCAGAGGCTCTACGGCTCCTCAGATCTCAAAGAAACTTCCAAAACTGCATTCATGGTCTGCTTCTGGGTGGTCAGGAGATGCCCTGAATGGTGTCCACGCTGAACTTCAAGTGCTGCAGTCACTGGTGAGCCCTCCCAGGACTGCTTCTATGGACAGCCTGTTTCCGATGAGTGTTGCTGGAATTATGTGCCTACAAAAACAGGGTAAGTGGAAAGGAGATGACAGTCAGTAGCTTTTTGAATGAAAAGGGGGGAAATCAACAGCCTTGTTTCCCTGCTATGGCCTTGTTTCATTTTTATTTGGTGCATTCAGCTCCTGTATAGAGATGTTGACAATACTGATGACTCTTGTGATTAATTATTAATACAATGCTAAAGAGGCTGAATTGTGAGCTGAGACAGGATACAAACACAGAAGAGAAAGGCGGAACAAGCACATGGCACACAGAACTGGACAAAGGGAGACAGCAGCAAGACAGCATTGCTTACCTGGTAAGTCTAAATTATTGTCTGGCGGTTTGCACAGGCACTTCAGAGCGGAAAGCTTTGAAGAGAAATCAGGAGGAGAATGATAACCTGTGAATAAGGAGAAGGATGTTTAGCCAGTGGAACAGATGGAGATGTGGAAAACGTTTGTTGCCTTTTGTCAAGTACATCTCCTATCAGGGAACCCTATTTCGGCTTGATGCCGTCAGATATTTTATGGTCTGTATAAGAAAACTGCATCTGCAGCCACGCACACGTCTGCAGGAAGATCTTGCAGGTCTGGTTGGGTTGCTTTTAAGGTTAGCACTTTAATTTTCTACTTTGTGAAAATCACGAAGTTGATTGAAGCCAAAATTCACAGATGGGAGGGAAAATGACAGCAGTCTGTTCTTGAGGGAGGATTATTCTGTCACGCAGGACACAACAGAGACCTCTTCTTTTACTACTTTAACAAGTTCTGCTTCATGCTGGCATTCCTGCTTCAGAAAGGCACTGTCATGGGAAACGGATTCTGCCCAGAGACCAGACATTGTTCAGGATATCCCTTCTACCTCCGCGTGCTATTCAGCATTAACGCAGCTGTAAGCCAAACCCTGAGACTATTGAAATTTCTTTCTTCATCTCCCCCTTTCTCTTTGACAAATGTGTGACAAGGATGCAATTGTTTGAAAGCCCAATGAGGGAGAAAACAGAGCGCGGAGCCTTCAGACGTGCCTCAGTGATTTAGAAACCTACCCCCAAGCCTTGTGAAAGAGGTCACTGGAGGTCTTCCATATGGGTCAGCTTCCCAGCAGGTCTCTAGATGCCAATGTAAAGGCACTTAAATGCCTCTAACAGCTGACCCTTTTGCGGATGTTCCCACCTAGGATTACCCCAGCTCTCGGGCTGAAGAATAGCCCTCAGCCGACTAATGGATCACAGGCTCTTCTCTTTGAATATCTGCAGTTTGTGTTGGGTAGCCGCCCATCCAGCCAGCAGGAAGTTGTTTACTCATTAAAATGACTAAAGCTTTTGAAAGATGAAGATAAGGGTTCTTCTGATGAATCACTGCAGGGCTGCATTTGGGGAATATTGTTTCTGTAGCCAGAAGTTGCTCAGCAGCCTTCTGGTAATGAAGCATGAACACAGCGACTACGCTTAGGTGTTGATCTGTGTATACATTCCCCTGTCAGAGTCCAGCCCAGCCTGAGAACCAGGCTTTTTTTTTACCTGCAGCTGCTAGGTCACCTTGTGCTTGAGATGCATGCTGGACCTTTGACCCTTTTTGGCATGAGCAGACATGCATGGACCCAGACTCCTCTGGGCAATGGTGAGCACTGGGAGCACATCTGCAGTGGAAACCTGCACCCTGCCACATGGACACCATGCCTCCCTCTCCTGAGGGCACCTTTGCTCTGCCTCCTAAATGCAGAGCACTTTCTCAGAGTTCTTTTCCAGAGCTGGGCTTCCCACGCTGACCCCTTCTCTGCCCGAGGGAGACCCTGAGGGGTCACACCTCCTCCCTCTGAAGAGCAATGCCTGCCCCTCTGACCTACACGCTGCCCCGTGAGTGGAAGGGCAAGGGGAGGAGCCTTCTGCTAAGGCTAAGCTATCTAAAGATCAATGGGCCAGAAAGAGGGACCAAGGGTCAGCATCACTTGTGCTCTTGCTCAGAGGAATGTTTACGCAAAATGCGTTGGCTGTTTCATGTAAAAGCACTCCAGAAGTCCTTGGAGCAGGACATGGACAATGGATCCCTCTGGCAGGGGCAGCTGTGACTGCCGGGTGACCCTCTCAGAGCCCTGTGCTGTTCCATCTGGAGACTGGGGCTCCTCCAGCCCCAGAGCAGCGTGCAGCACAGCTCGTAGTAGGATGGCTCTTGCTCCTCCATGGTGGACACTCACAGTGGTCAGGAAGATGATGCCGGCCAATCCAGGAGAGCCACTCCTGTACTTCTCCAGCTTGTCACCTGCCACCAGTGCCACCGTGGTCAGTGAGTGCCCAGAGCAGTGCTAGCTGCTGTCCCCCATCCCTGCTCAATGCCAAGACCTGAACGTGTTGCTGGGTTCATCGTTGCGTGTATTTCCCAGTGCTGTTGCTGGTCCAGTCACTCCCCTGTGCCCTGGGTCCACTCAGACCCCAGGGGCCTTAGGACCTGCCAGCCATCCTATCTACAGCCCACCCGTGGGCCCAGGAGCCCTGGGAGCCTGAGTGTGTCTCGTCCTCATCTCTGCAGGCTCAGGGTGGTGAGGGCAGGGGCTGCCAGTGCCAGGCGCCTCCACTGAACTTGCTCTGAGCACAGGGAGCAGAAGGTCTTTCGCAGCTCAGCTCCAGTTCTGCAAGCAGCAGTAAACTGCTTTCCATCTGCCCAAGAGCTGCCCTGCACGGTGGTATAGATACAGCCCAGGAGAACTGACATGCCTACAAGCTTCAGGTCCCTCCATCACTGGGCCAAGAGAGGTGTTTGGGCAGCAGACTTGGATCCCAATCCTTTCATAAATCTGTGCAACAAACCTCCTACTCTGACTCAGAATAAAACCAGAAAGAAATGTCTGTGTTTCTGCTGCCTCTCTCCCTAAGTGACCCCTCCTGAAAGCCCTCTAGGCTTCCAAAACAAACAAACAAACGAAAAAAATAAAAATCAAAGAAATGGAATATGATGGAAACCAAAAAAAAATGGAGAAGAACCTCAGGCATCATTTAGGAAGGGCACAGTGTGTTACTCCGGCACTGTGCCATCTACGCTCAAAGCCTAGAAGGCTGGGAAAGGTTCTGGGAGAGAAGTCCGTTGCGCGAGAACATTTTAAGGGCCTGAGTGGTAATGAGTCAGTGCTGAGGTTTGGATTCAGATGTTTCCTACCTAGTACCTGCCAAACGTGCCAGACCTTGCTGGGGAAGGACACAGAATACCATTATCCCTGGTTCACAGAGAGGAAACAGGAGCAGAGCAGAGGGAATGTGCGCCCAGGATAACACCAGGAATCGGCTGAGGGTGTGGGTGAAAATGTACAGGTTTCAGGCTCCCTGGGGTGCAAGATGCAGGAGGTGGAAAACCGTTCACCCCAGTCCCACAGCCATTGCTGTTCTGTTGGTTCCCAGGAGAGGGAAGGCAGGGTGAAGATGCAGAACCATTTCATAATGGTGAAGGAATGAGGGCAGAGCATAAGAGCAATGCACTGCCCCTGGAAGACCTGGCTGAGGTCAGTTCACACTCCAGGCGACCACCGTGGTCCCTTTCTTCAGCCTGACTGCAGCCGTGCCCCCAGCCATACCAGGCTTTGTTCTGCACACCGGTATGGGTCAGCCTCCGTTCCTCTTTTGGGAGCCAGGGACTTCAGGGGGCAGTTCAGTCCAGCCGCTGCTGTCACCGGCAGGTCCCAGGGCCACCTATGTTGGTGGGTACTCGAAATTCGGGAAACAGCTGTTGCCCTGTGTTACAGAGAAGGGAGAAGAACCATGGTCTATTCCTCCTGTCAACCCACGATGGAAATGGCACCCCCTGGGTCTGCTGTGGCTTTCCTGTGATGCCTTGAGAATTTCCTTCCTTTCCGACCTCCTTCTGAAGGCTCACCTGCCCCCAGGACTGTAGTGAACAAGGACATTGTCTCAGCCAGATCATGACCTAGATATGCGGATCTCCAGACTATTAGCCTTGGTGTGTAGCTGCCCAGACAGGAGCTGGGCAGCTGAGACAGATCTCATCTGGCTCCATTGAGCAGGAGGACAAGTAAGCTCCGACCCTCAGGCTCCCAGCATATTTGACGCTGGACTAGGTCCTCAAGTACTCTGTTCAGTTTTGGGCCCCTCATTACAAGAAAGACATTGAGGTGCTGGAGCATGTCCAGAGAAGGGCAGTGAGGCTGGTGAGGGGTCTAGAGAACAAGTCTTATGAGGAGTGCCTGAAAGAACTGGGGCTGTTTAGTCTGTGGAAGAGGAGGCTGAGGGGGGACCTTATTGCTCTCTACAGCTGCCTGAAAGGAGGTTGTAGTGAGGCAGGTGTTGGTCTCTTCTCCCAGGTAACTAGCAGTAGGACAAGAGGCAATGGCCTCAAGTTGCGTCAGGGGAGGTTCAGATTGGATATTAGGAAAAATTTCTTTACTGAAAGAGTGGTCAGGCCTTGGAAAAGGCTGCCCGAGGAGGTGGTGGAGTCCCCATCCCTGGAGGTGTTTAAAAAACATGTAGATGTGGCACTTCAGGATATGGTTTAGCAGGCATGGTGGTGTTGGGTGGATGGTTGGACTTCATGATCTTAGAGGTCTTTTCCAACCTATGATTCTATAATTTTGCTTCATGCAGCAGGACAAGCTATCTGCCAGGTTAGATACATACAAAGCTGGGTGCTGCCAGGAATCCGCCTGCTGAACTGCCCGTAGGGGCAGAGGATCCCCGGTCATTGCAGCGGGGCCTGGCAGCCCCTCCAGACAGGGAGCAGGAGCAAACCCCACAGCAGCTGCTGCCTGAGAAGATACTGCCTGGTAGCTGGACCAGGCCAAATGCCTTCACCTATCGCACACGGCTGCTGCCCCTACAAGGAGGTTGAGCAATAAACTGGCAGCAATTTGATCAGGAGCTAAATCCCAGTTACCAAATACAGGTTGCATTGGGCCAGCATCTGGGCGCAAACCCTCTTTACGCTCCGTTTGCCCTTGTTCTGGCGCTGACCCCACCGTGAGCTCATCAGAAAACAGTTTTGTGCACGGCAACCCCCGTGAGACACGCTTCCCTCCACACCCAGCCCCGTCGCCGGGGGCTCACGCAGCACTGAAGTGCCCGTCACTCAGCGGGGAGGTGAGGCAGCACCGTGTCTGATGGCCACGCAAGTTGCACGGCGCCTGGGGCTAGGCAACGCTCTGGGATCAGAAACCCAGCTGTGGTCCGTCCCCTGAGCGAGCACCGTGGGGAGAGGCTGAGCTCCGTGATGGAAGAAACTGAGATGAGCATCAGACATTGATTGAGTTTTATTTTGGTCTTGCTAGCTGGCCTTAAAATAGCAATGTGAGCTAACTTAGCGTTCCTCGCCACAGCGATGACCCCTCTTTGCCCACAGGGTGTTGTAGGAAAGGCCACACAGCGGCACGCACCTCCTGACACCGCAGAGATAAGGGCGCTGGTGGCTCTGGAGCTGCGTCAGCATCTACACTGACAGCTGTGCCAAGTAGTTGGACGTCAGAGGGAGCGGAGAGGACCATCATGCCCAGGGTGTTGAAATGGAAACGCTTTTCCCCATAACCGACCGTCCAGCTCGCTCTGCAGCAGAGGTGAGCCTGGGTGCCACAGACATCGGCAGAACGTGCCAGAAGACAAATCCAAGCCTGCTGGCAGTGCTCTCACCCAGGGTCCCTTGCTCTTGGGGATGCTGCTTCCAGCCCAGCCATGCAGCATGTAAGGCCATTGCTCTGGTCCAGGTCCCCCGGGGTCCAGGCACTTGGAGAGCAACCCCCGTGACACAGCCCTGACCCAGGACCGAGGGGTCACGGCGCAGACAGAGCTGTCACGACGCACCCAGTTTTTCACGGGTTTCAGATTGCACTGGGAGGACATTCCTCCAGCACCACACTCCTTGCAGGGCTAATCCGTGGCGGAATGCTCCAGCATGCACAGCAGCCCCAAGCTGTGCCAGCCTGGCCGGAGGCAGCAGCCGCAGCTCGCACTGGCCTCGCCTGGTCCAAGCCCCGTGTGGGACCTGAGAAGATCCCCACCAAGTCCTGGGTAGTCTTACAGCTCCAGCAAGACTTGTCCCATTTGTTGCTGCACTCTTTTGCAGCTCAGATCTGCCCACAGCAAAATCTAAAGAGCGATGAGACACCAGTTGTCTCTGTAAAAGCCCCGCTGCAGGGACTCCAGCATTTCACTGCCTGCCAGGTGGAAGCACTGAGAGATCTACCAGGTCTCAGCTCATCTGCAAAGGCCAACTGTTTTTTTCTCCTCCTGGCTTGCAGAACACCTACTAAAAGGCTGCAGCACTCCTGCTAATGTTCTGGCCATTTCAGAAATAACTTCCTTTAAAACTTCTTACTGTTTTATGCCTTGTAGCATATGACCTTTTTTAAGTGATTGCCTCATCTGAGCACAACTTTTCTGCAAGTGCCACATCTCTAGTAATAAACAGGTGTGGGAAGCACTGGGAAGGAGAAGTCTCCTCTTCTCTGTGACTCCATGATGCTTTTGCTTTTTGCTGTTACGGCACCAACATCTTTATCTCACAAGGTGAAATGTTTTAAATAATAATGGAAAAACAACCTTCTCTAATCCATGCTCTGGAGGGGAGGTCTCTTGAGCTACTGCTCTGCAACCAGTGCGATACGTCTGCAAAGATTTCAGGTGAAGAAAGCAAGCTAAAGTAGTCAGAAGACTTGCCAAAGGATGCAGAGAAAAATTATTTCTATGTCTACTACAGCTTCAAGAAATCCAAACTGCCTTTCCCCAGCCCAGATACTTAGGCTGGGCTTTTGCTTTCGCCCCAACTACCATGTTGTCCTTGCTAGAGAAACCTGGTTGCAAATAACCTTAAACTTTTGTCAAAACTCCAGAACTGCTCTGTTTGGACTTGGCCAGTGTAACCCCTGCTAAAAAATGCAGAAAATATTTCAAAGTCAAACTTTAAAGGGACAGCCATTGTTTTATTTGTGTTTAATTAAAAATAATAATAATAATAATAATAATTGTTTTCCAGTCCTATGGTAATTAGCAATCCAATCTACAGCTCCCATGGGAAAGAGCCTCTGTTTCTGGAACAAGTGTGCTCGAATATTGACTTGTTCTAGAGATTGCCAAGGTTTCGAGTACAGCAGTTTGTTGGGAGGGGGTTTCCAACTTTGACTCTGTAGCAGTTAAACTGTCGTGCTCCAAACCACAGAGTTTTACTACGGCCTCCATTTCCCTTTGTTTTACCTGAACTTCTCATCCCGCTCTGCAAATCCTATGCCAGAATGAGTCATTCCTGCAGGATTAGCTCTTATTTTTCAACTCCTCTGTCAGTGTTGCCCAGACTAGTTCTGAGGAGAAAAAATTGACACTCCCCATTCAATAAAGCTGTGTAACGAGTGACTGAAAGAAATTACCTCCAGTGCTCAGCTATTTACACTGAACCACCATGGACCACCCGATGGTCTTGCCGGGGTAACCAAGCCCTCTGTGCAGCAGAGCAGCAGCCCCAGCGAAGGGGACGCGCCAGGGCCCCCCTTCCTGTCAGCCAACCCCCCGACTGCTGGGCTCCACACCGGGACATTGGCTTGCTCCTCACACCCGAGGAGGGCCCTGAAGATCACCCGTGAGGACCCCCAAGAAGGATCGGGGCACCATGTGCTGCTCGTGTAGTGCACTGCACCGGCTTTCACTGCCAAACATCGGGGGACTGGGTTGAGCCCACCTCTGGTCTTCTTGCCTTTGGGGTGGAGGTACCTTCTGGAGGTTCAGGCCAGAGAGTCTTCTGCTCTGGGATTTACTTGCTGGAAGCAGATCTTAGCCTGTCCTTGCCCTACAGACCTTTTCTTATGTTCATATCTAAATAAACAATTAAAAAAATATATATTTTCATGTTTGGTTTTCCACCTTTCCCTCGTTCTTTGTTTTTTTAAAGTAATAAAGACACTCTCACATAGCAAAATTGCATTGTCTCGCAGCAGAATAAAGAGGAGGGAAACTCAAAGGCCTCAAACAGATACCCATCCCCTTCCCTTTCTCTGCCCAAAACATGATCCTGGAAGTGATTGTTTAAATAGCTTCTGGAAGATCTGTTTTCTGGTAATGGTCCAACATGGTGGCAAATCTATGATTTGGATATAAAGACCCGAACCGCATAAGCAAAACTATCAGATCCAGCTGGGAGAAACAAGATCTGAGCACCTGGCATTTTGCGAAGTCATTTTGCTTGTGTTCATGGGTCATTTTCCTATATCACCGACAGGATTTGAGCTGACTTGACAGAAACTCCTGGAAATTGTTTCTCCCACAGCAACAGAGAGAACCACAGAAATTACAAGGTTTCTGGTCCAGCCTTTTGCGCAAAGCAGGCTTATGCCCCAAGTCAGGGCCACGACCAGCCAAGTTTTAAAAAGCCCAAAGGACAGACATTCCACCACCCCTCTGGGAAACCTATCCCATGGCAGATTTCACACGTGAATTATGGACTAGCCACATAACAATTAAGACCAGAATGTCCAAAATGAAGCGAGATTTCTGAAACTTTTTGCTGTCCCTGGAAATACACAAAGTACAGTGTATATTTTTAATAGCAGCATGAAACTTAAACCCACTCTTTTTCTACCCAGATTACCAGGAATTACATGCTTTTAGAAACATGTATGGCCAGCAGAAGCTTATCTAGTGTAAATCCCCACAGGTCTGTTAACTTCAGCAGGACTCCAGCTATTCACAGCCTTTGCAGTCCTGTTAAAGAAAAGTTTTGAATTTGAGAAGTAACCGGCCTCCTCAACTGGGGCTAGACATTTTGCTACAGGCTCAAGCAAAACTACAGCTACTTTCTGTAGGTACTTGTAAATAGGGCATTACTTGGTAATTACCACGGTGACTGCTAACGGAGCAGCAAGTGGCAATAAGAACAAAAAAGGCCGAAGGAAAAAAAAACAGGAGCTCTTTGTAGAAGCATTCAGATTTTGTCTCCACATTCCAATAAGCTCAAACTATCCCCACCTTACATTTTGGGTTTTTTTAAATAAAGACTATTTACATCCCTCCCTTGTGGAATTACAGCAGCTGATAGCGTCGGGTCTTACCAACCCCGCATCAGTGCCCACCCGACACCTGAATTCACCGATGGCAGTGGTACCCACAATTCAGCCTGTAGCCAGGCATGGTTTACCATACAGCGGTGCTTCGTGCATTGCATGGGCACACACGCGCACACAAACACATGCTATTTTAAGCACAATTTTCCTCGCCTCGGTCAGGGCCCAATACACACTCCCCACCCTGGGCATCCAGCTTGCTGTGCCCAAGGCCAGAAAAGAGCCCAGTGAGGGTCCTCGGCTTTAACTGGGAGCTACTTTCAAGCTGGGGCTTTTGCCTCCAGCCCCAGGGCCATGCTGCAGCTGTGCCTGTGCCCCTCCTTGCAACCCCCAATATGGACCTTGACCCACTGTCTTGGCTTCCCAGCTCTGCCTCAGACCTGCCTCGTTGCTGAGGTCTTACCCAGCAAACCTCAAAGCATCAGAAATGTGACACACAAACATGCTGGGTGCCTGGACCTACCTACTGAAACACCTTATTTTTGTTAATCAGGTAGAGTTGTGCAAAGCATGCTGCAAGCTGCAGTTTCCAGGGAAGGAAGGGCAACCTCTGGTTGGCTTAATAATGCAGTTTCATCAGTGATTTTCCTTGGTTTAATGAAAAAAATAAGAACAAAAAAATCCCAACAGAGCAGCTCACATAAGCTTTTCGTGCTCTGTGTAGACCAGTACTAGAAAGCTGTGACATTACCTTTCATGCTTATTTGCTTATACCAGAGTGATGCTCAGAGCACAAGTCTCTGATTCCAGGCCATTCTCCTCCTCCTCCTTCTCTTGCCCCTGCTTCACGTGTTCCCAGTGTCCCTCCGCTGCTCCCATCTACCTGGTCCCAACATGTTTTCTTTTGTTTGCTTCCCTCCTTGGCTGACCTACTCTCTGTGACCATGGGGAAAGTCCTCTGCAAGGGCTACAGTGCAGAACACGCCACGGGACAGGAAATTGGTCAGTAAATTATAGGACAACTTCGCCGCAATTTGTTAAAGACTTTTAAATATCCATATTTGGGTGGAGCAACATGAAGAACATGACCAACAAAGAACATCACCAAGCAATTTCTCTCACCTGTGTTAGGAAATTAATCTCCTAACACTACAATTTGGCCAAAATGACCTGTCCCCTCTCCATCCCATGCTGAAATGCTGGTTAGAAAAAGCAAATGTTCAGGGCAATGTGGTTCTGTCTGCAACAAAGGAAAAAGAAAACAAACATTTCTTTCCAAATAACTTACTGAAGTAAGGCAGGATATTTGCAAAAATATTTTGTTCACAGTAAGGCAATTAATTAACTTAAACAATTATTCTTAAATAAAATTCCCAGCTTCCAAAGCAAGCAATAAACAACTCCCTCTAAACTGCTGCATCCTATCGCATCTCATTGCATCCTATAGCATCAGGTTTCACCACTGTCTGCAGAGAGGGCCGAACCAGTGCTCCAGCAAGCAAAATGCCACGATAACAAGCCACCCTTTCCTTCCACAAGCCTCAGGGTCTTGCCAGCCCCACGGGCCCCTTGCAGGAGCTCTGCCAGACGGCAGCAATGCCCGTTGTGAGCTAGCAGAGCAGATGAGTCCCAGCAGGGCTCCTGGGGAACATAAGAGTAGCAGATATGCATCCTGCAAGATGTGAGCCACCACTACGTCCTGCGCGCTTGGCCCTCGCCTGCCCTACTGAAGTGAGTGGCACGAGCAACACTAATGACGATGGCCCCAGGTGCAGATGAAATTCTGCTGGCTGGCTGGTTTCCCTACCCTCTGCCTTCTGCAACAGCCTTACTGCTGCTCTCACACCAGGACACAAATAGAGGAAACTATACCCAAAGCTGGCACCTCGCCATGCGCGCAGCTGCCTGCAGTGACCACGGGAGTCTGTGACTGGTGGGGAAGACTCAGAGGGCAAAGATGAACCTCGCTACAAGCAGTGCGAATGCCAAAGACCTAGGCCACCCTGAGAGGGGATTAAACCTCTCAAAAGTGTCGAATGACTGGCCAAATAGGGCATTTGATAGGCAAAACAGAAAGAACTTATTTCCATGCCAACAGAGCCTGATGACTATTCAAAGATACCCATCCGGAAGATTTTCATGAGGTGCTGAAATGCACAGGCTTCAAGGGAGCAAGAGCCACGCAAACCTCACAACACCTGCAGAAAAAAAAGCATAGCAAGTGATTTTCGGCTTACACAAGAGAGCCTAACTCTGCTTCGCATGTTCCCAGAAAAAGTCAGCTCCTCCTCTTCATGGCATCTGACGGTTCTGCACAACTCCCAGTGATTTCTTGGCGGTGCAAAGACAAGAATGGGCAGCTTATTCTCTTACAAACCAGCCCTAGAAACTGCTTCAGCAGGAGGACAACTGAACGTGTCACAGTGCATTCAGCTCAGGCTGGACCCACTCCACTTCCACCACGAGGGTGTCTGCTCCTTGCCGCCTACGACACGCGCAGCGCTTTCTGCCGCTTCAGTTCGTGGCTCCGTATCGTAGCTAAGTGAGTCTCTCACCGCCCGTTCACACAGCCAGGTTGCGTGTTTAACCCGCTGTTCGGGCAGCGCTGGCACAGACCTAGGTTTGCATGACCAGCTGTGCTCCTCCTCACCAGTCCCAGCACCGAGCGTGCCTTTTTCGCAGCAAGAGCCACTCCTGGACTACATTCACCCTCGCACACGCCATTCCCCTGCTCCTCTGCAGCAGGGCTCCAGCTCTGACAGTCGCTTCCCAGCTGGGACCCACGCACGGGGCTATCCTGCCCTGGTGCACCACAGGCACGTTTCCTTTGCTCCTTCGTGAGATGCCCGGCAGTCCAGTGCTCCCATTTCTGGTTGTCCTTCGAGGTTGAGGCTCTGCCTCTTAGAGCCACAGCATCATAGAATCATTCATGTTGGAAAAGACCCCTAAGTCAAGTCCAACCCCCATCATCAAGTCCAGCTGTCAACCTTCTCACTACTCCCTTATAGTTCAGCACTATCATCACCTTATGGCAGCAGCCCCGCACATCACCCACGCTATGTGCCAATCCCTCTGCACAAAAAACCGCTGCATGCACACCGAACTCCCCGCAGTGAGGCAAGCGGGTCGCAAGGGAGAGGGCAGAGGTGATGCCCTACTCTGAGAGAGCCTGCCCTGCTCTGCCAACATGCACCTTCACCCTCTGCAGATCCTGCTCGCCCTCCATGAGTTAGGGGGGCTGCTGGGCTGTCAGACAAGCATGCTGGGTGGCCCCTCTTGCTGCCGTCCAGACCAGCCCAGGGCAGAACCATGCTGGGCGGAGACTGAGGCTCCCCCAGCCTCTTGCCCCAGTCCAATTTCCTCTCCGACAGCCCTGAGACACGGTCTGTTTTAAAATCATCATGGGCTATTTTTCTTTTCTACAGAAGAATGACCACAACAGCTAACTCAAGCCTCCCTCATGAACCTGGCTACATTCACGTGATGCTCTCAGCAAGCAGTTCTTTCTCCCCTGCAGACCCAAGTTCCCCTAGAAAACTCAACCAGGGGATGAGAAGCAGCATTAATTTGGAAAAATAGGACAGACGCTAAACCACCAGGCCACTGATGTGGGGTGAAACCTCGCTCTGACAAGATGTGAACATCTGATGCAACTATGCAATGGACACATCCCACTAGCCTGCTGCTTTCCAGACCCTCTTCTGCCACGTGATCGGACTCCATTCAGCAGCTGCCCATCAGTTCTCCCTCAGAGGTTTCACCTTGGTCCCCATGCCACATTCCAGATACAGCGTGATTCCAAAACCCATGCGATCGCTTCTCTGCCTTTGTCTCCCACTAACTCCAGTGAGGTGCAAGATGTCTTCAGCTCGGTGACTTTGGGCACTTCTTTGCGGACGCATGCTCTGAAAGTGAATGGACGATGTCCCCATCACCTGTCCTGTTCCAAGAGACTTATGCTTGTGGTGCCCTCTCAGATCTTAATCATGAGCTGCAGGTAGGGCTCCTTTGCCACAAAATGTCATGAAGTGTCTGACTGTGATGCTCTCCACACTTCCAGCAGCAAAATCCTTGCACCAAACACAGAGCCAATAAAAAACCCCAAACTTGCCATCCTATCGTAGAGGCAGCTGAGCTTGGGGTGCTGGCTGTGCCGTGGGCTACGTGATCTCACTTCACTTGCGTTCAGCAAATCTGATCTGGGATTTTGGCTCTGCTGAACCCTTGAGATTTTGGCTCTGCTGAACCCTTGACTTGGGGCACATTAAATACAGCTCTGCTGTTCCGGGGACACAGAGGCAAAACAAAACATTTCCTCTCTTCTAAGAGGAGAGTAATTCTGATGGTGGAACCAAAACTATGACTGTGCTGCACCTGAAGTGGTCCGTCCACATGTCCTCTGGTTTGGCTGAGGTGGGAGAAGCCACTCAGGTCACAGTGCTAATGGAGAGCAGGGCTTCCCAGCAGTTTACTCCTCAGGGTTCTCAGCGGTGCTGTTTGTTATATGGGAGCAAACGAGCGGGGAATGAAGCCTAAAGGACTGGATTTTTCCCATGGGTGGAAATGACTCTCAGAGATCCAAGCAGATGGGGTTTTGGCTGGGGTAATTCTCTGGTACCCACTGGTGCTAGCAAACTCCAGTCTTGAGAGGCCAAGGCACAATGCCCTTGTGCAGGGTACGCTCTGCAGTGCCCGGTCTCAAAATCGGTGAGCGCTTGGCTCAGTTCAAGACTGCAGATCTCGGAGTAGGCAGGGTCTGAGCTGAGAAATTTAGACAGAAAAAATGCGGACTCTAAACTTTGTCCCAGCGACCAAAAGAAAGTCCAAGCTATAGCTTTTGTATGGCTAACCCTCCTGCAGATACCACACATTTTCTACTGCATTATGAATACCCAATGCTTGATCAATGCATGTCATTTTCCATTTTACTTACCTTTGTCCCTCCTCCAGCGCAGCTGAATCAGAAGAGAAAACAAAAAGTTCACAAACATGAAAAGCACCAACTCTTCCGCTTCAGCGACAGGCACCACTTTGATTTATAGATGGAGAAGATCTGCAGTCCAAGATCCACCTGGGTGAGTCTGAGTTTCATGCTCCCCACACTTCCCTCCCCACGGGAACTGGTGTACAAAGAGACACCAGTGCTTAAAACGGGACGTACTCCTGCTCACCTGGAGAGGTGAAAATGTTTTTGAATGGGCTCATGAGAATCATCAGTCAGATTGAGAACAGTCTCCAGGCCACCACGTTATACAACTCCCACTACACTCACAAATACTGCCATTAACCTGCACGATGAGGAAAGGAGAAGGGACAAGAGCCAGCACATGCTGTTTGGGTATCCATTTCCCTCTGCTTTACACACTGGGCTCTGCCAAGGAAAGTGCTTTCTTGGAAAAGGATTCTCCTCACCAGCAGGGAGGGAAAACGCAGCTGCTCAGCACACCATCCCGCCTCAGCGCGCAACTCTTCCATTCCCCATCCCCTACGAGTGCAAAGCGAAGCATGATCTGACTTTGCCCTCTGGAGGCACGCAATTGGCATGGCGCAGAGAGACAGAGCCCCAGAGGCGACTGAGCTACGCAGCTGCTTTCTGTAAAATCAGATAGGAAAATTCGCCCCCAGCTACGGCTTCCCGTGAGCCAGAGGGCAGAGCATTGCAGGTGAGGCAGCTTCACCGTTCTCCTTTCACGCTGAAGGAGTCGGTTTCTCGGTTCCTCCGGGATAACACTACCCTAGTGTCTTGTGTGCTTCGAGAATGTCAGTGTCAGTCCAGAAGGCTGATTTTTCTTTCGGCACAAGCTCTGCAGCACGCGATTTGAAATAATGCCACACAGCTACTGGGACCGCACACACGGGTCCTGAGAGAGTGCCACTTCATGGTTTATTCTGTTACCTACCAAATGGCTGGGAAGCGGCACAAACAAGCAGGTGGCCAAAGACACTGGGGTCCCCTTATTTCACTGGAAACCAGGGCTGACATTTGTTTGCTGCGTGCAAACGGATCCTCACACACACACCGATTTTTCTCCCAGCAGAGAAACAACTTTGCTGGAAAGCTCCAGGGGAGCTGTTTCACCATGATGAACATCTCCCACCTCCCCTTGCTCCCTTAAACACCATTTGTGCGAAGGCCAAGAGGACTTTGGAAAAGCTTTGCCCACAGAGACACACTCGGGTGACGCGAGTTGTGGGGGAACTGGCAGGAGGCACCAAGACACGGGCAGGATCAGGCTGTACAGCTGTGCACAGCACCGGCACACCTTGCACACCCACCTCTCCGCACGCCCGCTCCTCTGCACGTGCATCTGCCCGCATCTGTTCCCGCACACCTGCGGACGCTCATGCCTTGGGCCCAGCCACACGCCTGTGCACGCTGGCACATGTTTGCACACGCACTCACACGCCAGCGCACACCCACAAACTCTCACACGCATCCTCAATCCCACGCCAGTGCCGTTGCACACCCGGGTACCCGTGCGCCTGCAGACTCTGATGCTGTCCACTGCACCTCTGGGACCTCCTGCCACTCCCTTCATCCCCGTCCCCTGGCTCCGGCGGATCACCGCGCCAGTGGGCTCTGCTGTCCCCAGCCCTGCGGGTGGGTGCCGCACAGGGGTACGAGCCCCGGGCAAGCGTTCCTCGCCAGCCAGGCGCAGTCACGGAACGTCGTCCGACCCGCAGTCCCAGGCGCTGACTCTCAGCCCCACATATTCGGGCAAGCAGAAGCGAGCTGCCACATATGTACGTCCCGGCATCCGTCCTGGCTGGAAGGGTCATATACCTGGAGGTCCCTGCGACACAAGGATCGGGGACAACGAAGTCATGCGAGGGGCACACCAGGGGCATGGATGTGCCAAATCGCTGCTGGAGACGGGAGGCAAGGGCCCCAGCCTGAGCGTGTTTTTACGTGGCAGCTCTGCACGCAAACCACGCTGCCTGAGCCCATGCTCACCATCCCTCCCCACGCAGGTCCGTCACCGCGTCTTTTTAATCAGTTTCTGCCGCTCCATCGCCGCCGAGGAGCACGGGGCTCCACGCCCGCGGCGCCCGGTGCCGCCGCCCGCCAGCATCCCCTCCGACAGCGGGACGGCCA
>Ga0065711_1001989_pt1 | contig 37585 bp, 15 predicted proteins | sample Hoacrofraction12_FD_59098 | JGI IMG/M metagenome (GOLD analysis project Ga0065711, IMG submission 59098) | Hoatzin crop microbial communities from Cojedes, Venezuela - Epithelial fraction 12 v2 (version 2) | ecosystem: Host-associated > Birds > Digestive system > Esophagus > Crop | place...
AAGACCTGCCTGGACAAGGTCCTCTACAGCCTACTGTAGGTGACCCTGCTTCGGCAGGAGGGTTGGACTAGATGACCCACAGAGGTCCCTTCCAACCCCTACCATTCTGTGATTCTGTGATTTGTCTTGGAGCAGAATATGCTGGAAACGGATCATTGGAGCCGGCAGTTCTGCTTGTGCACCTCAGCTGGGCAGGCAGCAGAGAAAGCACAGATCTGGTGGGGTGCGGAGAACTTCGTGTCTGACTTTCCCTGTTATTCTTCTTTCAAACACAGTATGGAGACAGGGGCTAGAGGGGTTATGCAGACCATAGACATTTTTGTGTTATCTCTGTCCTGTAGCTTTTACGTTCTCTGAAACTGCTAGAGTAGTAGCAATAGATGTGCTGCTTCTAGCAGAGAGTTTTATTGGCTGACTTGGGATATTTTATCATCCTTCCCATGGTTTGATAGGAGAGAATTTTCTGTTGAATTTTCTGTTTTCCTAAAGAAAATTTAATTTCTGTGGTATTTAGTTTCTTCATGGGTTCATTTAAGCGTTGCTGATCTTTTCCTCTTTTTTTAATCTATTTTCTGGCAAAAAGTACCATCAGCCTCTGCTCATCTGCCAAATTGCAGAAAATTCTGTAGTCCACAGGATGCTCCACCTAGCGCAAAGGAGAGAGAAGGTCATGAGGCTCATGCTGGATTTGCAAAGTGTCCCCAGTTCCTTCCTATTCACTGTGGGAAGCTGCATTGCCTTCTGTTTGATGTGCGGAGGAGCTCCAGCCCTAAGAGGTGGGCCTAACTGCACTGGTATTTCTGACAGTTATTCCAAAGGAGAGGCAAAAGCGAGTTATAACGTACAAGCCCTGGATCAAACAGTTCAGTGCTTACTTTATTTGACCTTCCAGAGTGTGAGCTGTGTTAAATCAGCTCTGCGAGACACGGCAGCCCCAAGAACATGCCTGGAGGGAAGTCAGAACTCAGTTTTGCAATTTTGCCTCTGGCTGACAGCTGTAAAAAGTGTTAACTAATGAAGTATTCTAAATGGGTAAATAAGAAAGAAAAAAAAACAAGAAAGCTATAGAAAGATGCCTATCAAGCACAGAGTGAATTAAACCTTTCTACCTGCAAAATTCAGTTTCTTCTCATACTTTGGCATTGATTCTCTGGTCAGCATATAAACCAGCCTGTGAGTTCAGAGCACTAGGCAGCAAAATCCTCATTAAGTCTTTCATGTTCGTGTTATTTTTGTTCTGATCGCAAGTTTTTTTCCTCTCCCACATTGATGCATGCTGCCAGTACCTGGAGGGTACTGCATTGAGGATGCTATATTCAGAGATTTACCTTTGCTAATGTACAGATCATGTCTTCTATAGCCGCTAAAAATCAGAGAGGGAAGCCATATCCACGGAATGAGCCCCAGCTGGTTTTCCGTAGGCTGAATCTGTAATCCAAGTGGTGGTTGTCCAACAACTGGGGACCATCCTGCACCAAGGCATGACCTCCTCCAGAGCCTAGTTTTCTCTCTCACCTATCTTCAGAGACCAGAGCCAAAGCTCCTGTTGCGTTTGCGTCCAGTTATTGGTTGACTCCTACTGTCTGTTCCTCTTCGAGTAGCCTGCAGAGGCTCAGTGAGCCTCATGCCTTCAGAGCTGAGTATTTTCACTACTGTCTCGCTGAGGGCTGGAGCCCTGTCCCTCTCCACCTGAGAAGGTGATCACCTCAGCTACCCATCACCACCCCACTGCAGGAGGTGACCACCTCTCCCAGGTCAGTGGGTCACCTGTGCTCCTTAGGGGTCCTCATGGCTCAACAGATACTCCCTAAACTATCCTGTTAGTGAGCTTGCTGGCACAGACATATTATTCAAGCTTCTTCAGTCACCGAAGCAGCTGAGCTGGCAGTTTATAGAGAGGAGCTCTCCCACGGACGGCTGGGACAGGTAGTGGAGGCTGGGCTGGGCTCTCACCTCTTGAGCCAGCATAGCCGCAGCCAGCAAAGCTATGAACCAGCCCTGAAGACCCTGAGCAGAAAAGACCTCTCCCCATCCCCTCCCCGGCATCTAATATGAAGTGCCAGAAATACTGCAGGTGACTGAAACAATTGCAGTAAATTACAGCTTTGGGGGTTGTGGACCTTGTTTGCTAAGCTCTGACATTGTATTTGGTGCAGTGTGAGAAAGAGAAGAAATGTTCTTGTGACCAGGGATGTACCGCTCACATAGGTGTCAGAGGCCTGGGAAGACTCAGGGAGGTTCTGCCCTAGTGCTGAAAGGATCAGAGGCAACAGAGAAATCCAGAAAAGCACTATTTTCCCTCACTATAGCGTCCAGAAAAATTGTGTCGCTATAGCGATGAATAATTAAGCAAAGCTGTCTGCCCTCAAATATGTCGCTTTCTTGCCCGAAGGAATTATGTACTATTTTTCAGGTGATATCAGTTAGATTAAGCTTGAGTGATGAAATGTTATATTACTGAGATGTCTATATTTCCTACTGTAATGATACACCAGAGTTTGGTTTCTTCAAACATTTAATATCAATTGACCTTTGGGGCAATTCAGGAATACTGCAGGCCAGACAACAGTTTGGTTTTGTGAGTTATCAGCAAGAGAAAACATGTTTATGGTGAAAGAAATGTTGTAGCCTAACAATGGGATTTTACTGTATTCCACATATATATATATATATATACAGAAATGTAATGGGTGAAGTATTCACACTTAATAATTTGCATGTAGTCACAGAAAGGCAAGCGGTCTCCACACGGCCATTCCTCTTCTTGTTTGCGGATATGGAGGGTACAGCTGGAGTTTTAACTCTGTCTTTGATTAAAAAGCCAGCGTTGCGTAAACCACGCAGAAGGGAAGCAGAACGCACCGGTTGCGCGGCTGGTGCAGCTCTTCCGATCAGCCCTCTAACCGGCCTGAGCCGCCAGCTGCAGCTTTTTGCTCCCAGGGAATTCAGAGTTTCTGAAAAAGATATCATCAAGTACCATGACATGTGGCTTGAAACAGCTGCCATGTCCATTTCTGACATTTGCTGAAATAAGAAGATAAGTTGCCATTTTCTCGTTTTCCTGACTCTACGTTCATCCTGGGATGTGAAAGTCAAGCTGAATTTTTCCTGGTTTGCAAACCGTTGCTGTTAGTAAAGATTAATTGTTCAGTGGCAGCTAAATAAAGAAGCCTATTGATGAGTGCAAATCAGAAAAGAGTTTATTTCACCTTCTAGGAGCTTTACTGCCCTGAGGAATTGTTTGATATGGAATAGAACTGGCCAAAAACTGTTGTGTTAAGGGCACTGCGTATTTTTCAAATACGGTTTTGAGCAAAATTTTCTAGTGGATAACACATTTTTGCCTGGTTCTGTTTCTGAAAACATTTACAATATGAGATAAGTATCTCTTGCTGTAAAAATCATTAATTTCTCATTCAACTTACGGAATATAGTTGTACTGGAGAGCAGTAATTCAGCAACAGCGTTTGACTCATTAAAAGTGACGACCATTGCAGCCAGTTGGAGCTTGAGTCCTGTGATTTGCTTTGACTATCCAGAGTCCCACTGGAACCAGTGTCTGTGCACATTGGTATAATCCACTGCACAAGGTTTTGGATTTCCAGAAAGAGCAAGTGATGTTGCAGCAATAAAGTTACAGTAGTCCAAATATAATTTGGCCAGAGCAGCAGGTTGTTCCTGTTGTGAAGAGTGCCCAGAGCTTTCCACTACATCTCCTTACAGTGACAAACAGCTATTAAACATTCAGTGCCACGTTTCAGAAATCAGTGATAACACTTCCATCTGAAATTCCACAAATACTAACTAGGTGATTTAAAACCCAGTGTTTTTCTCTGTCTTGCAAACTCTTGCTAATGCTGACTTTTCCCTGTGCGCACAGTTGATTTATATGCATTGACACTGACAGATACGTAGAAAGGAAACAATTTTTTTTTTTCAAATGAAAAGACTAAAGACCTTCTTTCTGGTTTTCTAACACAACTATTAGCAGAAGTTACGGCTCAGGAAGAAGACTTTCCTAGGTTTTCTTCCATGGCTCATGCCATCCCACTTGTCAGATCTGCACGCAGATTTACGAATTAGGACACCTGTAGTCAGACCCCATGTTTTTACTATTCTAAGTCATTAAGAGGTTTTTTGCTGTATTTTTCTGCCTGAAAAAAAATGTGCAAATATCTTCATCTGCTCTTGTTTGTGCATTGAACACAAATAGTTTGGCTTCCCCCTAGCCTTGTATTTATTACAAAAAGCATTTAGCCAGAAATCACAAAAATGCATTTAAAATTCATTTGCTCTCCAAAAAAGCAGATGTACATTTCGCTATACAGTTATGAACTAGTAACCTATAGGGCAAAATGAACTTTTGCCTTGTAAGACAGGATTCCTGATGTCATTCCTCCCTCTTTCCCTTTCTGTGTTCAATGCTTTCCGGATACACAGATCATAAAACCTACAGAAGATCAAATCTCTCCCGGATTTGGTTTTATTATATAAAGGCAGCGCATTCAAATAATTTGTGTCATGCTGCTACCCTGCACTTACTTGGCATAATCTGCTCCAGAAGACGTTAACGACGGCACAAGCGTGACATCTGCTGACAGCGCAGGGCCCGGAGCCGGCTGGCAGGGCGAGTGCCAGGTCTGCAAGAGCGCACGCCACTGTGGGGCTCGTCTCGTGCTGATACCAGAGCAGAGGTTTACAGCAAAAGGGTAATGTTGGTTTTGAGTCACATGTGTTTTTCATGTTCAATTTACCTTAGGTCTTGCACAAATTTCTGGATGAATAATCCACCAGGGACTATGAGACAGAAAAGATACTGGATCTGTCTCTGAAAATCCTTGAGCTACAGCCTCTGCTGCAGGAGTGCAGCAGGGAAGTAATGGTTTATGCTTCTGCTGTCCGTTTGCTCTTCCCTAGGCATCTGCTGTTGGCTAGTGATTAATGCATCAGTCCCTGGAGGCCAGTGCTTATCAGCGTATGTTAGCTCTAGAAATACCATGGTTATCCAACTTGGAGCAACCTAAGGAACATAATGGCGGTAATGAGCCACCTGCAGTTTTGCTGCCTGTTGGTCACCGGCAGAATGAGGATACTGGGCAAGACAGACCTTTCTTCTAACCTGGTTGAGCTGGTCTCATGTTTAAGCTGAGCTGTAGGAATGAACATTCTTTACAGTGTTACAGCACTTACAGACTCTGTGTAGCTGATATTTTGCCTTTTGATGTGGCTAGAGGAGGCTGGTTAGAAGTGTCCAAGTGCCTAACTTCATGACCTTCACTCCCTGTACTGTGCCCAGAGAACTTCTTGAAGTCATCTTTTGAAATTTCCTTAAGTCATATTGCCCTTTTTCTAGTAGGACCCAGGTTTTCTGGCAGTTCTCTTAATTTCTGACAAAGCTAAGAGGTCTTCTTAGAGTCTTTATGACAGGCAGAGAGGTGGTCTTCTCCTCATGGTGACCTTAAGCATGAGCCTTGGATTTAAAGTTTTCTACGCGTCACTGAAGTTCAACTCTTGCAATTCCACTTCCATTGTAGGCAGCCTACTCTTACTGTAGGCAGCCCTTGCTCATGACCTGACAGCTTCTGGATGACAATAACATAAGTCTGCCCAGGGAAAGGTTTTTCTTCAAAAGCATTAAAGATCTGTAAGCAATCCTCTGGGAATTAATTGCCAAAGATTAAAGCTCACTGACACATCTCGTGGACTTTGAAAATGTCTTGTATGCCTTTAATAATTTGAATATTTCCAAGAGTAAATCATGTTTCAAACCGTATTCTGATCTGAGTTTTCTAATGTGTAAATTCCATTGACTGTAGTGGGGTGACATACACTTTGTGTTGATGTAAGAAAGATTACCATCAGACTTCTTATCTCCAGCACAACCTATTTTTGCTGAACCTTTGGAAAGGATTCTTCAAGTGGATTCCCAGTGTTTTCAGTGGAGATAGCTTTGAGATCAAGATATGAATCTGGATGGGTGTAGAGATTTTACACCTCATTCCCTATTACATTCCTATCATCAGAGGGGATTGGATCCGAGCTTAAACTTTGACTCTTAATTTAACTAAATTAAACTATTGTTATTAAATATTATATTTCACTTAAAAATTTGATACATTTAAATTTATTAAATAATAAAAAGAAAAATGAGCCCAGCCTGGTCACCAGATTCTTCAGTAGTCTGAGAAAAGATTCAGAAGACAACAACATCCCGGTTTATTTTAGCCTACGTGTCTGTGATGTACCTTCATGCACTCCTCACACTCTGAGTGCCAAAAAAATTCTGTGCTGAGACAGTGGGCTGTTATCTTTCCCTTGAAGATCTATGGACAAAGATACCGCCCTGTCCACGCTGAGGTCTCCCTTTGCACTGGGGCTATGCAAGGAAGTATTTGAGTGCATTCTAAAAGGCAAGAAACAAAAGATTTGTTTTGATCACCATGAGCAAGGTCTGCTGCAATTTCCTTTGCAAAATCTTCTTTGTCATTTGACAGTTTCACCTGGGCTTCTCTTGCAAGAGCTTTCCTGGGTTACCTTGTACCCATGTGTTCCTGAAAGGAGGGGAACACGTCGCAGTAGTTTTTGTGTATCCTCTACTTTCACCCATCGCAGGGATTTCACCCATCAGCCGGGACTGCTACCTTCTACAAACTTATGCGCAGGAGTCATTCCTTCCTCTTCAAGTCCAATGGATATCTGCAAGGATAAAATGTCTTCTGTTCTTTCTTTTTCTTCTGTGTTGCTGATTCTTAAGAAAAGGAACATAGTCATTCAGTAAATTAATAGAAGATGGAAATTTACATGAGAGAACGGAGATAAAATACGTGTATTTTCTAAATTTGCCAGTTTTCTGAGCCCCATATGTTTAGTACCAAAATAAAATTACAACACAGGGGAAATTGGATGATAGATCCAGGACATGGGGGGAAATATATGCCTATTAATTTGTAATTTTGTTTTGCTAACTGTGAGACAAGAAGGCTTTCTGCACACTAAATAATGATGGTATTTGGAGGGATAAATCTGAGCATCCTTGTGTTGTATCCTGCTGCTGAATAAATCTGTTGGTCTGTTACAGGCTAACAGTTCTGTTGATGATTTTAACTCGGCTGTTTCACAGAAAACCAGACTCTTTCCCCTTAGGTCCACTGAGATCCTTGGTGAAGCAGGAATGGATCCCTGCCTGTACAACAGCAGTGGAGTTAGACTGTCAGGGTGGTTCTGCCTGATGCTTCCTCAGTCCTCCTGTGCTTGGGAGATTCATCTCTAAGTTCCCTGCTCTGCACTACAGCTGAGCAGATCACGTTAGCTCCTGCTTGTCATTGTATCACTAGTTAGACATACCCTTCTCTCACATGAGAAAACTCTGAGCAATAGCACTCATTAACTGCTTACATTAAAGCCTTGACAAGAGCCAGGCTGGAGTGGGAAAACTCATTTACACCTGATATAAGGGGATCATTAGGTAGCTGAATGATTACAAGAAATGTAAGGCCACAGCACACCAGTGAAGAAACTACAGGCTGGCAGGAGGATTCCTGTAAGTCTGGGAATCATTAGCTCTTTATGTTGCTGTATGCACAGAGGATGAGAATTTTTGTTTGTTTGTTGTTGTTGTTTTGGCTTTTTTCTCTCTTAAGCTCCATTTTGTACTTCCTAGCAACTGTTGTAATATGCAAGTGTGTGAGTTAAAGGACTGGCACAAAAGTTGCACAGGTGCATAAAGTGGATAATTGCAAAATAATCTTGTGCTGCCATTGTTATCTGCTTTTTTGCAGCCTAAAGTGAAGCTTTTAACAAAAGGAATTCAGGACCGAAGAGTGACCACGTGTTCAGTTCCTTCAGGAGGAAGCAGCAGTGGCCATAGCTGGTGCTAGAGGTCTCAGGTAGGCAGTGTAGGAAATGTCAGAACTTGCATTCAAATAACACATTTTAAAGAGGCGATCACACATGCTATCTGCCAGTAAAACATTTGTTCGGGGGTTTAGTTATGGTTTTCACAGAGAAAATCTGTTCAGATTGCTCATAGATAGGTAAATAGGATTTCACAGCTGTTATTTTGGCACATTAAAGATTGGTGGCATTTGGTTAATTTGTTGTCAGATGTAACTTGTGGGAAGGCGATATGGTGATATGATGGTAAAGATCATTATGAATCTTTCCAGGTGTGACCTTGGTTGCATGATCCACTATAGTGGCAGGGACTGGGCTTATAACCTGCTAATACTTCTTTTGCAAAATTGCTCCTCTGTTGACAAACGCTTAAAATATCATGTAGTATATTGTTGTGTATTCATATGCATAGTATTTGTCATGACAGCTTCTTTCACAGCATGGATGTCCTCATCTTTAGGCTATTAAAGGTACCTGCCCATGTTTTAAAGCACAGAGCACTTTCCCACTTCTTTAGAGAAGTGGTTGCAGCATTGTAGGTGTGGATCCCAAGGGAAATGGCAAGCTCTCAACTGGAGGTGCCAAAATCCTAGGGAAGGGTCAGGACTTTGGTCTATCACTCATCTTTGACTTGTCATTACATAGCTTCTTTCTGAGCATGATAAGTTGGTACATGATGAATTTGATCACCCACCTACCTTTGGACAGTCATCCAGGGTGACCATAGTCTTCTAAGACAAGTCATAGGCAAGCAAATGAAAGTGCTCGGTTGTATACAGATATTCTGGTGATACAGCCTTGTGCCTCAGATGTTGAATTCTTGGTTATTTTAGTTTTATGGTCAAATGTTTGAACCCAGTTGAAAGTGAAGGATGTAAATTGAAACCATCCAAAACAACAAGGGGAACGGTTGTAATAAAAATGAGCTGATCATTTGAAAACATGCCAAAAATACACTCTATTGTCTGGAATTCATTTGCTAAGATTTTACCATAATTAGAGCTTGAACATTCATTAATTATACTGAGTTTATTCAGAGTAAGTCAGGTAATTGCTGCTTTTTCACAATTACTCCTGAAGGATTGTAATTAAAGAGCCCTTGCCATTCTCAGTCAGGCACTATTAAAGTGACTTGCCCTGCATTGAGAATCCCCTGCTTGGTTTTGCTACCACCTCCCTTCCGGCAGTGCTGCTCAGAGCTGTTAAAAAGTTCCTGTGTTTGAGGGAAGACTGATTGTGGTATTGAACCCCTGTTTGTGGTATTTTTACCTTGTTTTGAGGTCTTTATTATGCAAGTGTTAGATGGGAGTTGCTCTAGAATTAGTATGTTATGGTGGATGGGGAGAACAAGCCTAGCAGTGCATTTGTATTGTGTAAATCCCCTATGTTTAGAACTTAATAAATATATTTTATAAAATCTGTATCTGTCCTATGGATTTGGGAGAACTCAGTAGTGCTATGTGAGATTAGGCAACTCAGACATCTGGAAAACTATTAAACCTTTTTTCGTGATGACCATGCTATCTGTAATAGAAGAAATTTGGAAGAAGTCACATAGGGAAATTATTATAGAATTCTACTCTGATGAGCTGACTTGTGTCTTCCTCTGCAGCATCTGGATGCTGAAGAAAATAGTACGTCGGACCATGTTTTTTATCTCTGTGACAGTTCCTTCTTTTCTGAAGTTACTGGCTCAAATTGTAAATTGATATTTTTGAACTGAAAACATGTCTGAGGTCTGTCTCGAGCATGCTCACTAATTTTCCGTGTGATTTTTATGATCTTACTGAAGATGAACACTTTAGTGTTAACCATTGGAAAAGGAGGCATATGCTCTGAGTTTGATACATAGGCTCACTCTGTTGTCAGCAGAGACAGGCAGGCAACTCCAAAGGAACTGGTGAAATTCATTTCTTTTTAAAAGGGCACAGGAAAGAGCAGAGAAAATGAAAAAGAATCCAGGGCACCATCCCTGTTTTTGAATTAACTCTGATATGCCAGTGATACAGTGTGCTCTTTTCTTAAGTTCACACCCCTGCTAATTCTCTCCCTATCTGTATTACTTTAAAGAAGACATTACGGTCCATCATACCAATAGTTCACTGGCTGGAACTCCTGAAGTACAGATTTGCATTGTGCTTATTGCAATGAGTTCTAAGGGAGATGTTATGGTTCAACATGCCTGATAACATTTAATCAACAAACCATAGATAAAAATCTCTGAACGCTATGAAATTGGATGAAAGACCATAATCATTCCAGGTTTTTTGATTAAATTATTCTTAAGGTAACAGGTCGCTTTAGGCTCAAACCTAACAGCACAGAGGATCAGAACAGTGCTGAGGCATGAAGAGAATTGCTGAGGATCATACAATTTAATTATTTTGAGGAAACTGAACAGTAAATGAGCAAAATGGTAATGTTATAATGTGCTCTGCAACAGGAAACGATTGCAAGAGACTTCACCTAACAATTTCCAGCAGTGTTGCAAGTGGTTCTACATTCATCCTGTGTTCTGAGTGTAGATCTTTCTGAATTCACATTACTTCTGGTAGGGACCAAATATACCGGGACAATCGGTGGAGAATGATGCTATCAAGTGTAGCAAAAGTGGCCAGATCTAGCTGTATCTTGTTATCCTGTAGCTACTTCAGAGTAGTGTGTTTTGGTATTGCTTTCTCTGAACTCGTAAGGTACAAGACTGTTTATGGTTAGTTACACACACTTTTAGAACGGTATGCTGTATAAATTAGGCTTGATGGTATTATTTGAATTAAAAGTTGAGATGCGTATATTATTATAATTAAGGTGATGGTTAAAACTTGCAACCACCTAATATTCTTTTAGTTTTCTTTTGTCGTTGGGGAACCAAACAGAACCTTGAAATGCAAAGGGGAGATGATGAGTCAGCCCAAGAAATGTCCCATGATACTACCAGATCAATTTGACAAACCCCAGAGCTTATTATATCACTTGGACAAGTGTTGTCTGAATATTTGATTTTCTGAGAGAACTCCCTCGGGCAGATGAATGAGATTCAGCCATTACTACCGCTGAGTCTGATTTGCTGTCATTCTGGCTAGAAGGAATAGATAAGTCCACTAGAAATAACAGCCACAGCATTGTAGGACCAGGGATGGATTAGAAAGGAGTTATTGCTGGCACTTTCTATTCTCTCTTGGCCCACACAGCTATTTATTATTCACTTTCCTCTGTGTCTGGATTTATCTGATGACTGACATTCCAATACAAATTGAAATCTAAGCTGTAGATATATGTACATAGTTGCCTCTTCAAGCTGAGGCAGTGTGAGTTAATGGTTAGTCCCTCAATGTCAAACAGAAGAGGAGCCAGACTGTGAGGGAAGAAAGTGGTATTATATTTGGCAGATGTTCTCAGTCTTCACAGCAAAGACATGACACTTACAGTAAGTAGAATTTCCCACAAATTAATGAAATGTTCTGCAAACTTGCCTGTCTGTCCTTTTAAGTCCTTGAGGTTTTTACACGCTGAAAATGATAACAAGCACTGGAAAGTTGGAGGCCAGTTCATGTTGTCACAGGAGAATAATATACAATGATTTCTGTCTAAATGAGCACCTGATATAAAAGACGTACAATGATAAGACTAAGAAATCCATATTCTCTATCCACTGCGCTACTCTCCAGTGGTAATGTTTATATGCAGATAGCCACGTAAATGAGTATCTTATGAATAACTCAAAGTCAGAGAGAAAACCAAATCCTTCTGTAATTAGATAAAACAAATTATGAGATGTCTTTTAGGATGAACTTCTTTGAATGCATTGTACTTGAGTGGCAAAGGGGGAGCTCAGCATTTAGCATCTGTTCTAGAAGTGAATGGAGAGACACCTTCCCCTTTCCCATTCTCATACTGAATTTTTTGTTTCATATGACATGGAAGGGGATTTGTTACAACTTTAAAGTCAAAAGCATAGTATTTAACCTGCTGTGTCATCCCCATCCACTATCCTAACGACCATAAAATAAATGCTGCTTGTCCTCATTGTGGCTGTGGAAATCAGAGGTTCTATGGTAGTTTTCAGGTTTTCTCTAGGTTTGTAGAGAAAGGAAAGAAAAGCACTTGGTCCTATGGATAGTGAATTTAATGAAGACCTTTCCTACTGTCTTATTAAGGACAAAGGGCCAAATTCACTGGTATCCAAAGATTAATCAAGGGAATACCAAGTTTAAATTGGTTCATTGCTTTTGCACAGAATGTATTGTCAGCTTTCATGCTTCTGTTTAGCTACAGACAGCAGTTGCATGGATGATTTTGTTTTAAATAGAACGAAGTTTAAAACAGTTCTTTAGGTTGTAAAGTCAAGCACACAAAAATGCACCAGATTGAACTTCATATACACAACTTGAGTTGTGCCTACTGGTTACTCCCTCCTCTTCCCTGAATGAAGAGGTGTCCCGGAGGGGGAGAGGGAGTTACTGTATTATTCAGGTAAAAGCTGCAAGTGGGAAAATGAATGTTTTTCTCACAAATTTGCTTGTCTTTTTTTCATGATTTTCATACCCAACAATAGTACTGCGTCAGCAGGTAAAAAGTCCCCTGATATGCCCTTGCCACAAGTCAGCATTTAGATGAAAATGTCCTTGTCATGAAAACATCATTCTGCTTGGCCTTCTCTTAAGGAGTGGTCAGAGAGCAATGCTGAGACACGCTAGCTGTGAAGTGGAGCTAACGCTCCAGTGGTACCTGTTATACAGACCAGTTAATTATTTGAGCCACTTCTCCCATCCTCTCTCACCTGGATTCCCCTTAGTTCAGTAAAATCTGAGCGAGTCATCCAATATACACTCTCCCAGTAGGTTTCAGATCTGGGGACCACATTTACCTTTTGAGCTCCACCAAAGAAACATTTATCTAGATTTAAAATTAATTAATATCACACAGCTAAATCTGAACCCTGTGGATTAGATTAAAGTTTATCCAATAAGAGCAGAAAGTCTGATCCTCTGAATATAAATGACTGCATCATCTGCATGAGATTTAATTGAGAAAACTGCATTGAAAAGGCAAATTAAATACGAAGAACGCAACAGATTTTCCACAGCAAAACACCGTGGGAAGTGAAAAACCATCTGTACAGAGAAGAACAGAATGACATTTTTGCATCATGTCAGCCAGATAATATTTTCTTTCATGCATTATCTGTGTTAAACATTTTGATAAAACAGATAAATTCATGTACTTTTGTGTATCACCTGATGTTAGTTAAGACGATGAAAAGTTTATTGCAAACTCAAAATGACACATGAATTTTAAATAGTTTCAAATTTACACTATTTGTCTAATCTTGTCTGTTCTGAGACAGACAAAAATGCAGATTGTTAGGAGTGCTATTTAGAATTTCTATCAAACTTTTAGTCTGAAAAGAATTCTGGAGCCATAGGTTTGCACAACTCCAAGCTTTCATACCACTTGTTTCCTAAAAAATGTACTAATATAGTTTCATCAGGACTTCCAGTAAAATTAACCCCACTGTTTATAAATATGTATTAAAATTATGTTTCACAGTGTATGTTTCAAAACCTCAGAAATGCTGTCATCTGGTTTTGCCTGGATTCTGAAATAGCCACAGTCAAGTGATACTGTCAAATCCCTGTAGCATCCATATGCTTTTAAATGAACAGGCGAGTTTGAACCAGGATTCCAACGCCATATGGACCAACATTATTTTCTCATTATTTCAAACAAATCCAGCACTTTGGGGGCGTGTGTTCTGGTTCCAGGTTTGCAGGTGGTTCAACAGAGAAATCCCAGCACTCCAGTCACTGCTAGTCATACCTGAGGATTTCCAAGGTTAAAGAGCAGCAGAGGCAGGAAACGTGATAGGTACAGGAGCTCAACAGGCTATGAGTGTGTTGCTAGAGTTTAAGAACTTTTTCTCTAATACAGTGTGGTATGAAGTGTTTTTTACTTCAAGAGAAGCTACGTTTTGGAATTGATGTTCCCAGGATTATCTGGGCTCCATTTAAAAGGATCTAGACAAGGCACTGCTGGTTTTGAAGAGCCATTAATTTCTATGTAACACAGTGTAATACACACCACACAGGGAAACTGGTTAGTGAAAATAGTTCTGTGTCTATAAGCTGTCAGCGTGCCTCTGGAATCTGCAAAGACTCTGCAGAGTTAAAAATAATGAACTGAGGTATCCACACAATTATTTATTTTCAAATTGGTGAAGTGCCATTTTCTTCTCAGTTCAGGAAATTAACCTCCCCGAAAGCCAGCTTGCTTTACACAAAATTAATAAAGCAGAGCATGCTGGTAATAACTTGCACATGTTTATTTATGTGTGATGTCTCCAGCTAGAAAGGCTAAGATGAAAAATTGACTCAAAAGGCTGCACTCAGAGGGTATTTACTCCTGGGCTTGGCCCATTTTCGTGTTGTTTAAACTCAGAATTGATGGAACATGAATCTCCTCTGCAGCCTATAAAAATTAAGCTCTTTTATTATCACCTTTCCTTTTTTTATCCCACCACACACACTTAGCATTTTCTTTTAGAAAATAAGGTGAAGAGATTGGCTCTCTAGTTCTGAAGAAGCAGCAAGGGGAAAAAGGTGATGAGGGTTGCAAGAGAAGCTGTTGGTACTGAGCCCAAGAAATAATTTTCTTCATGTTTTTTCACGGAAGCTTTACATAGTTAAAACTGAAGTTGTATTTATGTTAAGTGCCGATGAAATTTTGTCGTAGCATATTTACTTGTATGGACTGCTGATCTGAGCTTTGTAAGACACCTCTAGAGTCTGTAGCACTGCAGTGTCTAACAAAAACTCCTACAAGGCGGGTCTTACCCGAAAGTTAAGCCACAGCCTGGAGAGCTTGATGAAGACAAGTGGTGTAACAGGGCTGAGGTACTCTAAAAATAACTCTCTTTATCATCCTGATTTAAATTTAATATGAAGATTGAGGGTGATAGAATATTTCCCCAGGATACTTTTTCTGCTTTGATGTGTTTCCCCTCGCCCTGTTTTCCTCCCGAGGGAACATATGTTAACAACAATCCCAGTCTGTATTTATAACAGGTCTGTATTCCTGTTTCTTCACTGATGGCTTTTCACGGTTGGCACCATTCAGAATACAGGATTGAGCAAAATTTTAGCTTCAAACTTGGCTTTGAAGAAGGCGTATCCCCACAGTCTTGACACGCCTCTGCTGGGTGCTGCACGCGTTGAGCCATCTGGCGAGCTTGACTGCAGCGTGGTGCTGCCCGGGCTGTGCCAACACAGGCAGGCTCTGAGGCTTTCAGGGGGCAGAAAACTATCTTCAGAGGTAGAGAAGTGAAGGGATTATGTTTGATAGCATCTTCAGTGTAAGAAGCTGGCAATTGTACCTTACTCCCATCTGCCCTGGGCAGGTGTGGTCTTACAGGTGAGATAGCCACGTAGGAACTGATGTCCTGGGCACCAGCAGTTCTCTGCTCTTTGATGCCGGGAAGGGAGAAACTGGCAAAGAGTGAATGTGAGTGCTGCAAAAGGCATAATGGTATTAATTTGGGGTCACACTGGACCTTTTGGGGACCACTGCAGTCCTATTCAAAATGAGAAGTGCAAGCGCTATCCTATGTGTAACTTCTCACTTTCTTCTTTGAATCGTATCATTTAGCATCAGACATCAAGAGGAATGTCAGCCCATACAGAAAGTGTATTTCAGGGTGAAGACAGACAGACAGCATTTCGTAAATCTTGAGAGTGCCATCCTCTTCTACTCGTGCCTTCCTTAATTACACTGAGGACTTGAGTCTTTTATCCAAAATTATCCCAGCTGACTGCTCTCTCAGAATTAATCCAGTTCATCCAGAATTACCACCCTGTCAAAGTTCCTAAGTGTAATAAAATTGTAGGGATTTCATAAGCCTGGGGAGATGGAGTACTGCATGTACCAGGTCTGACCCCTTTTGGCTTTGAAACGTGTCCTTTTGAAGGCCTATTAGAGGCTGCTGTCAGAAATACAGCTTCTGTGCAACAGAAATCGCTCCTGCTTTGCCTGTAGCTATGTAGATGGAGATGTTCAGAGGCAACATTCACATGTGAATCGGGAACCGAATATCCATCCACCTCTCCAGCTCAGATTGCTGTGGCTGGCTTTAAGTTCAGTGCATTCTGGAAAGCACAGCTCATTTCTCCTCTTCTTTGCTGGCATGTACTGTCGGGTTTGTCTGTTTGTTGGCAGGAGCTTTATTCTTTTACTTTCAGTAAACCCAAGAAGTACCGCAGGTGTCAGGTCGGGTTGCAGGATTTGCCAGGGCATATGTGGCCAGGAGTTAAAGGATGAGAAGCAAAGCTGGTGGGAATTAATGTGCGGCTGAGCCGCCAGAGCAGAGATGGGCTTGGAAAAATCGTGCATGTTTTCTCGCTGGCTGCTGGGTGGCTGCAAGCCTCTGCCCGATTCCATTCTCCTCTTGTTTGAGGAAAACTCAGGAAGCTTTTTGTTCTGTTTCATCAAATCAGAGTTGCACAAATGTTACTTTTAATAACTCTTCTCTGCGTGGATGTTTTTATTTTTGTGCCAAAGGTGCCTAGCAGAGCCTTAGCAAAAGTTACTATCTCGTTATTTCTGCATAATGGGGTGAACAGTAATTCCTTTGTCTGGTCTCATGCACTCTAAATAGAAGACAGCCCCTTCTGCCCCTTTTCTGAAAGAGGGGATGGGCACAGGGAGAGTGAGATTAGCCTGAGCCTACGAAAAAGCGAAAAGTCCAGTACAGATAAGTCTGAGACCAAAGCCTTGGCAGTGGATCTCATAGCTGTCTAAGGCTGAAAAGGATATAAATACCTAATCATTCAATTGTGTTTTTTCCTGGGCCTGCCTGAAACCAGGATGTGCAAACAACACATGCATATATCAGGATTTTCATTTAATTAGTTTTACCTCAGAAATTCGGACTAGATTTTGGGCAGAGGCTTTGATTTCTTTTTGAATTCAATTCATGCGATTGCCAGGAAAAGCAATTCAATTTCATTTTCCTTGAAGTCAACAGAACTACAAACTTCAAAAGCAGAAGCAGGCCCCAAATTAACAGAAGTCATGCAACTCATTTGCTACGTCCCTGACCAAAATTACCATTGTTAATTTACTTCCATTGAGGGCCTGGACCGCCGTTATTGCTTAGTTTCCAGGGTTCAGTCCGATTAGCAGGATAACTTAACACCAATTATTTGATGGCAAGTAAAATGAAAGTCTAATTTTCAAAAATCTTGAGTCATTTCTGACATAGTTTTCAACTCTTCCCTTATTAGTAATACTGTCTTTCATGTAGTTTCCTTTATAATGATTTAATCTGCAGAGGAATTTAATGTAGTCTCTTTGATACCCTCCCTGCAAGACTCAGACAGAATGCTCTCACAAGCAAACTTAGACTTCAGTCCTTAAAAATCCTTCAAGTCTTCAATACTGTCAAAGTGCTGAAGATAGGTTTCTTGGTTTCATACAGATAATGCGTCACTGAATTGTGAGCTTTATGGGTGCATTTTATTTTGTGCTTTCAAATGGAAGCGATTCCTGTTCTTGCAATTCTAGGGCCAAATTTCAAGCATTGTGAAACCTGGAGGCACCAAGACTTAAAGGAGTTACAGATTCTTTTGTTTTGTTAAGAGAAGTGAATGGAAAATCAGACTGAAATCAGATGGGACACCCCATCCTGAGGGATGGTAGGGAAAATCCTACATTTTTTAGAGTGTGTCCAGTTTAGCAACACAGTTCAGTTCTGTGATAGATGCAATAATTTCAAAGTACTAAGAACGATGGGGAAGGTGCTGATTTTCACTTGCCTTCTTTAATGTGGCATCCTTCAGAGCTACCCTGACCTTCTGCAGTTCTTCACAGATAATTGAATCATGAATATTTTGGTCCTGTGATATGCCTGAGCTTAACAAATGAGCTTCTTCAAAAGCCTCTATTGTTAATGGATTAAGGGAACAAATTCAGCGTAATATCTGTAATTCTCTTAGTGATATGAAGTGCAGAAGTACTGGCCAACCTACACCTCACTATGCAAGACTTTATAATAGTATTGATTGCCTTTTTTCCCCTGGAAAACTAGGCAACTGTTGGATAAAAAACAGACTGATGTGTGTTCTAGTTGGTAAAAATGTTGATTACATATTTCACTGTACACGTTTCCCTATTTTTCTAAATAGATACTGAATTATTGCCAGATTTTCTCATGTTGATACAACATAATTACAATGATATTCTGAAGTTGTTCCTGTTCTTATAATTTGGGGTCTTTTCTACTCTTTCCCTAGTTTTCCCTATCTGATTTTCCTCCTTCAGTCTTCAGGCGAAGCTATGGGTAAACCTTTTCGTTATGTTGGGCATGATTCTTCTCCTTTCTGTTCCCAGGAGTTTGGGATGAGATTCATTTATCCTAACATTTTTACATAAAATGAGATGTCTGCATTTTAGAGAGCCAGACTAGACCAGACTCTTTTTATAGTCTGTGGAGAGAAATAGATACGTAAAATTTTGCATAGTCCCACTGTGTCCAGGAGTATGCTTTAGACTGTAATGTAGACATTCAGGGAGATTTAATTGCCAATCCTGGAATATGGCCAGAGTGAGCAATTGATGGCCGTACTTACATTAAATGTGCTGTGGAGCATTAAAGATAACATGTGATTATGGCTTTCCCTTTTCACTCAACTGTTCCTTTTGTAGAAGCCTGACTTCCCCAGGCAGATGTTGCAGGCCAGACTTTGTTTCAGAGGTGAGAGTGTTGTCTTCTGTAAAACTAATATTAAGCACCTCTCAGAGGCAGGAGCTTCAACTAGAACATGTTCTCCAGCAGCACGGACCAACTAGAGTGGTAGGGTAAACTGCTTTTCTATTTCAGCAAATACACCAGAATCAGATTTTCCAGTCTGTTTTATACTTTGCTGTTGTATATTCTGCTGGAGCAGTTCTTCTCAAGACCATCCACAGTTCTGTTATGTGGCACAGCTGCTCGCTTGGTCCCTTTTCATGAGCATTAAAATAGCCTAAATTTAAAAAAAGAATTGAGTGCTTGAAGGAGAAATCAACATTTGATCAGTTCTACCCCATTCACCAGTATTCTGTCCAAGATGTTAAAATGTCACTTCGTAGGTGGCTCTTCTGACAGCCTTAAAGAGGACTGTGCACAACTGCTTTGAAGAACATAGATTATGAACTTAGATGACAAGCTCACTTTGCATTTTTAGTAAGAATCCTTCTGAAAAAAGAAATGTTGAGTGGAGTAAGAATTTGCTACTCACTGTGTTCATACTGGTATTTTCAGATGCATTTGCAGAATTACAGTGGTGTTGAGCACAAGTGGGCAGATGGACTCTTATTCCTGCATTTCATTGACTTTTAAATCTCTCTGAATGCATTCTGATTTGTAGTACCTGGCTTCCACCTGATATCTCTGTGAGTCAGAAAAGAACAAGGAAATCTTGTTTGCCAACAGATGCGATTATAAGTATTTGTAAAGAAATTAAAATAAATCAAGTTCTGTATTGTTAGTGGGCCCAAAAAACTGAAGAAGTAGGAAAACATTCTTGATTTTGACAGGCACGTGCACAGGAAGTTTACATATTTTAGATATTGCTGACCTTGGATCTGAACTGTGTGGTTCTTGACAAAGACTATAAGTGTGTATTTTATGTACACTTGTTTTTCAGTTCAATAGCTGGATAGTTAAAAACAATGAAAGATAAGAGTAAGATATTGCATAATGACAGTGTATACTGTATACACATAAAAAAATCAACTCCTCTAAGATTTTATTTTGTCACTGCCATTTGGATGCTTAAAAAGTTTTGAAAATTCACACTCTTTTAATTAGTGTGTGGAGCAAAAAAAGTCATATTTTTCCCCCTTTCGTCCTAACCTCTGAAGATGAGATTCGGAATCAAACTTTCAAAAAATTGTGGGATCAGGAGTTTGTTTCATGTTCATCTGTTTTAAAAAGCCTTAATGTTCTATACTTTGCTATTGTTCCTATATAATATATTCATGTTTCTTTGCTGCAGTTACAATAAGTTTTTTATTCTCTATTCCAAATACACATGTGAGCCTTGGTGCGATTGTTGTAAATTTTTCTGGTTTAGCGTTTGTATTTGGCTTGATAAGGACACATTTGTGTGGCTTCTTCCAGCAACCTGGCAAAAAGGAGTTTACACCATTTCAAATAAATGCAAAGGCCAAAGTTTCTTCAGGGAGCATTGCCTTTTTATTCTTCTTGTTATTCTAAGTTGCCCAAGCCAGCATATTTTGGCATTTCACGTAGGAAACTTATGTACATCTTAGAGCACATAAATCCTGAGACCAGATCTAGTGTCAATATGGCTGCATTGGAGTCATCAGAAAAGGACCTGTTTTCCAGTCTTCAAACTGTATAAATTTTAACGGGTTTGCAGATCATTTTTCTGATAATCCTTCCCAAAAGAGACCTCTTTAAAATTGCTTTATATTGCTCTACATTCCTTGTGGTAGTCTTGAGTATGAACCGTCCTGCTTCATTTTCCCTGTCAAGAAAATTGAGTAAAAGAAGGGTGATGGAAAAGCATCCAAGAAACACTTCTGGTAGGAAAATCTCCGTGGAGACACTGGAAACCCAAATCCAGATTTGGCAGCTGTTCCTGGTTTGCATGTCCAGATACAGGGTGAATAATTCCTCCAAGGCAAGTAGACAGCATCTGATCATTCCATGTATATGAAGCCTTAGAAATGCTTCTGTCATTCAAATTTTCACAAAGGAAATATAATTTGTGGTTATTCGTGCACTGCATAGACAGATGGAAGCACAGCAGGCAGATAAATACTGACATTCTCTTCTGTGAATACCTTCAAAAGAAAGGTCAAAGGTAAGACAGTGAGTAAAGTGAATGTAGATTAGGCAGAACATCTGTTGAAGGGGGATAGTAGGGAAAATATTCATTGCTTTTCAAATAGAAGTTCTGCTTAAAAAAATGTTGATGGGCATCTACTTACTTATAAATTCTTTGCCATCCTTAATGTTAGTCTTTCAATAAAACAAAAAAAAGAAAAGAAGTACAATTAACCCCAAAAGATAATTCACTCCTGTTTCCGTAATATAATACCAGAACTTGCTTGGACTAGAAATACGAGAGGGTGGCTTAGCAAGCGTCTAGGTTACGAGGGGTGGGGATGAAGGGCACTTTGGACAATGTCACCACCTTCCTCATTGTCCCATTTAGTAAAACCATAGAGTGGAATAAAATCCTGACTCTGGGTAGAACTGGCTGTTGGCGGTTGCCTTGCTATGATGCTCCCAGCAGGGCACTGCCCTTCTGCAGCAGCAGGACAGACCTGACTGAATTCATTTCACACCGAAAAGAAAAACAGTGAGTTGCAATTCCCTCCTACAACTGCCCTGATCTCCGTGAGCTTCAGAGGAGGAGTGAATATAGGTTATTTTCCATAATTCTATATGAACAAAAGTCCCACTAACCAAACTGAGTGTGCACATGAAAGACAATAAATCACGGCCTCCTCTTGGACTCTTCATTGATATTGTAGTTCTCAGGATTGATTAAATATGGTCAAAATAATCATTTCACATCACGTGGGTGTTCCATTTTTCACTGTTCTCAGCTATTGATGTATCATGTTCCCCATTCTGTATTTTTATTGGACCAATTGTTTGTAATGGGTGAGTAAACAGATGTCAACACAATTTAAAGACAGTGGGGAGAGGCATGAATGGTACTTGCAAATCAATAGAGAGAATTAGAAAATAGCCATTTGTGCCATGGAAATTCTTCCCACAAATCATTCCTGCATCCAGATCAGTTTGCTCCCATTGGGAGACAATACTGTTAGAACTAATGCCACCTCAGTCAAAAATGGTCCCTGTTGGTTGGGCAGTCAAATTAAAATTCTGTAAAAACAAAAAGTGTGCAAAATCTTTTGAAAATGCAGCTCTTCAAACTGTTTCTTGCACTGAGCAAGCAAGTCCTGATACTGGTCTCCTAATGAGCTGAAAAGACAGAAAAGTATGCCCAAATGAACTTTCGGGTGAACTGATATGCATATTTATTCCAGGGATTTATTTGCATATAATGTTACATACATATTTTGTATGTGTTGAACATCATTTAAAATCTTGAGAGAGTCTTGTAAGGCATAATACCCCCATCTCACTTCCATTGCTGCAAGCGCAAGCTCCTAGGAGAATAACGCTTCTTTTAGATTGCTGTCTTTATGCACAGCTAATGCAGGCATTATTTACACTGCTTCAGGTACAGTCAGAGCTATGCAATCCTTCTCCTGACCTTTTGGCCAGAAAAATCTCATTTGATATGAATAAGAAAATGACTGCTAATATTATAATGACATACGCTAATAAGGTGCCTGTCAACCTACAGCAACCTTTACATCATTCCATGTACGACTGCAGCTGTCTGAAGAAGTTAAAGAGCAGGAAAGAGACTGGGGGATATAAACAGGCAGGTGACGACTTCTGTAATACTGATGTCCTGCGTTTTTCTTCTTGTTCCTTTTGCTAAGCACCTAATGACTCTTGTCTATCGCGAATTAAACAGAAAGGATTTTCCATGCATACATGTGCGCTTGTGCACATACACACACATGCACACAGACAAAACCATAATTTTTAGTTTGATACTGAACTATGACCATTGCTTTCAGTGGTCTGTTGATTGGGACCTTCATGATGCCGTTAATGCAGAGTTATATCCTATTTTCCTTATATTTCTAATGTTGTAGCTAATACTTCTCCATATATTTAGCATTTGTAACACGACCTTTGAGGGGCTAGGGGAGGACATATTTGGATTTCACTGTATCCTGCAACTGGCCGTTTCCCCCTGGAATCTACAAGCACCCTGTCCCATAACCAGGGGTGATGTATGCGGGTGGAAAGGCTGTCTGGTGGTGCAGGTTGACCCCAGGAGGAGGGAGGCGCTTTCCATGAAGCTATGCAGTACAAAAGTATTGATTGCATGGTATCAATAGCATCCTGCTGCTTTTAAGAACAGCTGATGTTTCCACAGGGCTAAGGCACTGTACCTTCCCTGCTCCATTTCCTATCTGCTGTTCTTTTCAGAAACTTTCCCACTTTTTCCCCAAAGATAGAATGTCTAAGAATTCTCCAACTTAAAGAGTTCTTCTCTTTAAATTACTGTCTCATATCGAGGACCTGATATCACTGGGGAAAAGCTTTGCTGTTAAACACTTCACATACCTGAAGGGTTCCTCGTTCAAGGACTTGCCATCAATTGCCTTCCCTTTTAAAGCACTTGGTTTTGCTGGAGGTGGTGTCCAGCTTCAAAGTCTCTGGGTTCTTGTCCCAGGCAAGGGCCCTGCCTTCAAAGGGCTGCGCTTGCTATGGCCAAAGGAGCTGCAAGAATGAGTGGAGAGAAGTGCTTAAACATGGCTTTAAAATTTGATGCTGCTATCAGAGATTTTATTTCTTTTTTCAATCAAAGCTTCTGTCACATAAGCATGTCTTAAGAAAACCTGTTTCTACACTATGCTAAAGAAGGGACACAGCATGGTATTTTTTTTCTTCTCTTTCTCTCTAAATATCTGATTCAAAACTCATGAGACATCTCCATTTGCTATATCATGTATACAAATATTTAACACTAACCATATGTTTCTGTGTTTTCTTGAAGCCTAAAATCATTTCTTAAATCATCCTTCCTTTTCAACTTTTATGTTAAAGTGCCTTTTTGGCAGCCTAAATTGCTCAGTGTTTAAGTGAAATTTGTTTCATGGGAGAGACTTTATATCTATGAATATTTGCTGTTTAAGCTTCTGAACTCATTAAAAAATAGTGTAGTGTTCAGTACGATGACTTGTGGAGTCTAGGACTTTCTGTGTAGTCCAGAAATGATCTGAAACAGCCAAGCATGCTGGGACGGACAAGCAGATAAGTTTAGCTTCCACTCAGGAGTATAAAAGGATGAGCATTAAAAATTAAGGCAAGTTAGAGAGGGGTGCTAGATTCCATAGGAAAAAAACAGCAGAGGAACAGCTTACTTGATGAAAAGTCAGGTTCAGTTTATAGTTGTTATAAAATTTGCTAGGAAAGGACCCCTCAGGGTGAACACTAGACAATAACCCATTGTGTAATGAGTGGGGTCAGGGCCTCACCTTTTAACAATTACCTGCAAAGACCAAAGCCTTCTTGCGTTGAATAACAATCATAAATTTTGCCAGTCTTGAGCTGCACAGGCAAGTTGCCAGGAGTTGTAGGGCTGAACCTGTTTTACATAGAGATGCGGTATTCAGAGATGAATGTGCAAATGGGAAGGTGAACAGCCTTGTTTTGATGCAATTTTAAAGCTGTGTTTCTAGCTGCTGAAGGAAGACTGCAAGAGCTGCAAGGAAGAAAAAAGATCCAGGCAAATAAAAGCCATAAGGGGAGTATCAAACAAATATGAATAGAAGATGGGTGGAAAACTCTCAGAAAACTACGACCTCATTCTTCTAAACATAATAAGCCTCTGACCCTAAAACACTGTAACAACTGTTCAGCTCTGAGGAAGGACACTAGCAGGCCCTGGATTTGGCCAATGATCCCTAACTTAGATTTGCAACCATTTCAATACCTTTACTTTTTCAAACCACTCCTTAATTGAACAGAAAGTTGTCTTATTTTCTGAGATCAATGTGACACATCAGCAGCTTGAAATGAATTGCACAGTTGCGTGTGGAAAGAAGACTCTTGTCTGAAGGTAACAAATTTAGGTGCAACCTTGTTGGCATTATCGGCTCATGGGAGAATCCAAATTTTAAACTTGCATCAGTGTTGGAGCACCTTGCAGTAGTTTCTCTCAGGCAATCATATTAGGATGCATAATGGGAACCATAATGATATAAATATTTAATTCTTATAACTAGGTTCTAAACAGTATAGAAATGTTGGCATAATTAATTTTTAGCCCCTATCTTTTTTCTTCCCCTTTCTAATTAGTAGAGTACAGATGAGATGCTATTGCATAATTGATAAAAACTATGTTTTTAATTGTGTATATATGATCATTCTTATATAGTTATATCATATTAATTAAGTGTCATTGCCTTCTTTAACACAGCTCAAGGGCTAGAGAGGATATAGCAGTAATTTTGTGCTGGCAGTGGATTCATATTAATGTTTATTGCTCTTTGTCTGAAGACATCAAAGACCTTTGCAAACCTGCATGGATTATTCTGCTTCTATATATGGGGGACTGGAGGCTCAGAAAGATTAGAACTCACATTTTTTAATCATGAGATCATTCAATCATGAGATCGATGTGAGTAGTGTTAAAATTCTCAGTCTAAAAGGTTTGCACATATATGCATCAAGCATAGAGCTCTGAACCATGCCTTATGCCATATAAATCAAAACACACCTTATTCGTTGGTCATGTCAGATGGCCAGGCAGATAGTATAACCGATAGACACTGGTAATAGCTTTGCTCTGGTGGAAGAGCGACTTGCCCAGCCAGGCCTTCCCAGCTGTCCAGAGCTGGGAGAGTGACAAACACCTTAACCTGAACTGGAAAAGCAATATTGACTACAACACGCAGGTATTTATTGAAATTTACTAAAGAAAAAATAGTTGGAAAATTAGAAAACATCAAAACCGGTCTTTCCAAGTGAAGGATTTCAGAATCCACACCAGCTTTTTTGGATGTGGCTTGGCACATAAAAAGAATGATTTCTTAATTCATCCACCAGGTTGAAAAATCAATTATTGCACTCCTCAGCTCTAGTGAACTGTTTGTTCCTTAATGTAATGACAATCGTCTTCCACGCAAATTAAGTCCAGCACTACAGAAAATAAAATATTCATTAGAAAAGTTATTAGAAAAATACATCAAATTATATTGAGGCAGTTTATTTTCTGTGTTCCTACAAGGTACGTGTAATACCGTGTTGCCTGATTTTAGCTAACATCAAGACAGTCTTTTGCTGTTCGAGGATAGAATGTTTCCAATACAATATCTGGGAAATCCCATACCGAAAGTAAACGCATACACAATGGAATTTATCCTGAATGACCTTAGCTTCTATTGAGTACAAGAATTTAAGTGGAGCAGGATGTAGCAGCTGTGTCTTGGGAAATAAGGGCTGTAGTGTCATGACAGATGTGAAGAGAGGACTGAAAGTTGAATTTTAGTCCTGCAGTGTATTCTGACCAAAAAGCAACACAAACATTCTTTGCCTCCTGAAGAAACTACAGAGCTGCATATTGTTCTGAAGGATGGAGGAATTGCTCAGTACAGAAGGAAATGTAATCAAACCTCTTGCTTTTCTCTTTTGCACAAGCTTGTGGCTGTTTGGGTTTTTTTTTTTCCCCCGACTGGGAAAGAACCCCACAATCCATAGTACAACAAGCAGTATCTCCCACCCTGCCAGTACCGGCAGCTGGCACAAGGAACCTTAGGCTCTTAAACTGTAATTCACACCTCCCATCCCGGAGATGTCAATGGAAAGTTAGGGCCCTGAGTAGAGCTTAGGTGCCTGCATCCATTTTGGGAACTCTTGTATGGGAATACGGACATGCTAAAATTCTGGGAAGTTTTCCCCTTTCTGAAGATCCAATTGTCTTTAAACCTAAATGGAAATCAAACCAGACTCCTCATCTGAAAGTCAAACTTACAATGAATCTTGACTATAACCTCTTCTACTCAGAAGTCAACTTCCTATTCAGAGCACGGCTGCCCTGACACTCCTAGACAATTTTCACTCATCCAAATAATCCCTTAGATTAATGTTAAAGCAGCAGCACAGAGTTGATTCTTGGAAGCAAAACTGGATTTATTTGACAGAATTTAAAAAATAGCTATAATTGTTCTCTGTGATCTCTCTAAAGTGCAGGGAGAAAAGGGGGGGGAACAATTACCTTATTTGCGTGTGTGTTCATATATGACGACTGTTCTTTCCTTCTTTACATCTGGGAATCTGTAAAGCAGCTGACAGTGATTTAGGATTTTTTAAGTGTCGGATATAATCTCTGCTTTCCTGAGAATTTTAAGATATATGTTACCCCTGTGTTCACTGACCTAGCTAGCTAATGGTAAAGAACAAATATTTTCTTTATTATTTGGAGTAATAATGGGCAGCATCTGAGTAACTGTTAATTACTGCAGACAAGCTTAGCTAATGTGATGAATATAAACATTGTCTTGAATATGAACTTGCATTTATCACAAAGCAGAAAATAATATGCACCTGACCTGAGAATAAATATTTTTAGATTAATTAGTGACCTACTTGCAGATACATAGAGCAATCAGCCAAGTTCTAATTTTTTGTAAGAAGTATTTTGTGTGTGTACCAGTTCAGCAGCAGATCTCAGTGCATTCTGCAGGCTTGCTTATGAGTAGAAGAAAAAGGTACTAATTCGGTCTTTAGATAAACAAAACAGGTGGAGGAAATTCTTTGCAAAGATGAGACAGCCCTTGATGTTAATGAAGTAGGCAATACCCTTCTGTGGTTTTGCAAGCTGGGACATATCAACAACCACTCTCTGTGCATCGTGGTTTTAACAAGAGGGTTATACACTTCTGGCACCGCTGGCAATAACCATCTTCTCTTATTAGTTCTTTTTAAATGTGCTTCAGGACACACGGAAGGGGCTGTAGCTCAACGTTCCAGTTCAAGGAAGCATCCCTGTTAAGAAGGGTTCTTGAATGCATGCTTAAGTTTAAACACGTATTCAAATGCTTCTCGGGGTTGTTTATAGTACATAGTAACTGTTTTCCTGCCTCAGGGCTTTAATTAGGAAATGATAGTGAGCATCTGTGCTTGCTGGCTGGTGTAGAAGACTGGAGAGAGGGTAGCAAAGCATCATAAAATAACCAGAGATACAGTTTGGCAGGTTTAAAGGGTTGAAGATTTCATCCTCCAAAGATGTGTCTGTCTTTCTGATGTATTCTTCCTCTTCTCATGAAACAACGTACTGAAAATTTGTAAGGTATATTTGATCAGAAATCTTTAACTTTAAGACTAGTTTAAACAAGTATCTATAGAAAGGAGACTGCTGCTAAGAGCCAGTGACTTTAATTGTAAGACAAGGCAAGGCCTGATTTGTGGGTCCATAGGATGGCTAGGCCAAACAGCTCATTCCACATGAGACGGAGACAGGCCTGGCATGTGTGAAAGCAAAACTGTTGTTTCCTAGCTTATTTGTAAGAAAACCCTTAAAATTTGTGAGGGCGAGGCAGAAGTTTAAGTGCTGCAGTCTTGGAGATAGTACCTGTGCTAAATCCATGCGCCCTTTTAGGGTACCCACATTTGGCTTCCATGTGATCTGTGAAACATTCTGCCTCGCTATGTCATGCTGTGGAAGATACTGTGCAGTGTTGCTGAAATTGTAAAAATGGGAGAGAGATAAGCACCCCACATTTTTCTGTCATAAGGCACTTAAGGTCACTGACAGAGGATCTGCTTTGTTCCTTATGAAGTATTGAACGTACATTTTGCTATAATTTTTGCTCTCAGATTTGAAAACAGGTAGCAGTGTTATCTGCCAGAGTGTGATTCCCTTTCTGTCTCCTGTATCTGAGATTGCATCTATACAAAGTAAAATACTTGGTGCATTTCCGCTTGAACTGGTATGGAATCTTTCTTCACATAATTGATAGACACGGATATTGCCAAGACTGGTTGAACAGCAATGGTAAATGATATTGGTGAAATTCGAATAGATCTTTCCACAGCTTTAGCCAGTTAACAAGAATAAGCTCTGTTAGCAGAGAGGTGAAAAGAGGTGCAATGCATGCCTTGTATCAAAGGAGCTTTATCATCTCCAGAATTTCAATAGAAGACATTTCACTGCTTATATAGTGTACAGAGAGTTTTATCTCTCCCTAAAAAAAAATAAGCAAAGAGCCAGAGATCTTTCCAAAAGAAATGGTACAATATTTTCTTATTGACAACAAAAGCTAGTTTGTGCATTCGTTCATCAATGGAGTACAACGACGAGTGATTCTTCTTCCTTCCCTCTTGTCAATAAGGGGGGGAAAAAGGTTCAATAAGAGCAGCATTATAAAAGTCAGCAAAATCAAAATGTTGATTATTCCCCGCACCCCCAGCGTTGAACTGCTGCTTGTTATTGCTCAGGATTTAAACAACTTTATTTGTGCTCATGGAGTTCTCATCAGCATCTTCACCATCGTTACCTGCAGCCTCAGGGGCAAGGCAAGGAGAAAATGCTGGAGGAAATTCCCCTTTCTTCTTCTTTCCCTTCAGTTCTTGAGCTTAGAAGTGCATTTCTAGAAACAAAGCTGAAGATTGTCTGGGCATGAACTCCATGTTCTTCCATTATTACTCTGATTTAGCGTCATAATATGGGGACACTTACAGAGCTCAGTCAGGTTATCAGCCATCATTTGAGGCATTAAAAGGCAGCCCCCATCCTAGAGAGTTTACAAGACTAAAAGTCACATGAATTTTAAAACATATATTTAGATGCAATTTTTAAAAAGAAAGAGAAAAGAGATTTAGTAACTAAAATAAAAGTTGTTTACACCCAAGCCAATTTGACAGAGAGGTACAAGGCATGATAAGACCTTCTGCAGAAACTGGCACGTGGAGAGAGCAGCAGATACTGCTTGACATCAGAAGATACCAGCCGCCCCTTCAACCCGCACCCACGGCAGAGCAGAGCACCCAGTTGGTCTGTGGGAGCACCCAGGGGTACTGCACTGCCCAGCCAGTCATGGTGGCCGTGGCAGGGACTCAGGGACAATGCAGGTAGAGGAGGAGTCACAGAATACAAAGCCAAAATGGATTTCATTAATTGCATTGCTCATGAAAAAATTTTTTGAAAGATTTTTTTTTTATAGTTCTGGCAGCCACTTTTTAAGATACTGTTCATTATTACTTTCATTTATGCGTCTGCTTGCAATTTTCAGCTGACCAGATTATATATGACCTTACAGTTTTCTCTCTTCTCCTGTCTAATATAAAGTATTTGGCCTTTCGTCCTGGACTTTTTCTTGCCTTCATTACATTCTTCCATTAATCTATTTCAGTACTGTTTTTTTCCTCCCTTAAGTGCAACATTTTCTCTTTCTTGAGTGATGGACTAAACCTTTCTTTTTAACAAGTTGTTTTTTACAACTTTGTGACTTTTTGGAAGTTTTTAAGGAACTCTCAGGTAAAAAAAAGAGAATTTGGAAGAGACCAAGAGCAAGTTTCAGCCATCTCTAGGTTAAGTGAGACAAGAGATGACGGAAATACTTGAAAGAGCTATTGCAGTAACAACTACAACCTGAAGCGTAATTGTCTTTTTGGAGGCAAAATTGATCCTAAAGTGTTGTTATTGAACTGGCTCGCTAGAAAGTATAACAGAAGATCTGGCTTTCAATGTAGTTGAGATTGTCCTGTCTCCTCAAGCAAATTTTCAGCTTCTTTTTCAGCTATGTTTTTATTACTTAATTAATTGTCTATTCTCATTAGTACCGCTGTCCTTTCATCTCTTGAAAGCTTCTTTAAGGTTGTTTGGTTTCAGCAGGATGACAAGAGCTTCCTGAGAATAAACTTGAGTGTGAAGCTGCATGTTTATGTATCAGCTGGCCTCGCCTCCATTTCCAGTCCTTCTCTGCAGTAGCAGGGCTTTTCTGAGCAGGCTTTGACTAGGCTGAAGCACACAGCATGTTGGTAGTTTCCACTCCCCAAGGCCTTGTGGGAGCGTAAGAAGCAGTGCGTGAGCAAAGCCTGGGGAAATCGGGTAAGTTGCAGATGCCCAAAGTACAGAATTGCAAAGGAGCTTAAAACTTCCTTCCCTGCTCCTTCTTTATCGCTCTCCCCGAAGGCAGTAACAGGAGAAATTAGAATCAAGATTAACAACCTTAAAGGGCACAGTTAGTGTATATGCCAGCTGATGAAATGAAATAGAAGTTGCTTTTAAGGTGATCAGCAAGGCAGCTGCTCGAAGCCCTAGTAAGACAAATTAGTTCATGGAACAAGTTATCCACTGGGCAGCAAGGAGGTAGCTGCAGCGCTGGACATTTAAGGCTGGTTTATCTGTTTGGTAGCTTCTTCTGCAGCATTTGGATTATCAACTAAAGCTTTCACCTCTCCCTTGCGCTTGTCAGTGTCGGCTGTAGGTTGAATGTGTTCAAATCTTTTCATGTTTTAATACTTTTGATCTCTTCCGAAATGCTTGCTGTGATCCAAGTTGGTCAGTGCTGGCTGTAGTAGACCTGCCAGATTTTTCTCGTTCCCTGAGCAGTTGTGTTCTGTCCTTTTCAGCCTGCTCACTTCTTTTGGAATTTGTGTGGTCAGAAAAGAGCAGGCTCAGAAGAGGAGTAACTTCCACTTTGACATTTTTAAGGCCTAGTTTATAGATAAGTGATAAGGAACTTGCAAATCAATCAGGATACTATATACATACCATCCCAGAAAATATATCAACTGAACTGAAAGAAGTCCAAACCTAGGTATGTTCTGTAATTAGCATTCTACATTCATTATTCAATAAAGTAAATAAAGGATGCCTTACACAGAATAAGAGAGTTAATAGCAAATAGCTAGTACTGAATTCATTGGAGTCTTCCTTCCTGCCTAGGATTTCAATTTCTATGTCTGAGTCATTCCTTTTATCCTGCGTAAGGAGCTGCTTGACTGACAGCACAGAAATGTATATTCTAAACAGTTAAAAGCTGTTCTCGTTGCCAGTATCTGCAGAGCATTAACAATGAATATCCAGAGCCCTGCTAGGCAGGATGGGGGGCTTCCCTGTTTCAGGAGCTCTTCTAAGGCTGGTAACCATAGAGGATAATTAAGGCTGAAGTCTGCTGGCTGCTGCTGTAGCCCAGCCCTGCGTGTCACACACTGCCCTACGTGACAGGTGGAATGTTCACGGCTCAAAACTATACATCACCGCAGGTACTGCATCAATAAGGGCTAAGGCACAAGATCACCTAGAGGGAAGAACGAAGTCTGGAAACAAACAAGCAAAGACTTGAAGGTTTAGAAGCCCCTTGAGTAAATGAATCACCTTTTCTGAAGTGTGATTAGCAATCAAAAGAAGACAACCTGAATTGTTGTCCCTAACCAAATGGACTGTCACATCATTTAACTTGCTGCTTGCTGGCAGCAGGCACTCTGTCAGAGACTGCAGCCCCAAGAAACACGAAAAGGGAAAGACTGACAACTGAAATGATGCTTGCTGTATTGCCATTGTCCCTGAATTTTGAAAGGCCAACATCAAAATATTGACTCCCAAAATGTCATAATTATTGTATCTTAGTTCACACTTGTCTTCATTCTGTGCCTCAGACCTTATGTTTAATGTACTATAATTACGTTTTCAGTATGAGTCAATTATCTCAGAATAGGGAAACAAATTACCATCATTATCTCCAATTATTCTTTACATTTTCTTTTATACTTTTTTGTTTTCTGGATTTCTTTACTAGTGACAAAAATGTAGTTCGCATTCGTGCTCCTTTGTTGTTCTTTGCCTGAATATATATTTGGCAGTAAATCATCTGTCAAGCAAGGAATTGTCCTTCCCTTTGCTGTTATTCCCCAGTTCTCCTTGTTGGGCAACTCAGTACTCTCTGCATATTCAAACTGTTCTCAAATAAGACCAAAGATTGGGAGCAGATAGACTCTTTTTAATTTCTCAGGTTCCTCACTAAAGTACTTCAAATTAACATAGACTGTATCCACAAGAATAACATTGGTATCTGCAGGAGTGGAGTTTATTGTGACAGTAATTCACAGGTCAAAGCTCACTTCATCTGCACTGATGTGACAGCTAATGGTTCCTATTACGTGAGTGATCCATGAATTATAGAGCAACTTGTTACCATTCCACTACAACTATAAATAAATCTAATGAAATTAGTGATTTGAAAAAAATGCATTATGCTACAGTTATAGTTAGACTACAATCCACTAAAGCAGAGAAACTCAATTTTTAATTTCAGCTGCATCTTGTGATTTGATCATTGGAGAAAAGTCACTATAACACCGTGTACGGTGCTTCTGTATTCTGTACTCCCAAAAGGAAAACCCATTCTTAAAACTCAGTCTTGGTAGCCCTTTTCACCTAAATTATTAACTTTGATCTCCAGGCCAGTTTATCTGAATAAGATAAATTAGATTATGTATGTTGCTTGGAATACCGTGAGAAAATTATTTCTTGTGTGATACTGGTATATTATCTGTTTGGGTCTCAGCTGGAATCTGTGAATGAAGCCAAGGTATCCCAGCCTTGCAAAATTCTAAGTTAGGATATTTTTTAAGGTGATGGTTTTGCCGTAGGGATCATGTCTTATTTCTTCTCAATTGGCCAAGCTTACTTCCAAAATGCTGCCCTGAAAATCATGTTTCATACAAGAGGAGTTTCTACTAAGAAAGGTACTTATAGTGGTAACTCTCTTCGAAAACAAATCATATCTTCCTGCCCTCCTCTCTCCATTTTATGAGGTACCTTTTCCCTTCTTCTTGCTTTCTTTACTGTTTCTCACTGTCTCTGCTGCACATCAAGGCAATAAACTACTGAGGTGCATAAGATAAAGGCAAGTACTTACTTAGTTCAGAATTGCATCCAAACCTGGCTGCTGCTTGAAAATAATAATTTTTATCAACTGTATTTCAAATTAAAATGCTGAAGTGCTGGAGAAATGGGGTGTGGAAAAACTTAATTTGATAGCAAATTACATTTATGGGTTGAGAAAATGATGTCTTTTAAAAATGGGTCCCAATGTTTAATGCATACCTGTTTTAATTACCCAGGTGTGAAAAATAAAAAAATTATGCTTTGTTGGGAACATTTCAAGGACTGCTGATGTCAACAAATGGCCAGGCAGCAGCGTAAGCCCAGATGGTTAGCAGTAGACTCTTCTCAACCGTCTAAACAGATTTACTCAAAACCCCTACAAATCCAGAATCCAGTACAAAGATTAAAGCTACGCTTTCTCATGCAATGCTTTATTAGCTAGTGTCACAAGGCATGTTTTTAAAACTAAGGCAAAGTGTAAAATTTGGGGAAATTATGAACAGCATTTCTGTTCTTCATGTTTCTCTGCTGATCTGTACTCCTCTGGGTGACTCGCAGGAGAATTTGATATCCAAAAAGACAACAAAGTTAATGATGAGCACACTGCCTGGGTTTAGGCTGTAATGCAGGCACCAAAAGCTGTAGTGATGTGTCAGCTCTTCACTTCCAAAAGTCAACTTCCTACCATTAGTGGTCTGAGCTGCAGCAGAACCCATGAATTCTCAGCAGAACCAGGGCCACTCTGCAATGGAGGCTACACCAGAGAAACAGGGTGGGGGTTTGCTTCTTTTATAAAGCTTATAACTTCTGGTCTAGAATGTTCTTCAGTGATTTATTTCTTATGATAGGCAGGAATCTGACAGACCAATAATCTCTGTGATGTCCTGTTGTGCAGTTTCTCTGCCGTCGCATTTGGCTGTGCCCACAGAGAGGTATGGCTGATCTGCAGCAGGGAGCAGAGGTGGTGTGAGCCCACTGCATCTGTCTCGCACGGGCAGCCGGTACGCTTCAGGGAACAATTTTAATTTGATGATTATACAGGAAGCCTGTAAATTTGGTATCTGGTGGGCTCAGGAACTCTGGTGTCTGGCTCCCACCGCAGTGGTGATTCTCCAGGGTGCTCAAGAGCAGCTTCCCCTGAAAGTGCAGGAGGATGGAGCTCAGCCTGTTCCACTAGACCCTGCACCTGGGTACAGGAGAGGGCACCAAATGCTACTTTCCATGGCTTTCTGGACAGGAAGTCTTCTCTAAGGCAAGTGACTACTCTGCTGTGGGGTGGACTTTGGCCTATGTTATCTGAAGTATAGTATTACCATGTCTTTATAAATCACCATCCACTTGCTGCAATAAATTCCTTGCAGTTAGACTAAGCTTCTGAACACAGTAGTGTACTTACGGCAATCTGTACGACAGCTAGCAGAGATGATATTCTGAAGCTTTTCCAGTGTTTCTGAAGAGTATTTTGCCCTCAACCTGCAGCTGAAGCAGCAAAAGCTTCAGGGTTGTTTTGAGATCAGTAAATAGTATCTGCAGTAACCCGTTACGGGAATGAGCAATGCCAAGGGGACTCCACCAAATCTCTCTGATGAGCAGTGCACCAAAAGGAAACTGCTGGAATTGGCTTTTCAGGAACGTGAACTGCTTCATGGCTCCAGAATGAGGGCAAACTGGTGATATTTTTAAATGTTTTTTTTGCATTCATTACCTTCTCCAGTCAGAAGGGTAGTTACCAGCATTAAAATAACTGTCATATATTAGGGTCATGGAGAACAACCACATTAGGGAACTGAGAGAGAGACAAGACAGCGAAACCCAGGTTTAAGCTGACAAATCTCTCTGTAATGAGCTCCTCGTACTTCAGGAATGAATCCAGGTGAAGGCACTGATGTTCACACAAGTTTTCATTAATAACAAGCAAAATATTATTATTAATAATTGTATGTGTTAATGTATTTGAGCTGCCTTTGTTTTCTAGTGCTTGGTAATAAGGACTGCCAGCCTTTCCGAGGAGGCTGAGGGTTAAGTGTTTGTCTTGGGGAAGTTTCCTGAGAGTAGTTATCCAATAAACACTCTGTGCTGGAGGGGAAAACAAGTGATATATACTTTGCTGTGCAGCAATATAATGAATTAGTTAAAAGCAAACAACCCCCAAAACAGTAGATTGCCAGGGCAGGTCTGTGTCTGCCAAACAATATTTCTGTGCCAACTTTCCAAACGAAGCACAGGCAAAAACAGGAGTGCAATAACTCATCATGAAGGAAGAAAGCTATTACAAGGGGGATGAAGAAACAGCAGCAGTCTCTCACCAGCGACCCTAGATTACAGGTCTGATTTTCAGTCCTTTAGCTTGTGCAGTAACTTACACCAGTCCTGCAAACCATCTGAGATGCTAATGAGTCAGAACGATCTCATGCCTCTCTGCATAAGTGCAGAGTTGGGACAAGTGGTCAAGAAAGAGCTGAACTTGGTGCTTATTTGGCCAGCAGTAATGCTGTCATCAGTGGAGCCTGCAGAAGTAATGGGAATGTCTTCCCTGTGCTTACAGGTTCAGTGCCTTTGCTTAGCGGGGATACAGCACTGGCACCATTCCAGTGACATTAGGAATACCTGACGCGTTTTACACCACGGGGGATGAAGTTGTCTACGGCAAAATAGGGCAAGTGCAAAGGGTGACTTCTGCACTCTGCTTTCCTGTTCTGAGTCTGCAAGCGTTGCTGGATCTAGTGTCAGCAAATTAAGGTGAAACAGGAGAGACATCGGCCAAGCGCAGCTCATTTTAGTCACCCTGCCAAAGCCAGATGTCTCCATTCACTTTTTAACAAAGAAATGCCCTGTCATACCAAACAACTGAAATAAGATTCATCAGCAAGATGAAATTCAACTTATTACATGCCCGAGTACCCATTAGAATAGGAGAAGGCGATGCATGATTGCTGCTTGCAGCACGTGGTTAGTGAGGAAGAAATGCTGGTACCTCAATAGTGGGCAATAATGGCAAACGTCTGCTCCATTTGCAGTTTCACAGACACGCAGGAGATGTCTTCTGACATCCACACTCAGAACCAGCTTGCTCTTCTCATTGGCCTCCTTTGCACTGTCTGGATTTGCTGAGAAATGACTTTGCAAGGAAAAGAAACTGTGTGTGCGTAGGACCGTTATTGAGTTCTCCCTGGTGGCCAATACCCACCCACACGCGTGCTGGAAAGGTCACAGAAACTGAAGTATTAAGGGTCTGCTACCACGTGATACCCACAGCCAGGCTTCTTGGTCCTCATCTGAAGTTTCATGGTCCTTGCTAGACCTACTGAAATTGAAAACTATTACATATATGTGGAAATAGAGGTTACCTGGGGAATTTTAACTAATAATAATATACTCGAGTTCAAATGAACTTAGATTGCATTTCTTTCTTCTTCCTTTCTTTTCTTTCTTTTCAGAGCGTTATTCTCCCTTACTCGCGAAGTCGCTACTGTTGAGCGTTTCGCAGACAGCCCCTGCTTCAGGAGCGAACTGCGAGGAGAGGCCTCAGGAGGGAGACAGGGGCGCTCCTTAATGTGGGGAGGCACTTAGAATCCTCCCTTCAAGATAGGCTTCGCCACCACAGAGTGACAGAATTTCAGAAAATTTTCATTTTCCTTTTTTTCTTTTTCCCCCGTCTGTATCTCTGCTGTTTAGCAAGAAATGGTAGTTAGTCACTAAAATTAAACCTCCATTTACTTAGCAGTTGCTGAAACACAAAGGTGTTCTTAGCTGGCCTTGGAAATGCACCCAAGGTATTCGGTAAGCACTGCAAATTCGGTGTAAATGGAATGAGAGAAGCAGCTGTCACCTCTGTTGCTAACTGATTTTTTTCTGAGTCATAACGGTTACATTTCAGCACGTTACGCCCACCAGAGCCTTCAGACACCGACTGCAGTGGTTGCCGCTCCTGCTTGCCGATGGGGGGGGGCAGCTCCTCGGCCCCTCGGGAGTTCGGACGGAGCTCAACCCGCTCGGCGCAGCCTCCCCTCACAGCCCGCGGCGCTCCTCCAGCGGGCGCCCCCTGCCGCACGCCGCAGTCACGGAGCGCCCAGACGCGCGCGGGCAGCTCTTTACTGAGGCGGGGCCCGGCCGCCCCCCGCGGGGCTCTCGCCTCCGCGAGCGCGGTTCCGGGCGCGCGTCTGGGCAGCGGCGCTCCCGCGGGAGCTGCT
>Ga0065711_1001990_pt1 | contig 37585 bp, 28 predicted proteins | sample Hoacrofraction12_FD_59098 | JGI IMG/M metagenome (GOLD analysis project Ga0065711, IMG submission 59098) | Hoatzin crop microbial communities from Cojedes, Venezuela - Epithelial fraction 12 v2 (version 2) | ecosystem: Host-associated > Birds > Digestive system > Esophagus > Crop | place...
GGACTAGATGACCTCTAGGGGTCCCTTCGACCCAAAACTTTCTATGATTCTATGATTCTACTCTTTGCTACAATGTGAGAAAGGTAACTTGCTGGGGCTGATTCCCTTGTTCAGTCTGGGTCCTCTCTTTATTCAGGCAATGCCAAACAACTGCAAGCCTGTCTAGTCAAGCATGGCTGACAGCTGCTTTGTGCTTCTAGAGGAGCGTAAACCCACCAGAGCTTGCTAGTGACTGTAGCACATTGTAGCTGTGAAAGAAGTGCGAGGTCACAGCCCAGTCCCACCCCCAGCTGTGTAATGCCTATCTGCTGGTTGTGAGGATGCTCTCTTCCGCCCTTTGACTAAATCTGTCCAGAGCCCTGGATGTACACGTGCTCGTGGTGACTGAGTATGAATGCCAGAAAAGTTTGTTTCTTCTTGGTTGGTTTGATGCTACTTAGAGGCAGGGCTACTAGAGCTATGTGTTAGTAGAACACATACCTACAACACAGCATGTAGCTTCAATAGCTATAGCTCTGTTCTTTGGATGAGTGTTCATTAATTACTACTTTTAGTTACTTAGAGCCACACCTTGTTCCATTGCTCATGTGGAAAAGGTGCATTTATAAAGCTGAGTGGTTACTGCAATTGTTTGACGCTGGGCTACACATATTTTTTCTGTTAGCGTTTATATACATTTCAAGCTATTACCAAAACAAAAAAGATTTAAAAGTGCTGATGTTTTGCCAAGTAAAAGCTTTAATATTTTGGCCAAAAGAACCCCATCATACTTAGAGCTGATAGCTCCTCAAATCACAAATAATTCCATGGTGTCTTGTGGAGACTGTAGTTTGGTTACCTTAAATTCCCATTCCTATGTAGATGACTCTTTTGGTTAAACTACAGATACCCAGAAGCAAAAGCCACCTTTCTGGGAAGAAAAAGGCCTTTTTCATCTTGGATGTCAATGGCCTGAAGGTGATGCTGAGCCAGTGAATGCAGCCTGCAGGGGAGAACTAGGACAGAACATGACTCAAGTACAACTTCTCTGAACTAGAGGAACGGTATTTCAAAATAAATTTAGTATTGCTATTATTTCTTTAATTGGAAAACATACTTTTTGTCAAAATCCTGCTGGATACTGAAAACAGATTCATCAGAAATCTTCTACCCCTCACACACCTGTGCAGATCGATACATTTGTCACCTTTTTAAATTCCAGACCCACAATACAGTTTGTTACTCTTTTCTTACCAGTCCCTCCCTCTGCTCACCTTTTAAAACCTCACTCATCATTGTAATGTACCATTCGAGGGATTCTCTTCTCGAGAGTATTGTGGAGTATTATAAGGCACACATATGCACTGTGGAAGATGTGAATTTACACTCAGAGATTTAGTTATAGATTCTAGCTTCTTCTCTAAACTTTCTTTATTTAATGATTTATTACTTTCAGACTGTTCAGTGCAAAGATTCTAAAATAAACTGAGTGTAATCAAATGAGCTCTCTGTGGGTTGACAAGATTCTCTAACAGTTGTGTTTGAATAAATTAAAAAAAATCTTAAAAATAAACATTTCAGGCATCAGTAATCATTATTTTAATAACTTTGAGACTTGTAAATCAAGAAAAGTTCACTGAATATGATATTCAGTCTTAAAGCTGTCAAGCATTTAATATAAAATAACTCACATAAAGCACATGTGTAAGGTATTAGCTACCATTTCCCAGTTTTAAACTTGGTGTTTCCAATAAGCAGAGCTTGCCCTAGAAGCTAAATATCTCTTCTTTGGCCATCTGAGCTATAAAAAGAAATGTTGCTGAATTTTTCATGAGGAGCAGTCACTCAGTAAAGAACCACCCACAGCTTAAACATCATCCAGGTCCTCCAAGTGCTGGGCCCAGGCACACCAACAGCTTGTTTGTATCTGTAGGTAATGCATGGAAAATATTGTGGCATGTAAACCAATGCCACAATAATTCAAGAAACACTTTACTCTGCTCCAGAATGTCAATTTGAGAAAGACACACTGAGAAGTGATTGAGACAACCACAACAACTAGTGTGTGGTTGAGCCAGGATGAAAGCCACCAAAGCCGCCCTATCACTCCACCTCATCAACTGGACAGGGGAGAGAAAATGCAATGAAATGCTCATGGGTTAGGAAAAGGACAGGGACAGGTCACTAATTAATTTAATTTATTGCCAATCAAATCAGAGTAGGGTAATGAGAAATAAAACAAACTCTTAAAACACCTTCCCACAACCCCTCCCTTCTTCCCAGGCTCAGCTTCACTCCCTATTTCTCTCCCTCCTCCCCCCGAGCGGTGCAGGGGGATGGGGAATGGGTGCTGCAGTCAGTTCTTCACACGTTGTCTCTGCCGCTCCTTCCTCCTCAGGGGAAGGACTCCTCACACTCTGCCCCTGCTCCAGCGTGAGGTCCCTTCCTCATGAACTGCTCCAGCTGAGTCCTTCCTATGGGCTGCGGTGCTTCACAGCTTGCTCTGGCATGGGGTTCTTCATGGGCTGCAGGTGGATATCTGCTCCACTGTGGACATCCATGGGCTGCAGGGGAACATCCTGCCTCACAATGATCTTTTCCATGGGCTGCAGGGGAATCTTTGCTCCAGTGCCTGGAGCACCTCCTCCCCTCCTTCTTCACTGGCCTTGGTGTCTGCAGAGTTGTTCTTCTCACATATTCTCACTCCTCTCTCTGACTGTTGCTTCATAGCATTTCGGTTTATTTTTCCCCTTCTTAAATATGTTATCCCAGAAGTGCTGCCACCATCACTGATGGGCTTGGCCTTGGCTGGCAGGGGCTACATCTTGGAGCTGGCTGGCATTAGCTCCATCAGACATGGGGGAAGCTTCTAGCAGCTGCTCACAGAAGCCACTTCTGTAGCCCATCTGCTGCTAAAACCTTGCCATGCAAACTCAATACATAGCGTTTGAGAAAAATCAGGACTATACCAGTTGCAGTGGCTTTACGAGTTAACCCCTCTCAGCCCAGCTAGGGTGTCTTGACTGTGTGGGTGGATTTGGCCTTTCTCAGTTCTGAAGACAAACGTCTTAGCTTCGACCAGGTTCAAAATAGGCCCTTCAAATACAGCTTCTGTCCTTCTCACTACTTTACATTGTATTTTCAGAATTTTTAAATTTACTGTTGGGGTCAGTAGGCGCTCAACCCCCAAATTTTAGGCATCTACGGCATCTACAGCATCTACATTTGGTCATACGAGCTTAGGTGTCTGAATGTGAACTGAACTCCACTCCTGCTCCTGTGAAAGGCTGTAAAATAAAGCCTTCTAACAAATACAAGATCCTAGCCTGTGTTGCATTTTGTCGTAAAACGTCAGCGATGCAAAGAATTCAAGACTGAAAAAGAGATGTGTAGATGTATCATAGTTACATTGGAGACAGATCCACTTAGAGTAATGAGATAAACTTTCACACTTCAGGGTTTAACCAATTCTTTTTGATCAGTTCCTGAAGGGAACCACAAGATGTGGCTGCTTAAAATAGCAGGGGACTAGAATCACTGATCAATCCTTGGTTCTGTTGATTAAAACCCAGGGCCTGAAAGATGATTCCCTCCATGAAGAAGTAATATCCTTAATTGTCCATGACAGACTGTTTTTGTAGTGTTCTCTGAAACAGATGGCACTCATCGCTCTTGGAAATAGGGTGTTGAAATTGATGAATAACACCTCTGGTAGGCTTGGCCATCCCTACACGCTGTATTCAACCAGCCACTTCTGCTATACAGTCTTTATTAGCCTCTTAACCTTTAGGTACCACAGGCAAGATAGAGCAAACATTTCTGAAACGCTGGTGCATAAGGCTGAGTTTGGTGTCAGGGCTGATGGACCTCATTCTTACTCATGACCTTTTCTCTGTGATGCTTTAACACAAGCAGCTGTCTGCATCACTGGTGCACCGTTCTGCCCTTTGCTTATTGTTGCTCAGCTGCTTTTTCTGCAGATGCTTTTTTTCCTTTCTTTTTGTGGGGCAGGGATCAGTAAAGCATGAATATTTAGCCCTCATGCCCAAGAAACATGCTAATAAAGTCCTTGTTTACAGGTGAGTTCACTTACAGTTTACATAGCCTTCAGGTCTAATGGCTGTGTATTTGCAAGGCCACTCTCAGAGGATCTTCCTATTTCAGTTTAAGATCCTTTTCTTCTTGGAGTTGGTAAGTTGCCACTTGAACTTTTGGTTACTGAACGTGTGGATAGATACTAAGTATATTTTAAACTCACTGGAAGAAACGTAGGCACTCTTGAAAAACAATATTTTTACTTTTGCACTGTGGACCTTAGTATTTCATGAGATAATTATGGCATCAAAATAAAGCATAACTGAAGGCAGTGACTGGCAGTCAGCAGACTCCTCTGACGTGCACAGCAGCTACAGGAAGGCTGACATTTCAGCTTGGGACAAAGGACTGAAATCCTACATGCACAAAAGCAGAGCAGAAAGAAAACTAATGCATTAAATTGTGGTCAGGGCTGGGGGTGGAGGCTGGAAAGACAATACAAAAAAAGTAATCTTCTCAACATCCTTACATCCCCCCCATGTTCTGAGACAAGTGATGTCAGAGTGCTTTCCTGATGGATGGCTGGAGAGAAGGACTTCTTCTGTGTGTGTCATTTATTCTTCTTAACACTCCTGAATTAATAATACTGCTCAGAGGGAAACAAGAATTGATTTTTAACTCGTATTTTAACAGAGTGGGATGCAAGGATTTTTGTTGTTATTTTTCTACTATTTTTATTCCTAGTTGTAGAATTCACAGAACCACAGAGTCATAGGATGGCTGAGACAGCAAGGGACCTCTTGAGGTCATCTGGTCCAACCTCCCTGCTCAAGCAGAGCCAGCTACAGCCCAGGACCGTGTCCAGATGGCTTTTGAACATCTCCAAGGATGCAGACTCTCACTTGCTCTCACTCTCACTCACAGTTCCCTCTCTCTTAATTCGGTTCTCACATTCAGAAGAAAATATGCATGCAATTATATACGGATGTACATGCGTGTGTGCGCACATGTGTGCTTCTCCAGCCCTTTTAATACTGTGAGGGGGTCCAAACAAGACATGAAATGCTGTATCTCCTTCAAGACCCTAGAAGTTTTTATTTCAAAGCAAGACAGCTCTATTTGATCTACATTTAAAATCAACAATATTTGACGGCCTGATACAAATCTCTTTGGTGTCCATTGAGTACAGTGACACGTGAATGAAGCTGCAACCTATTTAAGACATAACAAAAGCAGTAGACTTGTCACTGTGTCCTTTTTAATTGTATTAATTAATTGACAATATAGCATGAAAAGTTGATGAAGTATTTTACACTTGAGTAAGAAGACAGCTTTCTTCCCACAGCATAACACCACATTTAGTGCAAGAGCCTGACTTTAGAGCTGGTTAGTAACCCCTCCCCACTCCTTTTTTTTTCTCTTTATGAAGATGTTTTCTTTAGATGCCCCACCTTTTCATACAAATAAATTAAAACAACAACAAAAAGACATTTGAGTGAAGGAACAGTTGCAATTCTGAATCTAGATTTTTGATCCACTGACCAAGGAAATCCTGTAGGCCGAGTAGTAGGCAGTGGTCCCATTTCTGCAGGAAGCTCCTCCACCTTGTTGCTAAACAGTAACGAGGTAGGAAAGTCTGAGCCTGTTGAGTGTTACCAGATGGTTACTTGGTACAGGCGAAATCAAGACTGGGGACAATATGGAGATATCCTCCTTAGGTTTTTCATTGTTTTCCTGTTGTCTTGTGCAGAACTGCTCATGTTAAAATACTATAAAGCTGATGAGATGAGTGGGGTGGAAGCGTGACATACACTGAGCTAAACAGGGCAGTAAACTCAGCGGTGCATTTCCCATTCCTGTAGATTCAGTTCTTGCAGTATTCATCACTGAGCTGTCTCCATAAGAAGCAGGAAAATCGTGCCAACCTCTCCTCTACTTGGTGACAGTTTCTAAAAGGAATCAAAGACCTTAAGAGTCCCTCCAGGCACATCATTACACTTTTATTTATCTTGACAATATTTAAACTTTTGATTTGTATGGATTTATGATTTCGAAAGATGACAAAGGGAGTTAATGTCATATTGAAGCAAAATAGTAAAATGTACAGCTGCAAGTTTGAGATATAATGCCTTGACTTAGATACAGGTTGCACTTACAGAACTTCTGAAGCCTTTTTAAATGTCATTGTGTTACATGTGATATCCTTTACAGCCTGTGACTGCCTGCCTTAAACAATTTCATTTTATTACGCTGTGAAGCATTTACTGACAAAAAAGTCTCAGAATTACCTTTGCAGTAGCCTGCATGAGAAAGTCTTGATGCTGCAATTAATTGGAAACTTTTATTCTTAATTTGTGTTTGCATTGCTCTTTGGTGCGTTATAAAAGTAGTTATAGTTACGGTAACTGTGGTATAGTTACAAAAGGAATGGACAGAGAACCAAAAGGAATAATTTATGACGGGCTGCGAAAATTGTAGAGGTACAAAGGAAGAAAATAGTGAGGAAAATATTCAATTTTTTTCTGTTTTCCTGGTCTTGCTTATGTTCAGACTTCAGAACTTAATCTTGTAGAACTGACAATACCGTAGAGCACCCGCAGACCTGTAAGAACTCCTTTCTCCCTTCGAGGGGTATATCTGCAGTACAACGCTCACAGGAAATACAGATTTCCAGAACTTTGAATGTGAAGAGATGCCTGGAATATTTGCAATTAATTCTCCGAGTTTGAGATTTTAAAGACAATTTGAAGTACCTATTAGAAGTACCTGGAGAGGAGAACTGAAGTTAATTGTCTCAGCAAATTTTAGATAAGCAGTATTTTTTCTTGAAGTATGAGAATAATGTACAGAAAAAAATTTGGTCAAATGCCTTCAGACAATTTACATTTGCTTTGAATTTTTTAGTCATTCAAACTCAGTAAAATACCGGAGCAGAGACAAGGCTATACCCTCCCATATACCCAAGAAAAATTACACTTCACTTAGAAAGAAAATACTGGGGTTTTCTGTGATGATACAAATTCTTCCAAAATGAGGGGAAGGAATTTAAAAGGAGGCACATAATAAAACATTTCGAGCAGCAAGCTTGGGATCAGTTGCCTATTTCATCAGGCTTGTCCTTTCAACTATTACTCAGCAGAGCCCATTTGATAGCAACATGAAAGAAATATTTTTGCTGTGTGCGATTTGCTGGTTCATTTCTGACTTTTGCATCACTGCCTTCTGGGTGAGCAGCCTGCGCACATCTGGCATGCCGCAGGTGTGTGTAGGGCTACAGAGGTCTATGGTTGGCTGATGGTGATGAGGAGTGGGAGGAGGAGTGCTGGACCAGCCCTCACATGCCGTGCCAGGAGGCTGGCAGGCTGCTGCGCCGCTTTCAGGCACAGGCGTTCTGCATTCACGTGTTCATCTTACTCAGGCCTAAAATACCTCCTGGCAAAATATCTCTGTCTTCCTTATGGGCCTCTGCTTCTCAGCTGCTGGTGGCACTAACTGCAGTTCACTGGTCCGCTTTCTCTGTTGTTTCACGTGTAGCCAGTAAATCTGGACAGAAACAGGATCACCCTGCCTAGGACCAGGCAGACTAGAGGGTACTCCAGTCAGACCTACGGATCCAGAAAATACACAAGTGTCTTTTTAGTGTTGCCAGCCTCAGAAATTAACAACAGGCTGAAAGAGCAGTTTTCAGGGGCCAGGTTTCTATCTAAGTTTCCACAGGCTAGAAAGTGTCCTCTTCAGTCTGGTCTTTCAATCTCTGTTCTCTAAATAATTCCAACAGCGGTGTGATGGCATTATATGCATTTTACTCACATGTGTTTTAGGATACACCCATCCGAGCTTGTTACAGAAGTGCACAGAAATGACAGGGAAAGTGGGTTTGGCTGGTTTGGGTCAAATAAAGTACATTTGGCTTTAGCAACTATTCTGGGTTTCTGAGTTTGCTTCTAGTCTAATAGGTCTTTCAGTAACACTCACTTTTGAGTACTAGGCTTTATTTTCATCGAACTTTTACTTGAGAGACAAAAGAATACATTACTCTTGATTGCACTGTGGTAAGAAGGATGTTATCAAGTCAGGGTTCAAGAACGCAGGCACTACCCAGCAACATCTGCCTTTTGCTTTCAATGATGCTTGGGGAGCCAAGGGAGAGGTAATGACTTGAAAAGTATGAGATCTAATTAGAGTCATGTTTGCAGTACAAATGTTTCAGGATAATTCAGTGTGTGAGAAAATGTTTCTCTTGGAAAACATTATTTTTTCAGTCCTTTAAAAAAAACATAATCAAACCCCCAAACTGGCACAATTTTTCTTTCCTGTAGTACGCAACGGTATGGGAACTCAAGGGACATTGGAAAGGCGTAAGTAATCCATCTAAAGCTTCCCAGCATGGGATTTCGTAATCACAGTGGCTCAATACAGAAAGGAGAAGAGCTCTTTGAAGGCTGAAATATCGATGTACAGCAGCTGGGTTATATCTATGGGATCTTCGTGTTCCTGCAAATAACTCTGTGCCACGTGAAATTGGGCTTTTTTTTTGTTCTGAAGTGAGCCTGGGTGTCTTCTGTGTAGTGACAGAAGGCTGGCTGTCTTTGTGCACAAGAAATACTTTGTATCAGAGGGGAATAAAAAGTACAGACATTTGCTCTGCCACCCTGATGCAAATCGAGGGCCAGGCTGCTACATGAGTAACTCTGAGAAGGAACAAATCTACTGTGCTTTTGAGCTGCCTGTCTTCAGAGTCAAGGGATTAGCCTGACAGGTAAGCAGTAAACAGTGAGAGGACACTTCCCTTTCTTCCCGTTACTTATAGCAGAGAAAGGGTATGGGAGATCTATGAGATCCACGCATCTTCAGCTGCACAGATAATTGGCGCCCTGGAGTGATACCGCATACCCAGAGAGACACCGAGTAGCCTCCCTCACAGGTGAGGAGATGGGTTATAGATTTAGAGTTATCACTGCCAGAAGCACCATAGTTTAAAACCTCATCAAATGCTATGGGGAAAAAAAGGCTTGTCAAGCAGTTGTCTGAAAGCAATGCCTAGCAAACTAGCAGCTTCTGCTCTTTCATTTTAAGAGGTCTCTCTCCAACCACTCTTCATAGCGTATGGGTCTTAAAACTTGTGTTTCCTCTGTTTCAGCAGCCTTACAGCTTCAATTGCTGCAGTAATTAGCAAAATGCAATTAGAAATGTAAACCACATTCCACTTGTGTTTTTCTATCAGCAATTTGGAGACTTTCCTGTGAGATAACAGCAGGATAAATCACTTATTCTAGTGGCTTTGGGTGCTCAGCTCTTGCACGGTCAGCTTGAATACTGGCAGAGATGAAAAATCTAGGACAAAAACCTACTGAGTTAAAACAACTTGAAGAGGAAAATGCTGCCATGGAGAAGGGCTTCTGGAGCAGATGTTCTCCTGGGGCAACTGGCATGGCAGAAGCATTCTGTCATAACCTGACATCTACATGTGGTCTTCTCTGAAGTGGCTATTTTTTTCCATATGATGTCATTCTTCATCCCATTTGTAGCTTGGGAATTTGGTGCCAAAACCTTAAACGGGGACTAAATGTTCAGTATTAGGAATTTCCTTTGAAACATTTTTCACCTTGTTCTACTGTATCCCAAGGCAATTAGATGTACTCTGCAAGTTTCAATCTCATGAAGGGTGGACAATGTCAGAACAATGTGAAATCGCTTTGGCTCTGGAGGTCCATGCCTTGGATTGCGGTAAAGGCAAAGTGGGCATTGCAGTAAAGGCATAAATACATGAATGTCACCTAAAGGTGACTCCAGCATTGCCCCTCGCAGAAGCACAAACTGTAGGACAGTGAGCAGATCTGTGGCCTTTGAGCTCCGAATGAGCTCTAAAGCACATAACAAGCTAAAACCCCTCTCCGAGTGCTGCACAGAGAGCACGTGCTGTAGCTAAGCTGGCACACAATAAAACAAAACATGCTATTTCCAGCACCCACTTGGGAAAAACATCCACAATCGGACTTTCACAAAGGGCCTGAGATAACAGCAGGCAACTTTCTGAAGTATGACGCCAACGGTGTTCAAACGGCCCCAGAGCCTGAAAGCTCAGCCCAAGGTTGGGAGCTGATAACGCAGAACATAGGAGTTAGCGTCACAGCAAGTCGCGGGGAAGGTGAAACAAGTGAGAGTGCTGTGGGTCAGGTAGAGGCATGTCTGCCTACTTATCACAGTTAATTTTTCATAGCAGCTTGCCATTTAAGTCTATCTCAGATAAAGGCTAAGGCTGTCCTTAAATTGTCTTTCAGTAAAAGGATTGTGCATTTTGCATGCAGAAAGGTTAGCAGTTTTGGGGGTTGTCTGGTATTTTTTTCCACCTACAGATAATAGTGTATCCATATCAAAACTAATGATAACTCCTAAAATATGCAAAATCAGGGAGCTGTGAGGCTCTGTCAAGCTCTGGTCAGCCTGAAAATCTTGTATAATATATTTACCATACCGCAGGTTGACGATTCTCTCAGTTATGCTGTTTTTAAAATTAATCTTTGTGTCTGAAAGCATGTTATAGTATAACATTAAAATGTTCCAAAAGATCCTGGTACTTTCACTCCATAGTCTAATGCAGTGAAATCTGTTAGAGAATCCTGCATAAAAGCCTGTTTCTAATGTAATGAATATTGCGCTGTGCTCTGTTATTGATTGCACCTTGTTAAAATTTTCATACAATGCTAAAAATATGTGTAGAATATGCATGTTTGTGAATTCATAATGGACAAAACTTAAAGGTTATGGGACCAGAACCAAAACAAATCAACATATTTCAAAACAATTTCAGTTCAAAATCCTTCCCTTATTCGAAATGACAGCCCATTTCTTTTTAGCACTTACAGAACCAGGTATGGGCTCTTATTACTTCTTGCACGTATGGAATTCATGTGCTCTGGCTTCTGCATAAGGCAGAAGGAAGACAGATGCACCTCTCTGTTAGTGAGACACCAATTTAAGAAAGGAAAGTAGGAGCTGGTAAGAGTAAGAGTGTAAGTAGTTATTTAGAGGAGGATCATTGCTATGCTCAGCTGACTGAAGTGGGAAAGCTGAAGGTCTGTTCGGGAACACAGAACTTAGAAGAAATGTACACTGATTATGAAAACCTCTGATTTCTTATTGCTTACCTTTGTTCTCCATCAGAGCACAGGGATTTGCATAATGTGTGGTTGTCAGCTCAAAGTGAAGGAGAGGTGCAGGCAGATAACTTTCTAACTCATCCAGATGGAAGGGAGCGTGCCTTTTGTAAGTCAGATGGCAACAGTACTCTGTAAGCCGATTTCAGGAAAGGTGGTAAACTCCCACTCACAGAAATATTCACTTCCCCAGGAACAAGCTAAAGCCCATTACAGAAATGTATTCTTCCAAATGTCCAGCTGGTCAAAAAGCTAATTAGCTCATGGCCAGCCACATCTGGGAGATGATCTGAGCAATATCTGAAACTGCCGCTGAGGACATTCACTCCAAGTGCTTTATGATGTTGCAGAAGGCTGAAGCCAGAGTGTGATGAACTGGGAATAAAGGGGAAACGGCTTCTTGAAACTGTACATTTTAATAAGGCCAGTATGAATATATGGTTCTAGGGACGCAGTATTTCTCAAAACCGTCTGGCTCCCAGGTTTGAGGAATCCATAAAGATTACGAAATAAAGTGGTTGCTGGATTATTGTCTCAATCCCCAATTATGATTAGGGAGCAGGAGCCTTAAACAGCGATATGGCATTTAATGAAGAGTGATACTGAGTGCTTCTTTTTTTAGGGATATGGGATCTTTACTCAGTGGTTTTTTTTTTATTCTTCCATTACACAGATATATGAGAGACTCTCCTCAGAAATAATCGTGAGGGAAACAAATATGGACTATGCCTCGTGAAAGTAATTCTCGGTATACGAAGGAGAAATGTGAGTGGAATGAGTCTCAGGTAGGTAAGCGGCTCTGCTGCCTGTAAGATCTGAATAACTAACAGCATGGGTAATCTGACTGGCATAAACCAAGCTTAATAAACCATGGGAAATGAACCACAATAGTGCAAGAAGAATCCATTTTGAAGAAGTGAGCAAATAGCTTTGAAATTTGTTAGGTTAAAATTCTGTCTAGGGGAACTGAATCTTGCTTTATTCATGGAGACATTACTAATATCTTCGGTGTTCAACATAGCAAATTCCAGATACGTTATTGAGTATACTGAGTGACTGGTAATGAAGATGACAAATGAGGCCTCACAGTGTTTCAAAAAGCATATGTTAATACACAGAACATACCTGTGCAGTAGTTCAAGTTTAGGAACTCACTCCTTATTTGCTGATATTTAAAGTATCTGTGTTGGAAACAAACTTAGTATATTTCTCTTTAACACTGTTATATGTAGTTTGATCATAAATGGGAAAACCAAGTATTAGTGTTAACAACAGTTCAGATAATTTGAAATAAAGTGTAACTCATGGTAACTCAATATTCATTACCAAATTTTTTTCAAAAAAACCTGCTTTTAATAATTGATGCAAAGTATGTGTTGCTGTCACAGTTCATTGCTTAATTAGTTTTCTGATCAAACACATAAATGAAGGAAGACCTAATAGATCATGCAAGAGTAGAATGAAGTACTTAGTTAATATGTGTTGTATTGATTAATGGTAATACGAAACCACAGTGATCTTGAAACAGTGGTTGTATGAGGCCACGCACAATTGCAAGGGCACCTTCAAACACTTCTTAAAAAAAGAAAAAAAAGAAACAAAGAAAAAAAAGAAAAAGAGTGACATGAAATTCTTTTAAAAATGAGAATGCCTGGGACATTTTGAGACTTGCTTTGGGTTCCAAGATGCAGCTATGATGCATTAAAGGTATTTTGAAGCCCAAATGAAAACTGGATCTCTGTGGTTTCCCAGCAGTGCTGCAGGATGCTCCATCGCAGTTGGTGCAGGGTGGTGGGAAGGGGAGTCCGTGGGGCATACTGAGGAGGCATCCCTCTCAGTAGTCAGGGGTTTTGAGGTTAGAGTAGTTGTCAGTTATGACAATGGCAGACAATACACCTCTTCTTGCTCTTGGAGGATATACTTTGAATTATCATTTTACCAGCCCCTAACATTAACAGTATTCAATATATTATTCTAAGCTTAGGGTCTTCTGGCTCTTTTCTGGTACTGGCAAAAACTCAATATTGGAAGACAAAGGGTAAAACAAAGGTAAGCAAGCATGACATAATAAAATTATGGAAGAGTGAACGGAAAAATTATGTGCCGGTGATAAAAAATGAGCCTGTCACCACTTAGGTATGCTCTGTTTGGATGTTAGAAGGTAAGTGACTACGCTTGCATGCGATGTGTGAAAGAGTAGGATACTCAGAACTCTTGAGCCTAGAGAGGTATATTAAGTTTTCCATTTTAATTTAGCTTCAATATTTAACTTGTAAACTGCTGATACTTACTCAAGACCTACATTTCTTCTGGTGCTGTGCCCTCCCCTCACTCCCTGCAAGAACTGATAGTAGTTCTTCAAATACTCTCAACCCATCCCCTCACCTGCCACAGTGTACATAACTTGTGGCAATGGGCTCAGAGGAGGCACTTGGCCAGGAAAGATGCCTTGCTGCTGCTGCAGTTTGGCCAATTAACTTAGCTCTACATTTAAGAATCTAAGGATCTAAGGAAGATTTCTGGGGCTGCCTCTTTCCTGCTTAGCTCTGGGCATCTGTGGGTACTCATTGCTCAGACGATCAACCAGATTTGCAAACTTTAAAGCACCAGAAGAACCAGATAGGGTTTCCAGTAAGCAGGTGTAAAGCACCCCAGTTGCTTCAATACTTTGGAAAATTCTAGCAGCCCCTGATTGCATCTTTATGTGCTGAAATATTCTGAAAAGTCTTGCCCAACAAAGCTTTCTCCACATCCCGCTGTTGGTGTGTGTTACAGCAAGGTCTTCCTCAGCCTACCCTCACCAGCAAGGCAACTGTTCACTGTGACTTGTCTTTGCAGCACCTCCCTAAGGGCTTCCTTCCTGAAGTAGGTGCTTCCTTTTCTTTTCCTTGTATGGCCTCAGAGGAGATTCGCCNGCAAACAACTATGATTAATGCATATGTGACCAGCTTCCTCTCTGAAAATTGCTCCTTTTGATTTCCAAACGATAGGAAAAGGAGGGAACAAGTTGTTCACCTGCCAGAGGAACTGAGGGAGCTGACCTGATTTCCCTCAGATAGAGACATAGCTGCGAAGAAGAGAACATGAGTTCGGTTGGCTGAGCCTTCACAAGCACTTTATTCATGAGTTGCAAACTCCACTACCTTCCAGCTACGCAAAAAGTGAGGTTAGTGTTCTCTTTCTGCAGAGCACCTTCCTACACTTCCGAAAGCAACTTCTCTGCAGTTGCTCCTTTTAAGCTGATTTCCCATAAGAATAAACCGATTGTTTATAAGATTCTTGGAAGAGGCAAGAAACCCAAATTAGATTTAGGATGTTGTTGCTGGAGTATCTCCAAAATGAGAAGCTCTTAGTCATTACCAAACATAAGCTAATTTGACATATTTAAAAATGTTCATGGGTGGTAGAGGAAATTCAGGAAAATGATAAGAAAAAATGGTGCTGGATTGTGTCTATTTGATTGGATATATTTTAACGAGGCAGAACACAACAGTTAAATTACCTTTTGATTGAAACTGATGACAAACTTTCTCCTTTGAAGAGTGAAAATGAATTCATGCAGCCCAACAATATTATGAAACCAAGGGCCGAAACCCCAGGGCTTGCTGGAAAGGAAATGAAAGAAATGCCACAAACAGACCATTTTTAGCTTTGTGTTAAAGTTTCTATCAATATATTTTAGTAGAATTTCTTGTTTAGAAAGCATTTTGTAGTTATATGGGAATGAGATTGGAAACGGTGGCAGTCCGGTCCTCTGGCAGCCAGATGAATCAGCTTCTCTGGGCTCTTGTCTTCTTACAGCTACTAGAGATCTCTCTATTACATGTTATTGAGTATGGCATTCAGAAATAATTTTCTAACTTTGTTGCCATTGCAGGTTGAGTCACTATTCAGATTTAACAGAGCTAGAACACATTGTGTTCTTCAGAAGTGATAAACGAGCAATAATGAGATGCAGAAAGAAGATGAAGGAACTTTTGTGGTAGGTTATTTTGGCAACAACTTTGGTTTAAGTAACAAAAACTGAACTAAGTAAGACTAAAGTGTGCAATCTGTAATCCTAGACTACCTGGAATGCGAATAACAAATACCTGCATATGTTCAGACACAGCATTCAGAAGGTAATCTCTTTTCCCATCATGTTCACTTAAAGACTCTTGAGGTATTCTAAGGGTATCAGCCTCTGTTCCTGAAGTTGAAGGCTGAAAAGCAGGTCTGGAGGAGGGTTCCTCTGGGTGTCTTTCAGGGAAGAGTTTCAAATAAACCTTGTTCATTCCATTGTTTCTGGTAACTTTTGTACCTCAGTAGAATTCCCACTGACTTGCAGAAAGGCAGTGTTTTACTTCAGGTATTTGATCTCCAAAATCTAAGATTTTTTTTTCTGTAACAGTGCAATAATTTTAAATGCATTTCCTTTAACTAAGGAGAACACTAATTGCAACTCAAGAACAAAGACAGATTCAGATTGTTTAAGAACTTTAGGGAGTCTTTAATCAGAAATCAAAAAATAAGCTTTTCAAAACAGTTGACTTCTAAACTAAGAAAGTGAAAACCAGAGAGAATTTTTCCTTTCTACAACAAATCCTCCAACATGAGAAGCAAGCTTTGGACCTCCACTTTTTGCTTCATGGCCACTAAAATATGTGTATTGGAATGTTTCATGGGAAATGGTGTGAAGAGACAGTTGTTCACGGAAATAGTTTTCCACCGCTTTCATCAATTCTATTAGTCGTTTCCCCAGCTTCATTAACCAAAGCTTGTTCACTGCTTTTTTCTGGTGGAAAAGTGAGTCTTTCAAGGGTCTTTTTCTGCCCCCAATCAGAAAAATCAGGTGCCACTTTGATCCTTGATATATTCTATCAATTCATATACCCTGTGGGAAGAATCTGAAGATAAAAGTGTGTGCACGAAGAGTTAGTTCAATGTGAACTTTAATGGAACTGGAAAACATCACTGGGCTGTGTTAAAAACAAAGAAAAAACAGCAATTGTCAGAAGTACAAGGTCTGAACAAAAGACAAATACCACCAGTGAGAATGGGATTCAGGCCACTTGTCTTCCAGTCCATGTGTGCCACATCTGCAGGGGTGAAGGGGCTTACCTTCTCAGTTACATGTGATGAGGGGAACAGACTCCCTTGTGTTCAGCTCCCACAGGTCTCGAGGTGTGAGAGATGAATGGAAAGGATGTTACCCACTGAACAGGTAACACCTACTCTTTTTGCATAACAGAAGATGCTTGCCACGTCATGCAAATGAAAGTCCAAAGGATTGCTTGAATAGCCTTCGCAAAGACTGGGGGATCACAGAACAGGCACATTTCATGTGCATACGGATCTCAGATCGCTTAGAAAAATGATATAACGTGAGACAAGATCTGTCACAGCTGCCAGATATCTGAGTTGTGAGTTGGTTAATTGATTTTTATTCTTCACCGGTTTTAATAAACTTGGGAGTTGCAGGCATCAAAGGCATTTGTGCCCTGTGACAGTGTGCTGCTAGAATATAAATGGTGACATCTGATGTACGTTGCTTGGGTGAAGGACAATAGACAACTCCTACAAGCTTCAGCTATCTGTTCCTAACTGTCTAACTGGAACAACAGAGAGCTGATACACCACAGGCTCTTGAAACTGTCCTTAAAAGTACAGATTATGCTAGAACACATATGTTGTTTCAGGGCAGCTCAAGAACAACGTACATAAAGCACCATGCAATCATTATGAGCTGCAATTGTACAAATTAATTCTGTATGTTGTAAGGCTAATGCATGTTCTGGTCTGATGCCCACAAGGTGACAGGGACTGAAGGAGGTCACACTTTTTTCTTTTCACTGACACTCCCTCCAATTGCTGAACAAGGATTCAAAGGCAACTATATCTAAAGCTTGCTCAGGCCCTTGTTCAGTAGCCTTAAAGCTGAGTGAGCTGCAGAAGGGATCAGGCAGGGCTGCGCTGTCACACAGATAGCCAGGAGTGGGCCTGGGAGCAGTGGGGGGCCCCAAGGGCAGAGCAAATGGAGCTGCCTACTAAGATGAGCAAAGTGCGGTTGCAGTGGTGCTGTCATAAATGCGAGAATGAAATCCCTGAGAAATTAATAGCAAAATACTCCCAGAGTTACTGTGTATTCCAAGCAAGGCAACCCTGTGCGTTTCATGAAGTGATATTGCTGTAAACAGGAAAAGGGTTAATCCAAAGACCAGCCATGCTTAGCAAGTATTTCTTACTAACTTTACCCAGTATCTGTGGGCATGAAGTACAAGATTCTACATACAGCTGCCTGGGAATATTGCACATTTGACTATAGCTCTAACCACTATCACTAGCTTCTTTCTTCTGGAAGTACAACCTCTAGAATCTGATTCTCTTTTATTGTCATCACTTGAACTGGATTTTGCTTTGCTGTATATTAGGACTAAGTATGGTGACTACAACTACCTGCCAGCTTTCCTCAGGCAACAAAAAAGCAAAGTTAAGATTACTTGGTGGTAACCTTTAGAATCTAAAATTCAGCAAGCTATGAGGGTCTCTATTGTGTGAGATTCCTTAATCAATAAATGCAGTTCCTCTTGTGTCCAGCTCTGCTGACCTGATTCATGCAAGTGAGTTCACTAGTCATAGACATAAAAATCAAGAACCGTATATTTGTTAGGACGTTGTGCTTTTACCTGGAATGATAATACTGAACACTGACTCACCTTCTCTTTCCTAAACTAAAAATCACATTAGTGAAACCAGTAGAGTGAAAAACTGTAAAATGTAATTACAGAACCGTCATAGTATGAACAAAACCTACCTGAACTATTAAAAACTTGCCAGATTTTAAAGACTAATTTATAATGCCACAATGTTGATAAATACAAAACACATAAGCAAATACTCCTCTACTCAGCATAGCCAGTTAGGAATAAACACTATACAGACACCTGTGACAAATATTTATGGGACTAAGCAGGCTGGCTGCATTTGCTTTTGGATAGAACAAAACAACATTAGAAGAATCTGACCAAAGGGAGCTAATAATTACCTGTTATTGGTAACTAAAAAACTTTGGATAAAAGAGTTATCTGGCCAAACACACACAAACATATATACAAGCTCATATGGCACATACACAAGTATATCTATTGCTCACACCATATATAGGTATACTGTCATCAAAAGCCATTGGGAAAAATGCTAATGTTTACTTTCTATCTTGAAAAGACTGAAATCTTCTGTTTTGGTGACATCAGAAGGTAGGTATCTGATGAGTGTAGTGTATTACAACAGTTACAGTTAGCACAATACTTATCAGGGCTGTGGTTATACCCTCACTCCCAGAGGAAACACAGGTCCGAGCATTTTGGGGACCTCTTCATTGTTGCTCGACACAAAAAAGAGGGCTGCAATTGCTGGATCATCCTCCCTGCCTATTTTCCCAGGAATCTGCCTTATTAGTTTAGCATTCAGTAGGCTGAACACTGTGGACCTTGATTTATATTGTTATTTGAGGTTATCAGAATGAATTGGTTCAGTTTTATTAGAAAGAGCATAAATTCTGCTGGCTATACTAACATATCAGGTCTTTCTTCTAATTCAAGATGTATCTGCAGTTGCAACAAGTATTCTTCTGGAATGGACTTTCATCAGAAGCCAGACATCTTACAGCAGTGTGTTGGTTTAGGTGATATTTCCTGGACAAAAGGTCCTTCGAACATGAAGTGATTACATGGATTGAGACTAAATTTACTGTAGGTCTCCCTCTTTTTGAGCTAACTTTTCTCAATTTTGATGTAAAATTCTGAAATTAACATTCTGGTCCTTAAACTATTGTAATGGATGAAGCCCATCTTGTTCACAGTATAAAGTATATGATTCAATACTTTATTAATAAAGGTAGGTTTTGTCAAGATTAGAAGGTGTATGCTGGGGTCAGTAGCAATAAGTAAAAGAGTTTACGCATATCCCAGTCAAAGCTAATTTTAAAAAGCCTGCATATTTAGTTCTTCTCATATACATGCAAAAGTACTTCACTGCAGACTGACATTTTTAATAAGGGTCATGGCTGGAATTTTCCTGTATAATGCTCCAAATTATGCTGCCAACAACAAATTTAAATGTTGTTTGCATATGGCACATAAACATTTGTTTGCACTTTGCTCCATTCTTGAATCACACTGCAGACTCTATGGCAAGCTGTCAAGTTGTAGGAATTAAAACAAATGTCATGGGCTACAAACTTATGCCATATGATACTAAAGTATCTTCAGGGAAATTTGCAATAAAGCTTAAAATCATTTCAAAGCTGACTCTGAATGCCTTTCATTGTGCATTGGTTTATGACAACACACAGAGGCATGAGAAAGGGTTTTCAATGCCATTTCTTCTTCCAGCAGATCATTATAGACAGATCTTTTTCTATTTCATGCTGAAATTCTTGAACTCATCCTCTCCTGGCTTTCACCACCTTTGCTAAATAGCATCACCACTTTCTATCTTAGCTGGTGAAGGGTCAGTTATCCAGTTAATCTGAAGATGTGGAGGATTAAGCATTTGGTCTGGTCGCCTGTTCTTTCTTGGTCTTGGAGAAGAGACAAGGTGGCCCTTGCTGCTGCTTGCAGCCATCTAGGGCATAGCAGAGTCAGTGGGCAGTGCAGTGTGGGAATAGCTCGGCCCAAACCAGGTTATTTGCCATAGGTGCCCCTCTGTAGTGGGCTTTGCCATAGCTTGCAAGCTGACACCTAGCAGCAGACTGCTGGTGTGGACCCTGCATTTGCTCTGCCAGTGACAGATTTGGAGGACCTCAACAAAAAACGAGATCCATTCCAATTAGGAGAGATTGGTTGGAAAACAGCCAGGAACCTTTGCAACTGTTCCTCAGCATCCAGAGATTTTCAAGGCAATGTGACACTCCAGGAAATGAGTTTTGGCCAGTGTCTGGCTCTTATGCATGACCTCATAGATAATATTGGCACAAAAAGAAATGGATGTGAATGGACCAAGAATTAACCTTAGAATTAGATTGGTAGAAGATTGGTGGAACTTGACTAACTAGGAAAGTAGTGAGGTTCTGGAGTAGACTTGCAGATGAGACATGGGGGTATGCAACAGATGCTACTCTGTTGTTTACTCTGTTAGTCCATATCTTATGTATTCTCTTAAAGAGCCCATGGCCGGGCAGCACAGTGGAACACTGTTTGGTTGTCCCATGCTGGCTGGCAAAGCTGTTGCAGAGAAAAAGAGGTTCCCTCTACTCTGAGCGCTGCTGGGCTGGGAGAAGCTGGGAGAAGCTTTTGGAGTCAAGATGCAGCAGGTGCGGTTGGAGGAGGAGGCAGAGCAGGCAGGGAGCCTGCGGTATAGGGACAGACTACAAGAGAGAAGAAAGTGACTGCTTCCTGCAGGGAACAGAGTCACAGACAGGCCTCAAAGATGATGGAAGAAAGAGATATGGATGCCAGAGTTTTGCTGGAGCCCAAAAGCCACAAAATACTGCTGGCTGGGAAAACAGTATTGGAAGGAAGGACATGGCTTTCTTCCATGGGCTGGCTGTAGGCTTGTTTTCAGACTTCTGTGGTTTGAATTTTCCTCTTTAAAGAGCCATCTGGTCATAAACTATATTGCTTGGAAGCCTTGTGGTATGCTCACTTTGAGCAGAAGACAGTTTTTCTGATCCAGGTTTCTGGCCATTTCATCATCAGAGGGAGAAAAGCCCACACTAGTTTTAAAATGGAGACCAATGAGTTTAATAAGAGCCCCGTCAGACGCAGTTGCTGTATTCTGGCAGTAGCTGGACTTCATGATCTTGGGCTACCTTTGGCTATATGTCCATGGCAGGGCGTAGTGTCCATTAAGTAAGGGCATGGTGCAGGTAAGCAGACCCCAAACCTGTCGAATCATTAGCACATCTTCTGGTACAATTTTAGTGGTGAACAAGTGCTCTTCATTCAAGGCCAAAGGTGTCTTAGGGAACAGCATGAGCCGTGCACCATTCCCATTAGATGATATGGATAAGGCTGCTCTGTTTTGGTGGGGTGAAAAGCTTAGGAGCAGGGATGCAAGCTTCTCTGTGACTCAGCTGAAAATGAGCTGGGGTAGATGTTCATTGCTTGCGTTGCTTAACAGACAAGCATCTAGTTCAGAGAANAGTAAGCCAGAGCACTTATCTATATGACATGGAGACGGTGGTGTTTTATAGGAATTCTCTGGTGACAAGTAAAATTACTTGATAGGTATTTTCAACTGTATACAGAAGAAGTGAAATTCCGGACCACAGAAGAAAAAGGGGTAAAATTAACTTCTGTGATCAATGTTTTTTTCTAAGCTTCTGTAATCCTAAAGGCTTTTCCCTGCACAAATAGTTTCAGTAGTTTCCTAGCTCCAGTCTCCTGCTCAACCCTGCTGATCTGTATTTCAGACTTGACTGTCTCAAGCATCTGCTTTCTTCCTGTGAACAATTTTTCTTGGCTGAGAATAGAAAAGGAAGTTCACTGTTAAATTGTGTAGAGAATGGGATAAGTTTCTAACAACATAATTAGAAAGAAGAAAGACATTTCTAGAAGCAACTGGGATTGAATCTTGTTTCTCTGTAGCAGGATTTATAAAATTTCAGGGTGCTTTATATGTCAACCTAGTGCACAGTGCACCGGGTCATCAGTGATGACCTGTTGTTCTGGGGTGTGATTATGCATGATCTTCTCTTATTCTCTAGGGTCACTGTATAGAAATACATGTTTTATGCTGTGACTGAAAAGCAGTATGGCTCTACTTTTGGGTGCAGCTGGAAGGAGCTCACCTTCCCCCTTTCAATCTCCCCCATGAGCTACCATGTTTGTGCAAGGACATTGCCACAGGAAAAAGAGTCAGATCACCTCACAAAGGCCCTGTTGGGTTCATGAACAAGATAAGGGGAGGGAGCACAGGATGGGGTTTCGGGGGAGTCCATATAGCAGCCTCGAGGGCTGAACTAGCTGATGGCGAACATGAAGCCCCTGGGGCTGCTGTTGAGCACCATGGCAGTACGATAGAGACACTTTGAGTTAGATGCTGCTGCAGGACAAATTTCAGCAGTATTCAGTTTTAAGAGATCATGAAAAATAGTGAAATTCTCTGTAATGATGAATTTTTGCAGGTCTAAATTAATGGATGAAAAGAGAACAACATGAAGAGAGAGTATCAAAAGTACAAAGGTCAGGACAGAGGGTAGTTTGTGCTGAAGGATCCTTCTTTCTCCTCACCTAAAAATTTCTAAAAGTTGTCCTTGCCTGTTGCACTTTGCTTCTGACTGCTGCTACTTGCATCCGTGCCCATCAAATAAACACTGTACTAGTAATGGACTGTGTTAAAAGTATGTGGTTAAAGGCTTTTGCAAAAGTTTTTCCAGGTTACCTCTCCTAATTTTGTATCACTTTTTTATTTTGTATCAAGTAGGCAATGCTTTTTCTAGCCTTTGTATATTTGTATGTTTCAGTTTTGCTGTGAAAGATTGCATGGACTGTATATGCCCTCCTTACTTCAGGCACACACAGGTTGAACACCTATCTGCTTTGGGCTATTGTTTTTTATCTTCTTTTTTCTTAGGTAAATTGTAACTAAATGTCATCTCTGTAGGGTGGGATCAGCTAACTTGAAAATAAAATACCCGGACATGAGGAGACACTCTGAAAATTTGTTGCTTTTATTTCAGTGCTAGAGAGGTGTTTTATTAATAGAGCTCATGAGACCTCTAGATATAGCAAAACAAACAACTCCTTGCTTACTGTCATAGCTAAAAAGTATAGCAAAGTCTGTTATGACCCTGGAAAACACAAGAACTATGGTTTGAAAATAGGAGTATCATTAAACATGTGCCATTTCATCGGTTTCTCAGTTAGCCAGAGCAAAGGCGTAACTGCCAAAGTTTGCCACACCATCTGGAATTTTGCTTTAAGAAAATCTCAGTACTTGTGGTACTTGATCTTTGCTACTACTGCTGCTTTTCAGTTCTCTGAAGAAATATGTTATCCATACTCTTCATTTCAAAAATTGGTAGTCGTAGTTCAGTCAGTAGCAATAAGTAGGACAGAAAATGCAGTATTCTTAGCATTTTTGTGCCTAAAGGTATTAGCTAAAAGTCTGGACCTTCAGTGTGCTTTGGCAGATCAGTGCTACCACTGCAGTCAGCACAACCCCGTGGGCTTCAGTGGAGCTGTAAACCTGGGTGAAGCTGGTTGCACGTATGTGGCTGTGTTAGACTGGGGCCTTTGGATACCCTCCTGTGCTGGTCTGCTGGCTGCTGGGGACTGACAGAAGATATGGGGGCTCTAGGCAACAGCAGTAGGTGGGGGTCTGGAGATTTACAGCAGTCTGCTACACAAACTGGACTCAGCAGCTGAGAGAGGTCGGACACTGGGCAGTACGCTTGGTCAGTAGGTCTTTGAGCAAATGTCTATGCTCACCACTGTTAACAGTGCTGAGTCCGAAAGTTGAGTCTGAAAGTCAAGTCCAAAAGCAGAGTGGTTCCACAATCCGTATAAAAAACCCTCCAAAAGCTTCCAAAAGAAAAGTCTTTGTAAAACAACAGTGCAGGGAGGTAGAAAATGAAGGGATAATCTTCCCTGCTATATGTGTACTGTAGTGAAAACAGATGGCAGTGTACCAGTTTATGAGGATTATAAAGTAGCAATTAATCTTTCCTCAGGCATGGATCAATGCCTCCTTCACTCAGTGTGTCACGGGAGGACAGGGGCTCATTGAGCTCGGTCCCGGATTACCAGAGGGTGGTGCTGGCCCATCACCCTGCCTTTCCATCAGTTATTAAAAGGATTATTCCAGTGTAACTTGTTGCCCTGGGTTGCAAGAGTGCAGCACTGTATTTTTTCAAATGACTGCAGAGCAGCTGCTACACAGTAGTATCTGAATGACATCCTAGTGACTGGAGAAAGCGAGCAGTACTTGCAACTTGGAAATTATATTAAGCAGAATGTCCACCATAGTGTTAAGAGTGAGAAAAAAACACAAGTGTCTGCAAGCAGTTGTAAATAATTCCTGGGGAAGAGTTGATCGTGTTGGAAATCAGCTCCTTAAATTTGAAATACAGATGACAGATCTAGCACAAGCTGGGAACTCTCCTGACACTGCTATGAGGTTAGGCACAAGTCGTTTCATGCTTCCTTGCTCTTGCAAAACGTGTGAGCAAATTGTTTCTGGAAGGTAAGATATTAGGGTGGTCATATGAATGCCAGAAGGCATTTATTTGCAGTTAGTGTATGGCAAAGAATTTCTCTTCATACTTCTAACACAAACCTGGAAGTGGGGCCTTGATAATGAAAAGCAGAGTTTGGTTTTGGCAGTGGTCAAACAGTACAAAGGGTCTTGGATCTTTTTTCTTAGTAGAAATCTTAAATTCAGTGCACTGATGTTATGCATCCCTCCCACAGGAATGAAGTATGTTCCTTAAAGAGTAATAGAAGATGGAAGAACTTGATTCGAACAGTAAGCGGAGAAAACCCTTGAGACAACAGTGCAGATCATTGCTCAGCAAATGTGAATTTTTTTAGATTCTTGGAGTAATATGTCTGTATAGAACCAAGACTAACAGTTTTCAACTTCAGGACCGAAATTCTGTTATTATTAATCAGCAAAATCATGAGATGATTTGCACAGCAAGCTGCAGATTCTTTAAGCAAGAAGACCTCAGCAGAATAAAGAAGAAAATACCACAGGAAAAAATTATAAATCCATTGAAATTCATTATGACATTTTTATTTAAGTCATGGAGAAGTATGCCATCCATAATTATACACTTTTGTGCGTGTGCTTTTTAATAAACTTCTGTTTGTGTATGTGAAACTTTCATTATTAGAAAACTAAGGAGGCCTGTGGTGTTCATAATCTTTTCTAACTTGCTGTTCAATTTTAATTATTGTGTATTTAATTTGATAAATGAACAAACTTATAATTAAATGCTTATTTACCGCAGACAAACAAACAAAAAACCCTCACATGCCCCAGTCATTCTTGACACCGCATATTGAAAATATCATTGGAATTTTGGAAAGATATTTCTAGAAATGTTATTTTTCCATTTTCTGATTGGTACAAGCTTTAAGAGCAGGCAACAAAAAAGCAAACATCGACTGCTCATGAAAAACACATAAAAATCTAACAGAACATGAAACAAAAAGTAAAAATTATAAGGAGATCAAGAAAAATCTGTTTTCTTAAAAAAATAATTTCTAGTGTTTCTAAAAATTTTTTCTAAAAACAATAATTTCTACTAAGTAAACAACAGGTAAGAAACATGCAGGTCTTTGTCACTTTTCATCCACCTTATCAAAAGTTTTTCACTGGAATTGAAATTTCTCCTCTACAGAAAGGCAGCACTTCTCATGCATGATGCTGCCTTTCCTAGAATTTGTGTAGCTGCTCAAGAGCAGAAGAACAGTTATGATCACAAAAATCAAAAAAGGCAATTACACAGAGGTTTCTTCAATGAAGTTACTTTTATTTGGCCAGCCCATGCACAACATTACTGTTGTTATCCAAGCCTAATATAACCACCTGAATAATTCTGACCCATTTCAGAAGTTTGTTGTGCTTGTTTCCAGACAATGTACAGAACGTCATTCTCGTGCGCTTTTCTTTCTGAAGCACACCTACAGTTTTGCCGTGAAACATCTATCCTTGATTCATCTCTTTCAGAAAGCCAAACAAACGCTGTTTCATCTCTCTGGCTCACAATATTGTATAGGCACAGCGTGCAGATATTATCACAGTCCCATTAAAAGTAATTGCAGGCAGTCATTTAGACAGTTTTTCTGACTGACTGATTTGTTGATCTTTTCATTTCAAGACAACACTATGAAGATCTTCTGCCCTCTTTCTCTATCTTGTCCTGTTTAATTGACGGGCCAGCATTACTTACAATTTACTGCAGATTGCAGTCTGCTGTCAGCAGACATTCTGAATTCAGAGCATGGTCTTCCATTGCTTTGTTGCTGAGGTTAATTAGCACTTCTTTTTGCTGATACCAGGAACATAAATGTGAAGGAAACAAGAAACTTGTATAAATGAAAATCTGCCAATTATGCTCTGCAAACTTGAGTTTAGATACTGTTTAGTGACAGTAATACGAAAAACAAGTTTATCATCTCTATTTTCGAGAAAACATTTTTCCACATTTCAAGTCAGTATGCCTTTGTAAAGCATAAATGCTACCATTTTTGTCTTTTAACTCTCTTTTTTAGTACAGCAGCTTAATTTGCCTACTTCTGAGTCACCCTTAATTCTTAAATATTTTCACTTTTATTTCTGTCTTATCTGTTAACTTTACCCCAAAACAGTTCCAGTGCATGCCAGTTTCCTTTTACATTATTCTACCTCTGTAGAAGTCCTCATCCTCCCTTAATGATTTCTCACTTGTTTTACAGCAATTATTTCTAAGTTTCAGTTCCTATTGAAAAAAAAAATCCCCATCAGCTGAGCGCAGATCCACATTTATATCAAGAACCATTTAAAAACCTGTTTTCAGTGAAATCATTCACAGTCTCCCACCAGCAGGAGGATGAATTCCTTCTGCAGCTCCCATCTGGAAATAGAGTCAATGCTTTTGTAGCCTTTCGCTGAACCCATCCCACTCACGGAGATAGGGGTGGGTTACAGTACGATAGTTATAATAGTTGGAATAGTGCAAGTCAAGCAGGATGGCTTTCAGTTTAACCTTGAATTGAACTGAGGAGGGGAAATCACGGAAATGACGCTAAGGTCACCACTCCTCCCACCTACTCTTGTGCCACAATGTACAGATGTTTGTCTGTCATGATTTCCTCAGTATGAAATGGCTTTATATAAATTCGAATCTCTTTTTCCTTGTGAACTGAATTGTTCCGGTTCTCTCATTCTATGTTTATCCACTGGAAAAGACTTTCCAATGTCCTTCCTCTTCTCTTTACCTATGGAAGCTCTAACATGTGTTCCTGAGTGAAAAGTCAAGATAATTTTATGTAAGGGACATGCTCAGCAAACACTCATTTAGGTGCAGCCATAAATGAATAGGGGAACACTGATGATAGGGCTCGCCTATGGGAGCCATGTTGTACAAGATTCACTGTGAACTTCTGGCAGATTGTGGGAACTTCATGTTAGTGGAAGTTCATTTGAAACATAGTGCACTTCAGAAATCCAAAAAGGAAAAGATATTGTGAGAAAATGAGGAAATGCCAAGAAATTGGTCTGTGGAAATCAGCTTTCAGTGGGAGGAACTGGTACCCAAAATCAAAATGTTTGTAGCAGCTGTAGAAACTCCACATGGTTTCTTCAGTGTGACCCTTAGACTAACAGAGGAAGGCTTCTGGCAAGAATTTTCTCTTTATTTACTTCATCTTCATCGCAGATAGACCTTTGTTGGTGGTATTCCAGAATACCACAGGGTACCCTTCCTTGGACAACCCAGATTGTAGGAGAAGAATAGTCAATTCATTTAGGACTTAATGCTGTCTCTAGCATAGAAAGTGAGAAATTATCTACTTCTTTAATGCTTAGAGTGAACCTGATCTATTTTTTTGTTTTTAACTAGACAAAGCTACTGCATCAAAATGGGATCTACTAGAGGAGGGTATGATAGGTTAATTGGACCATTATTGTAGGAAGATACAATGCAATTATCACTTCTGATTCTGATATAATGTGGAAGTGTAGGTTCACAGTATATTACAATGTGTTGTAAAATCTCATGACTGGTATGAAATTAACCATGTTCAACATTGTAATTACAAAAAAAACCTTACTAGCTGTAGTGTTGGCATACCTCCAGTTCCTTAAAAATACCAAAATTGTTCTTCACAAATTCAGTGTTCTGCAAATTAAAAATGAGTACATTCAAATTGATTCTGTCTCATTGGGACTAGATTATAATTCTGCAAAAGGTATAATATTAACTATAGACTACCTTGAAGATCTACTCCAAGAATACACATCAAATTAGGAAGCTGAAAATTCCATAATGCTCTAGTATTTCAAATTTTTTTTAATTCTGTGAGGCAAAGGAAGTAAATATCAGACTGCATAAATCTGTATACATTGAGAATATCATCAAAGACTCGAAGGGCAGGAAGTCCAATCCCTCTCCCAAAGAATAGGGAGACAGTTTTTACCTTTCATCATTCCTAACTGTCATTTGCCTTGCCTACACCCAAATCTAATGGTGAAGACTTCAGGGCAATGTGTAGCAGTGTTTACTTCCAGATTTCTGTCAAGAATGGAGGCTATTGCCTTGGCATTTTCTAGGACAAACACATACTAACTTCATTTAGACTGAGTCCCAAAAGTGCTATGTGCCTAGAAATTGCAATGAAAGCAATGGTGTCTTTTGCTTTTCTACTGAAAATCAGGACATTATTTTTCTCAAGGTAAGAGGTAAGATGCCAAGTTTTAATTCTTAACCCAGCTAATCTTTAACACATGAAGATGTTATCCACCTAGAAATAATTCTCATACACTGCATGCTCACATCGCAAACTTGAAAATCCCCATAGCTGAACATTTACTTTCTGTGGTGTTCTTAATAGAGTTTATTAAAAAGGAACAGGAAGGCTCTAAGGAAACCTTTCGGTTGCTTGATGACAGCTGTACATATTATTATGCTCTTAAGTTCTAGGCTCCAAGCTAGCTGACGATTCAGGTTGGTGAAATTATTAATTACAGATTTTGCATTTGTGGAGGAAAGTTATGCAACTAAAATGAAACCTGTATTATCTCTATTGGCTGTAATGACAATTAACACTTTGAGAACGGGCAACTTAGGAGAGGAGTTGCTGGAGTGTTTTGTGCCTGGTGTGCGTAGAGCTGAGCAGTGTTTGAAAATCAGCAGGATGGGTCTCTCCTCAGCCATTCCATTAATCTAGCAATTGACGTTTCTGGCAAAAGCAGTTCACTGGTCACTGGAGCTGCTCCTTGGAGTTGTGGCCTTTAAATCTTTTTTTTTAAAGATACGAATATTGTGAGATGCATTCGGAAAAATAATTATTCAGAAGTACACTGATTTCAAACACTGCTTCCACACATCATTGGATGCAAACTACCCTCTTCATAGCACTTTGATAAATTTTCTACCTCCATGTGCAATAGTGTCCATTGCTGGTGTGCCAGACACAAAAATTTGAAGATATATTTACATTAGTATCCATGTGCATGGATTGTGCAAGATGGCTGTCACTTTGATGGGAGGGCCAGTACACAAGGATACACAAAGTTCTGAGTTATTAAGAATTCAGGATGAAAGCAGGAACACAGAATACTGATTATAGAAAAGACCATACAAACTATGATCGATACCTTCAAGCAGCAGCAAAAAAACTAGGGTCTTGAGGGACCTGAGCAATCTAACCAAATAGGGCAACTGCAACAAAAATTGACATTGTTTGAGCAGGTGAATAGGACCAGATGACCTCCAGAGATCTCTTATAAAGTAAATTACTCTTTGATTCCATAGGTGTACCTTTATAACATTAAAAGCATAGAGAATTGCACTGCGCAAGGCTTCAGGACAAATTTAGTCCCTCTCCTCGCTGTGCAATGTCACCTGTTGCTGTTTCTCAAGACTGAAGTATTGGGAATATTCTCTGTCCCTGGACTTTTTTACAGCCTCCCAGAATTCAGCGTCCAACTATTCTTACTATTAGGAACTTTTTCTTGACATCAAATCTAAATCTACCTTGATGTAATTTAAGCCCATTTTATTTTGCCCTAAACCCAGTGCTGACAAAGAGGAGTTCATTAATCATTTGTTTTGCAGTTACCCTTTCTATAGATGAAGACAGCTGTGTATTACCTTGGGTTCCTTTTCCCTAGACTAAACAACCAAGATTTTTTCAGTCTACAGGAGGTCTAGGCCTCTGGTCTTTCTTGTTATTTCCTTTGAACCTTTTCTAATGAGTCCATGGATCTCAGGAAAACAAAGCCCCAGCCTGGACCTAGTCCTGCAGGTGAGCCCTTCCCAGTGCTGAGCAGAATGGAGATTATTCGGACTGTTTTAGCAACGATGCTCCTCTTTGTAGATCATGATACCATTTTACCATTTTAAAACCAGCACAATATCACTGACAACTTCAGCCGTAAGCATTTTAAAGCATGATCCTCACTCTGACAGTTCTCAAACATTTTTAAATCATCACATTGCTGTTATGTGTTTTGGTGAGATACAGCTCTCTGCAGCAGCAAACAGAAATTACAGGAGACTACTGGCTGGAATGCTGTGGTACTCAGAAAGACTGTATTTCAAAGGCAAATGTGAACATGGACTTTCCTCTATGCCTCCCTGTCCTAGAGATATATATGACCTTTTCTGAAAGGGAAGCAACGGATACTTACAGCTAAGTAATAATAACTTAGCATGTATTTTCAGTTAATTATTGCAAATGCTGGATGTTATTTTGTCATCTGTTATCAGAAAGAACAGCAGGCTACATTAAATTTCCTACTTATTGCAAAGGAGTAAGAAAAAGAAAATGGACGGTTCCTGTACCTGGTTGGATTTCCTTATTAGCTATTGTACTGTTAAGGTGTAATTTTCATTCTGTGATGTTCTCTGCAGCCATATACCATTGTTAACATTCATATTCTGAGGGATGTCTAGAAATAACGAGGAGGCCTTGAAATGCTGCCTTCTCTACCAACAAAACACTATCACTTAAATGAATGCTTCCAGGAATGCCTCTGGAGTGCTATGCACAGGATGGATTACTTCAGATTAGGTAAAATAATGATGCCTCACAGAAACCTTTTTCAGCTCTTTCAAACTATGGCAAAAAACAATGAAATATTGTCCTTCAAATCCATTAGTAGTCATTGGATGCTTTCCTCCATGAGGAAAACTGAGACCAGGGGGAACTGTGAGGTCAGTCCACAAGAGATCTGTGGCAGAATGGGGCATATCCAATGAATCCTGGTCTGAAAGATGCAGAGCTATTGTCCATTTAAAGAACTGCAGGGCATTCTGTTTCTAAGGTATACAGATGAAGGAAGCTGTGTAAAGGAGAGTAGGAAAGCCATCAAACGGCGGGAGTGCTGATATCATGCACATCCTACAGAACTGTGAGGCAAAAGCAAAGCTTCCCATCCATCTCACGAGTTGTCTAGAACAGTGATCCTCAGAATCCTTGACTACAGTACTGCCAAATTTCTTAACTTTTCAAGGACCACTGGGCATACTTCGTCTCAAACTTAGAACTGAAAACACGTTTTTTTGACCATTTCACAGACACCAGTTGGCTGTGGACTATAGTTATGGAGTCGTTAATAAAAAGAGACATAGATCACAAAGCTCTTGCTGTCTCCTGTGGGTGTAAAAGGCAAACTAGAATTTTAGTCTGAACAAATGTGTCACAATGTTGACATTTTCAAATACCTATACCAGCAATATGGACAAGATAAGTTCCAGGACTGAGCATCAAACAAGAAAATTCTCAGCATTTACAGCCTTAGTTCGGTTTATTTTGTGGAGGTTTATTTTCCTGGTACACAGAAAGAACCTTACTGATCACATTAAGTTGTTTGATACAAAATCTGTTGCAGATGTTTTTTTTTCAATCTGTTTGTCTGTTGACCGTTTGCTATTTCAACCTTTTCATACGATCAGTTGTAGTAATTAATCTTTCCTGCAATATTATCTCTAGATCACCTCAGAGTCCAGGTAAAAAGAAGACCATATGATATCTGACTCTGAGATATACGCACAAGCAGAGTGAGCCAGAGGTTGTTACTGGGGAGCCCAGGAGGCAGGAGGTGAAGCTGCTCACCCGCTGCAGGGAAGACCTCAGCGGGGAAATCGCAGGAGACCGGTCTCCAGGCAGAGAGTTGTCTCAGCACGCCAGTCATTTTCTCTCTCATGATTTTGCTGCTTGATTCCACTTAATGACAGAGGAGAGTCTGGCAAAGTCATCAGCTGAGTAAATATGTGGACTCCTCTAGTAGTGTGCATGGCATAGCAGAAAGTAAAAAAAAAATAAAAAAGCAATATATCTGGTCTTCTATTTTAAAAAAAATGTTAAATATTATTTGAGAAACTAAAACTTAAAGGTATAAATACCGTATTATTCTTTGAAGTGGTACACACGTTTCTACATGTGCATTTTTTAAAATACCAGATTGAAAACTTCATTTGTTCTGAGTATGGAAATTCCATGAACATCGTCCATTAAACATACTATGTGGCTACTAATTTGTCTATCTTATATAAAGTCAGATCTTTACAGTTAACTTTTTCCTGCTGCATCTGTACTTCTTACTACATTTTAACGAAAAACAGGTGTAAAGGACCTCAGGTTCATTCATTGTTCTAAAGATATGATGAGAAGCCAAAAATAAAATTGGTTTGATGGATGGAAGCGTTCTTGACAAGCTGTACTATTAGTGATTATACGGCCCTCCCCTTTTTAGAAGTACCCCAAGTGTCACTGAGATTCTAGCTGCAAATAGACAGAATATACATGAAATTTTTTAAGTTTTCTTGCTGTTTTTCTTTAGATTAATGAGCGTTAATTTTTAAGAATGCAAATGAGGTTTTATGATGTAGGAAAACTAATGTTGTCCTTAATAATCACTCATCTAAAACTTATTATTTCATTAGCTTCAACGGTTCATGAGAAATCTTACCACCTCCTGCTCTGCAGGTGGTATTAACCCCCCTGCTTCCAATTCTCAGAGACATTTTATTAGATGATGTGGAACTGAACAGATTAGAACTGGCAAATACCTCCAAAATATTTGTGGCAAATGTCAGCTTGCATAAAAAAAGTATGAACAAATATTTGATTAAATTCGTTATATTTTTATAACTCTACAGAAGATTCAACAAATCCAGCACCATGGTGGGTGCTTCAGCCACTGGTGTCCCCAGAGACTCCGGTGTCTTCTTCACACAGGTGAGAGAGGAAGTCGAACAGCAATTTCTGTAGCTGGACCGTCAGTCAGTCAAGACTCTATGTAACCTTTTGATATGGAGATAAAGGCAAGGTAATTCGTCACTTCCACGAGGTGATGCAAACAGGATATTACTGTTGTGGCTAAGTTTAAAATGACAAGTGGGATCACAAAAATCCAGAAGATGTCTGCAAAGTGAAATAAAACTAATCATTTCAAAATCGGAAGTTTCCTGTGCTTTCTCTTTAGCCATAGGGGCTAAGTTTTAAAATGGATCCCTATGGAATCGAGTGAGGCTGAAGGCTGGGGATGCTTTGGGGTGCTGAAAACTCTGCATAGGTGACAGCCCTCCAGTGCTGGTCAGGCTGGTGTGGGATCTGAGCAGATGATAACGGAGTGCCCTGGCATTGCCAGTGCAGTTAGAGCAGAGATCGAGGCGGTCCCATTACAGGGATCAGATGCTTCTGCTGAGCACAGCTATAATATTGTATCATTTTCAGGTCACATATGAAGGACTTGTGTCATGCAAATGTGTGATGTGAATGCCTGGATTTTCCTGATGCCTTTGAATATCTGGAATAATAGAAAGGGCATTATTCTTTTTGCAATGGGTTTTCTTTCCCACGTAAGTCGTTTTGGACTATATTTAAATTTGAAAACAGTGCTAGAAAAGACATTCTCCAAACATGAATGAAAGTGAAGAAACAAAAGAATTATTACGGGAGAGTGAGATGTGCTCTCTTTCCAAGACTGATGACCTTGATCTACTGAGCATATCTGAGAACCTTCTTAATCTGACCACTAAAAGGAGATGGGGTCCACAGCTTCTGCTTTTCTTCATACCTTTTAACAAAGCTGATGGACTTGGAGCTGCATTTCTTCATTAAATATTCCTGGTAATATCCTCTACCAGCTTGTGCATTTTGGACTCTGAAGGTCTGAATGTGGGACTGGATGAAAAGGGGGGAAGAAAGAACAGATACTCATTTGGTCTTGTGGGTGAAAAGAAACATGGTTTGAAAAGCAAAATACTGCTTCTGTCACACCGGTTTTAGATTTCCTCTGAAAGAAATGACTAATTTGATATTGTTCTGAATAACTCTAGCTGAACTTTCGAGGTTCAGAGTCAGTAATGCGGTATCACAAGGGTCCTCAGTGACTCTGAAAGTAGTATGGACATAGCAGGTTTGGATTTCTCAGTGTTCCCAGGCAGCTGTCCTGAAACAAGATTTCTATCGGAGAATTATTGCACTGACGACCGAGAAGCACTGCTCTTCAATCTGGCTGTGTTCATCAGACTTAGTAATGGCATAACCTGTATAATACTCACAGATCTTTACCCAGATCCACATAGCATCCCGCATATAAATGATACTACCTTGTTTATCCAAATAGGATTGTTCCCTTCTAGCTTGAACATCATCTTCATTTTAAGCTATTTTTCTTGTAAAATAAGTCTAGGCTTGTCTCATGTGGAGTCATCCTAAAAAGTGTCTTATAGCTCTGTGTTGGGAAAAGGGGCATTTCTTATTACAGATATTTGCCACTTTTTGAGATCATGTAGTGACTCAGACTGGGTTTCAGTAATGTCCTGAATTTGTAATAGAGCAGGAAGCCCCAGATGAAGTTCATGGCCATGCAGGAATTGGGCGATCTTTCCTGTGAAGGATATTTTAGGTACCAGTGATTTCTGTGAGACTGAACCAGTGTGTAGCATATGACTAAGTGGGAAGTTACTCTGAGGACATATGCTAAAAACAAAAGCAAATAAATAATATGGAAGAGACTAGACTGCTCTGTGAATTTGTTGTGAAGGATCAGAGACATCATGAATAATGTTCTGTCACAAGAAAAGAAATGAAATGAAGTAAGACTGCTCTAAAGAAAATCGAGGACAAAAAGATCCATGTTTGCTAAATAGAAAAGACTAGCATTTTTATTCAGAGAGGTATCATTTTTACATTTCTAAAAAGTTGCTTCAAAAGAAATTATAATAAAAAAGGAAGCAAAGTTCTGAACACTCACTTTCATTTCTCTGCATATTTATTCAGCTTTTCCCAATGAACATGAGTTCTAATTGAAGTCAGAATGCAGATTTGTTTTGATTGCATTAGGAGGTAAATCATGTCTTAAATAGTCACAATTCCTCTTGATATCAATACGAAATCCGTACAAGGACATGTAGAAATCAGTGACGCAGATCAGGGAAGAGATTTTAAATTTAAAACCCCAAAATAAATAAATAGAACATATAAATATATCCTTGCAGTGTTTCTGGGAAAAAAAAAAACCAACACCAAACATTGATATAGGCCAACATTCATGAGCGGTGTATGGAATATGTAAGTGAATTTAACTTTGTAAAACTTCCCTGGTGAAATTATGGTAGTTTGCATTTCCAGCATGGAAATTAGGTAGCAATGTAACAGAAGGATGTGGTCAGAGTACACATAAAATAAATCTTTTAAATTCTCTGCATTGCTTATTTAAAAAAAAGCACCATCAATGATATACTATAAGCCTCCAAATACTAAAGCCAGCTTTTATGAATAATTCATAGAAACAGCTTCAGTAGTACTCTAAAGTGACCAGTTATGTTCACTAGATAAATAAATCTAAGTTTTTAAAAGTCTGCAAGCAACCCACACACTTGCTAGCAGGACTTGGTACAGTATATCACACTTCAGTCTGGCACATTTGATTAACCTTCTGGGTTAAACACAATAGGGAAGATTATTCATTTATTAGGCACTGATTACCATTTATCTGAACTTGGTGATTCTACTTTTTTTCGTGTTCCAGTTACTTTGTGTTATCCCCACAACAGATACCAGAGGATATTCCCACATTAAAAGATTCCAAATAATTGTACTGCCACAAGGAAGACCTCATCAACCTAGCAAAATTTTCTTAAAAGTGAAAGAAGGAATAGACAGTTAACTGAAACACGAGCTATTGGTTTAATTCAAAGACACGACTTGCTTTCTCAACAAATACTGTGGATTTCCAGTTCCACAGCTCTGAGACAGTAGCTGTCTGAAGAATATATACACCTTCGGCTGAGTTTTCTGCATCTTGGAGTGGACGAGGATTCACAAGACACAGCTGGAACTCACTGTTTGTAATGGCTTAAGTGGGAGAGGGTAAGGCAGGCTGATGCTAACTTATCTGAAGGTTTTCTAGGAGGCTGTCTTCAGGTGCCCAAAGGGTTCACATGCAAGTAAATTGCAATTCTGAGCTTAAATACTGGGAAAATTAATACATCCATCATCAAGAGAGGAAGCCTACAGAGAGGATGACTTTCCCTTGGTCAAGGAGGACTGCATGAGGGATCGCTTAAGTAATCTGGATGCCCACAAATCCATGGGTCCCGATGGAATGCACCCACGAGTGCTGAGGGAGCTGGTGGATGTCGTTGCTGAGCCACTCTCCATCATCTTTGAGAGGTCCTGGAGGACAGGAGAGGTGCCCGAAGACTAGAGAAAGGCCAAAGTCACTCCAATCTTCAAAAAGGGCAAGAAGGAAGATCCAGGGAACTACAGGCCGGTCAGCCTCACCTCCATCCCTGGAAAGATGATGGAGCAACTTATGCTAGAGGTCATCATCAAGCAAGTGGAGGAAAAGAAGGTTATCAGGAGTAGTCAACATGGCTTCACCAAAGGGAAATCATGCTTGACCAATCTGATAGCTTTCTATGATGGCGTGACTGGCTGGGTAGATGAGGGGAGAGCCGTGGATGTTGTCTACCTCGACTTCAGCAAGGCTTTCGACAATGTCTCCCATAACATCCTCATAGGCAAGCTCAGGAAGTGTGGGCTGAATGAGTGGTCGGTGAAGTGGATAGAGAACTGGCTGAATGTCAGAACTCAGAGGGTTGTCTTCAGCGGCACTGAGTCAGGTTGGAGGCCGGTAACTAGTGGTGTCCCCCAGGGGTCAGTACTGGGCCCACTCTTGTTCAACTTCTTCATAGATGACCTGGATGAAGAGTTAGAGTGTACCCTCAGGAAGTTTGCTGATGACACGAAACAGGCAGGAGTGGTGGATACACCAGAAGGCTGTGCTGCCATTCAACGTGACCTGGACAGCCTGGAGAGTTGCGCAGAGAGGAACCTGATGAGGTTCAACAAGGGCAAGTGCAGGGTCCTGCACCTGGGGAGGAACAACCCTATGCATCAGAACAGGCTTGGCACGGACCTGCTGGAGAGCAGCTCTGCGGAGAGGGACCTGGGTGTCCTGGTGGATGACAGGTTGACCATGAGCCAGCAGTGTGCCCTGATTGCCAAGGCCAATGGGATCCTGGGGTGTATCAAGAGGAGTGTGGCCAGTAGGTCCAAGGAGGTTCTCCTTCCCCTCTACTCTGCCCTAGTGAGGCCTCATCTGGAGTACTGTGTCCAGTTCTGGGCTCCCCAGTTCAAGAGAGATGAGGAGCTGCTGGAGAGAGTCCAGCGGAGGGCTACGAGGATGATGAGGGGACTGGAACATCTCCCCTACAAGGAGAGGCTGAGGGAGCTGGGCTTGTTCAGCCTGAAGAAGAGAAGGCT